>Ga0265338_10000674_pt1 | contig 59043 bp, 98 predicted proteins | sample 42126metaG_FD_193579 | JGI IMG/M metagenome (GOLD analysis project Ga0265338, IMG submission 193579) | Rhizosphere microbial communities from Carex aquatilis grown in University of Washington, Seatle, WA, United States - 4-21-26 metaG | ecosystem: Host-associated > Plants > Roots > Rhizosphere... | reverse complement strand
TGAGCTCGTCGACACCGTGGTCGCGGACGGTCGCCGCGCTCGCAATGAGACGTTCGCTGACGTGCCCCTTGTCGGCGAGCTCGGATCGCGTTTCAACACGCAGATCTGCGTCTTGAACGCCGCGGCGCGCGCCGCCATGCCGGAATTGTTCGTATTCGGCCATGGCATAGGCGCGCTGGCTGGCCGTGAGATGCCGCCGGTGCACGTTCTTGGACATAACGAAATCGAGGGGATTCCCATCGATTTCAGGGATGAACTTCTCGAAAAGCGTGGGTTTATCGTCTGGCTCGTCGTCCGGCTGCAGCAGGCTGGCTTTCAGGGCGGCGCAATACCGATTGCGCCCATCCAGAATCTTGCCGTCGAAGATTCGGATGCGCTCGCGCACGCCGTTCTTACGGACGTCCGCCACGAGTGCATCGAAATCATCGCCTTCGATCAGTTCGAAGATATCGGCGTAAGGGTGAAATGGGATCATGCCAGGCCCAATTCCTCTGCGGCTTCGACCCGGGCGAGTTCAATTTGGTTGAGGCCGGGGCATTTCTCACCGAGCCCGGCTTCGCAACGATCATCCATGTTGCCGAGCGTGCAGCCGCAGCGCGAACAGATGGACTTGCCGCGCAGTTTCTCGATCGCGCGCGCCCACACGCGCTCGCGATTTTCGCGAGCGCGGTTGGGAACGGTGCGATGACCGACGAGGACCATCAGCCGGCCTTGCCGAAGACGACCGGGCATCCCGTGCGATCGGCGACCGAAAGAACGATCTGCTTAAACACGGCCTGGCGAACGTGTTCGGTCCGGTGCAACTGAATGCCGAGCGTAAGCCCGCCGTTGTCTGGATCGAGCTTCCAGCGGAGGAACGCAAACAGGTCCGTATCCGGCTCGCCGAAATAAACCGGGATCTTCAACTGGAATTTCGTCGGCAGTTCGATGCCGCCCTTAGTCTTCGCTTCCGTGTCGGCCGTGAATTCGAAGTTCTCGTTATCCGACGCGGTGCGAACGGCCTTGGTGAAGTTCACCTTGCGATGTGCCTGCAGATCGCGGCAGGAATCGAGCAATTCCCCGCCGGACGGTGCGAACACGTCGGCCCCGTTCTCCTCGAGGAAGCGTGCGAACTCCAATTGGCCCTGCAGCTTCCCTGAGATGCCGGTCCAGAGCCGCCATTCCTCGGAGAACGGCAACGTCATCGTCGCGCGATGCGTGACGTTCGATGCCGCCTCTTTCGAGTGGTAGTCGATTGTCGCCGTGATGCTGTTCGCCGAAATGTCGGCGAAGAGGATCGTCGGCTCCGACTTGAACCGATTGGTGTAGCCGACCAGCGAGTCGACGGTCTGCAGCGTCACAGCTTGCGAGATGTATTTCGGCTGCGGCTTGAGCCCGTGCGGGTCGGACACCTCCCGCTCGTGCGCTTTTTCGGGCACGACGAGAAACGTGCGGCCATCCGGGCCGGCAACGGTGTGGGCGAGCATCGCCTTGGCGGCGAGATCGACAACGGATTCGGTGTTGTTCATCGCTTACACCCCCGCCGTGATCGGAGCGATGGCACGACCGCCGCCGACTTCCGCGAACATTTCGTTTTGCGCCGGATCGGCGCGGTGCAGATCGCCATCAACGTCGGAGAAGAACACCGCCTCCGGGATATCGCCTTCCGGCTTCTTCGCCTTCACGCCGGCAATGATCGTCTTTTGCGATCCGCCGCCTTTCTCCGGCTTCACGGTCAACGTGAGGGTCACGCTGCCGGGCTTACCGGTCTCGTCCACGGCGCGAACGACTTCGGCGAGCAGGCGGGTTGCCTGGTCGACCGCACGTCCGCGCCGGATATCACGCAAGACATCCGTAAAGGGTCGCATTGTACTCACTCCTCAGTTAGGACTCCCGACGGGAGTCGCGTTGAATCCATGGGCGGCTCACACCACCACCAATTGTTCGGCCAAGCGCGTGTGCTCGCATGGGTCAAACCCGCGCGCAGGACGCTCGCCGAATTGTTCTTCGAGTTGACGGATGACGGTGTTCGACCCGCGCTCGGCGTTCCAGATTTTGCGTACGGCTGCGGCGTCGATCGGGGATCCGTGCACGTCGAAGAGATTGTTCGCGCAATAGGCGACTTCGACGGCCGTCATCTGACGGCAGAAAGAGCGGACGACGAAGGCGCGGACTTCTGGCGTCATGACTGCGCCTCGATCTCGGCGATAGCCGCCAGATACAATTCTTCGCCCCAGTCATGACGAAATAGATAATCGAGTACGATGCCAGCGACCGAGCCGGGCACCTTGCCGTGCATTTTTGCAACGTCCGTGTAGCCTTTGCGCGCGCCGTCGCTAATTGCGAACGTGACGTAGTAATTGCGCGGATGGGCTTTAACCGCGTGAATGCTGAACTTCTTGCGATCGACGTTGGCCGGTTTCGGCTTTCCCATGATTGGCCCCGGATCGACGGACGCCGACACCGTAAGCTTCTTCCTAGCTGGCTTTGCCAGCACGTCCTCGATCAATTCGATTTGATGCTTGCGCCCGATGCGCCGGACGAACTCAGCATCCCATTGCAGTTCGCGCGCGAGCGCATTGACGCCCAGACCCGCGCGCGATCCGGCGCGGATGCGGTCAATCGCCTCGGGGGTGTAGGGCGCTGGACTCACGATGCCCTCCGATCAAGCGCGGAGCGGCCGGGCTCAGGATCCCCGAAGAAAAACGGGGTCACGTCGCCGCGCAGCCAGGCTTCGCTATCGCGCGTGTCGCGGGCGCGCGCACGATCGTCACGGGCGGCGGCCTGTTCCGGCGTGATCTTGGCGGGAGCGGGAATGAACCTGTGGCCGGCGCCGCTCTCGCGCATGATTTTGAGATAGCGTCCGCGGGAGGAGGATTCCGAGCGGCCCAAGCGACGGCCGATCTCGGACCATGCGCCGTCGAGACGGGCCGCAAGGTCCATGAGTCTGCGCGTCTCGGCATCTGTCCACGAACGACAGGGACCGCGTTTTGTACCGGGCGTGGTCATAGCAGTCCCTTGTTCTTGGCGATCCATTCGGGACAGGCGAGCGTTGCGACGGGGAGCGATCTGCGGACGTCAGTTCCCCAGCCTTTCGTCATCTTTCCGGTCTTGACGCATTCGCACTGAGATTTTGGAATCCATTGCGCTTTGAGGCTGTTGCCATCGTCAGATACGAGCACCGCCTTGTCTGTTTCTGCATGTAGGCAAACGGTCAGGTCGACGAGGTCGGATTTCACGGCGACCTCCAATTTGCGCGGGACTGTGGGTACCGCGCCTGCGTCCACGGAGCGGCGCCGTCGCCGATGATCAGGTCTGCTTCGGATTCAGGCGCGCGAAAGCGCCGCCGGCCGTATCCAACGGTCTTCGCCGTGAAGAAGACGAGCAACCCAGTAATCGCGAAGAAGGCCGAGAGTCCGCAGAACACCCAGACGAACATTTGCCAGAACGTCATGCTGTTCTCCGGCGATTGTCGTCTTGATCGGCGCACGGCCTGATAGAGCGGGACGCAGCGATGCGGAGGGTAGAGATCGCGGTCATGCACGCGGTCCTCCGCGCAGAGTCAAAGCGAAGGTGTCCGGATCGAGATCGAAGACTGGCTTGCGCGCGGCCTCGAAGAAGCCGATCTCGTGCGCGATGCCGTGGCTTTCTTCCCAGCCTTCGAGATGAGCGACGATCAGGCAGTCGCAGACCCGCATCATCCGTTCTTCGAACGGCAGCCAGATCGCGTGATTGAGGTGGTCGAGACCGCCATATTCAGCGATAGGATGCGAATGACAGATCGGCGAATAGACTCGCACATTGCCAAGCAGGAGTTCAGCAGCAAGCGCTGCCGCATGTTGGAACGCCTGATCAATCCCGAGCCGGTATTTTGAGTATGGCGTCGCCAGATAGCAGAGATTGAACGGTCGCAATGTCTGCCGCGCGGTGACCGTGTTGCCGAAGATGCTCATAGGCGAGGCTCCGGAACGACAAGCCGAACGAAAAGGTAGAGCGCGGATAACTGCCGCGCGAGCAAGGCGTCGTAGAATTGGAGTGGAGTGAGGATCATGGCGCGACCTCTATGTGGAACGGACCACGGACGCCAGCGCTAAACGCTTCGGCGGCCTGCAGAGCCTTCCGAACGCGTTCCTGCGCGTCTCGAACACCGGAACTCGAGAACAAAGAGCCGAGCGCGATGTGGTCGCCACAGCCGACGGCGTCATAGCCATGCGTCGACTCGCCAACCTGAAAGTCGTCGCTGATCTGAAAGAGGCGACCTTGATATCCGACGAGGAAGGTGCCGCCGTGTTCTTCGAAGTTGTCCTTCACCCGCGCAAAGCCGCCGTTTTTCATGCTCAGGCGAGCCGCATCGATAAAATCCGTCACCATATAGGCGAAGAGATCGACGCCAGTTCGTGGCTTCGGCGGGTTGAAGTTGAATGCGAGAAGTTGGCCCATGCGGAATGAGCTCGTGAAGCCCATCACAAAATCGCCGTTGCGGAAGACCTTGCGGTCATTGCGCACAACCATTCCCAGCGAGCCCGTCCATACGGCCGCACTATCCCCTCCGATGTAGACTTTGCCTTTGTCGACGAGGCCGACGATGCAGGTCATGACATGATCTCCGAAAGAACACCGGCCGGAACGCGCGGGTCCCCAGGTGTACGTTCCGGCCGGACGAAGACGGCGCGCTTGGAGGGCGGCACCGCCACGTTGGAATTGGAATAGGGGCCGAGCCAGAAGGCGTGCTCGGCTTTGCTGTTGGAATGGGCGCGGAAACCGTAGCCGGTCATGCGGTCGCCCTCACTTGTGTTTCAGCAGATTGTTGAGCGTGAAACGTCCGCGTGCGCGTCAGGAACAGATGCGGATGACATCCGAGGCGAGCGCAGACTGCGAGCAGGCTTTCGACCGAGACGGGCTGCTGATGCTTGACGCGGTTCAAGGTCGGGAGTGGAATGTCCCATTCCTTCGCCAGCGCGCGCATCGATCCTTTGGCGATGATGGCGAGCAGGACCTTGATCGCTAGCAGGTTCCAGTCGAACGACGGAATCTTGCGCGGCGGAGCCGAGCGGCCGTCGACCGGATCGACGCCGAGCGCAGCGCAGAGATACAGATGATCGTCGACATTGATCGGCGCGCCTTTAAGCGCGCGCGACAGCCGGCGCGGGTTGACACCGGTCCTGTCCGCCAAGGCGCGAAGCGCGGCCATGTTGTGCGGCGGGATGGCTGTGCGCAGCGCCTGCTTCAAGCGGTCTGCGGAGGAGGACATCGAGATGTCCTCACCGGCGCTTGCGCTTCAACTGGCGCTGCAGCTTCTCTATCTCCGGCGCATATTCGGCGCGGACGATTTCGACCGTCTTGAAACGCACGTCGGCGAGTAGGCTTTCGACCTCGTCCGCCGGGATCATCCTTGGCGGCTGCGCCGCGAGCAGAACGGATTCAGCGCATGATCCTTGCCGCGGGATGAGCGAGCCGTTGCTATCCGCAGTAGAGCACGAGAGCCATTGCAAGCCGTATTCCGGCTCGCGGGCGACGAAGGCGGTGATTGAAATAACAACTCCCTGCACGCCCTCCGCTCCGGTCATGTCGCCCGGCAGGACGACGCGCTGCGAGCGCACGAATTGACATTCCGACATTGTGCTTCCCTCTTTGCTCCGATCGCGCAAAGCATGATCGCTCGCGCGAGATAGTGCCACGCACGCAAACGCAACGAACGCAACGATTTACAGAAACGCGGTACCCCGGAAGGAGATGTTACAAAACGCAGACGTAAGACGATTGAGACATGCCGAGAGCGCGAGCGGCACCACGCGACAGGTCAATATCGGCTATGGTCGCAGGCCCGCGGTCATTCACGCGGACGACGACCGAGCGGCCGTTATGAGGATTTGTCACTGTCAGATGCGAACCGAACGGAATACCCGAGCGAGCCTTCACCGCGACCGTATGGCCGTCCGGATTGAATCTTTCGCCCGTGGCCGTGCGCGAGCCCTGCCAATAGAAGGTCGCGAGGAGTTCGCGGCCGTTGCATTTTCCGGTCGGATGTACCCACCGCCTCAGTTTCGAATTGATAAGCGCGACCAGGCTGTGACCTGACGTCGGATTGTGGTGGACGTGATGATGTGACCGATGATGCCGATGCGGCTTTGCATCGGCCTTAATGATGCAGCCGGCCAGGGAGAACGCGAGCGATAATCCGAGCGCAATGCCGATCTCTTTGGCGCGCTGGCGGTAGACCGCGGGCCGACCGACATGCTGGTATTTGAGACGCAGCGGACGAATGAAGCCCTTCGCGCGCTCATCTTTGCACAAGACCCAATGGTCGACGTGTTGCCCATCAGGCTTGGTTGCCGAGTTCGGGACCGGCGCGTCTTCGGCATTCACAGGCGCTTGGCCCGATACGGTGCACCGGCTCATGCCGCCCTCGCGATGTGAGAAAGTGCGAGGCGCGTGCTGAACACCGCATTGCAGCCGAAACGGCAAAGGGGAAGCCCTATAACTTCCCGCCGGGAGCCTTGCGAGCTGTACCGGACGCCTCTCTGGGTATTATTGAAATTCGAGTTCTGTCCGCTCGCGCAACATCTCATGAACGACGGCAAGCACGACGGATAGCGGCGGCTCGTGCTCGCCGCGCAACCAGCGCTTGGCCGTGCGCTCGTCCGTGCGCGCGATGCCGGCGAGGCAGGCCGCCGTCTTGACCGGCCATAAGACCTTGGCAACGGCTCCGAATTTTCGAGGGACAATTTTGTCCCTGTCGGGACATTCGTGTCGCTCGGTTTTTCTGGAAACGAGCGAGATGACGCTCGATGATTCGGACATGACAGCCCCCGATACGCAATACAGGAAACGAAGGGATGCGAAGGTTCTTGCTGCGCACTGCGGTTGCGGCCGGGCTCATGATCGCCGGTACGGCGGTCGCCGCCGCTTACATGCTCGCGCAGTTCTTGACTTGGATTTGAATTTGCGCCGCCAGCTTCCCCCTCACCCCGTACAAGCTGGCGTGACTGCGGGCCGGGAGCGGAAATTGTGTGCGCGTATTCCGCAACCGGCCCGTTCTTTTGAACGAAGTCAATTGCAATTAAACTATTGCTGGGCTTGGTTAATTCCCCCGCAATCCACGTTGATTTTATCCAAAGTGGAAAATTGTGGCGGATTTTATACAATTGCCGCGAGAATTTTTGTTTGGGGGCAATGTCATGTCGCGTTGGATAGTCCCGCCAGTCGCGGGTCTGATCGAGCCTGCTATCGCGCCGGAGTTCTACTGCACCGGAATAGGCGCCATCGAACGTCACGATGGGCACTTGAGGCTCTGGATGTCCGCCTATCAGTTGATGTTGGACGATCCGACGCGACCGCCGAGCCAAATCGTCGTCGTCAAACTCGTGCGCCCGATCATCGGATTGGCGAGCACCATCGGATACCTGGCGCAATGCATGAGCGACGTACCGGGAATCGTGCCGGAGCCTGTGCCTCCGCAGGGGCCATGGCCGCGGCTGGTGACGTGAGGTCTTCATTCGGCGGCCTCGCGTTCGGCGATGCCGAGCAGCTCGTTCGCAGTCATTTTTCCGCTGGACAGTTCCACCAGCGCTTTCACAGTTTCGCCGGGGATCGGCTCGATCCCACGCCGGTAGCGGCCAATGGTGACGCGCGTCTTGGTCTGCTGTGGAGCATGTGCGGCCAGCCGTTCGGCCATCGCGGCGTCGGTCAGGCTTTCCGCTTGCATGTACTCGGCGAGATTCATGGTTCGATATGTACACCCGATGTACGTACGGTCAAGCCGTAATGTTCGACCTGTGTACATCGGGTGCCGTATATCCCCGAAAAACCGCCGTGCATGCTGTGTACATGCCGCCAGCCAAGAAACCGCGCCGGCCCGCTCCGGCCGCTCAAGACCCGCAGAAACGCCGCTGGCGGACGAATCAGATCGCGACTTGGCGCATCGACCGAGGCCTCACGCAGCAGCAGGTCGCCGACCGGTTGACCGAGCTGGGTTTCGAATATGACCGCGTTTCGGTCGGACGTGTCGAAAAGGGCCACCAGAACCCGCCGATCATCGTCCTCGAGGCGATCGCCAAGATCGTGCAGGCACCATCGGTCACGGCCATGACCGATTACACGCCACGCCAATGGGAGGCCATTCAGGTCTTCATTGATGCCGGGGAGGCCTTACGCACGCGCACTTTGCGTGTTCTCAGGGCATTCCAGGCAGATGATTAAACCGCTGTTAGCCATGGTGTTTTCTGGAATGGCACTGCTCGGCGTTGCGGAGGCCGCCGAGCGGCTTACGCTCGATCAGGCAAAGCAGACCATCAAAACGCAGCGTTCCGCCATCTGGCGCGACCACTATTCGCTGCGCGACGCCAAGATTGGAGAACCGTTCGCGTGTTCCTATGACGCAATGGTTCAGACCGGCCCGACGCTCGCCAATCTGCAGAAGGTATCCGAGCCGGCGACCTGTGTCTGCGTCGAAGCCGATGCGAAGAACGGCATGGGCGGCTATGCCGGACTGCAGTCGGTCATGGTCTATATCCGCCGTTCGGGCGCGGTAGAAGGGGTTGACGGTTCACGCTTCCGGGACCGGTGCACAAGACTGAAGCCATTCCCTGAGCTCGGCGGTAAATAATCCACCTCTCATAGTGTACACGGAGCGTACTTTTCGCTTGACCACGTAGGTACACCCTATGTACATTCGTCCCGTCACCCGATTTGGGTGTCACGGGGCGGAAATAATGGCAACCACCACAGGGAAGACGAAGCCGATCGACGTGCATATCGGCCTTCGGATTAGGGCGAAGCGGCTAGAGCATGGCCTGAGCCTGGGGGAGATCGCCAAGAAGTTCGAGATCACCTTCCAGCAGTTCCAAAAATACGAGAAGGGCGCGAATCGCATCGGCGCCGGGCTTCTGCAGGAAGTCGCCCGCGTTCTCGAAACGCCGATTGCATGGTTCTACGAAGGAGCGCCGAGTACGGACTCTTCCGCTCGCAAGATCGTGGACGATATCACCGCCAAGTTCTTCGCCCTGCCGCACGCGGCCGAGCTTGCGCGCGACTTTATCGATATCGCCTACGGCGATGACCGCGTCACGGTCGCACAGGTCGCTCGCACGATTGCGAATGCGAGCCGGATTGCGAACATTAAGAAGCGTGCGGCGTGATGGCGTCCAAAGCGATCAATATGGAGCAAGCACTCCGCGCAGCTAAGCGCGTCCTGGCCGACGAGCGTCGTTCACAATTCGAATGCTGCACGATCCCGCCGGCACGCTCATACGAACAGATGGATGCGCACGAAAGGCGTGCAATCCGTCGGTTCGACCGCGTTCTCGCTAAGATCAACGAGGCGCTTCGATGACTTCCAAATCCGCCGGATCGTCGTCGTTCTTCCCCGGCCGTCATCGATCCGGCGGCTTCGCGCCGTGGCCTGCTGATTTGAGAGGACAGTCAAAGGCCACGGCGCGACTCAATCTCGCGATCACCTTTGTTGCGTCGGTTCTGTTCGCCGCCGGCGTCAATCTGGTTCTGAGTTCGGCGGATCGTCTGTTGCGTCATCAGTCGCCGGCCGGAGCCTGCGCACCGGTTCTGCAAGCACAGGCCCGGCCGGATGTCGTCTGCGTGAAAATCCGTAAATCATTGCGTCAAGGAGTATCGGCCATGGAATTGGAGAACGTCGAGACGTTGCACGAGAAGGTGTTGGGCGCATTCAGTCTGCCCGCCTCGATCCGGGAGAACCTGCGCTTTAGCTGCGACGGCGAAGGCCGCCTGATCCTGCGCGGTTTCGACCGCGACAGGCAGACCTGGCGGGACGCTACGCTCGACGATCTCGCCCCGCCGGCCGTTGACGTGGCCGAGGCGCGCGCACTGGCCTGGAGCCGGGCGAACACGCGCGGCTCCTACAGGAGCACGCGACAGGCGCTCGCGGTCGAGCTGTGCCGGCCGACGCCGTCCCGCGCGCACGCCTGGACGCGCCCGAACGGCGCCGCCGGCAGGCTCTCGATGCAGGCCAATTTCTTCGTCACCGACGGGCTCCCGCATATCGAGAGCGTGAACTTGATCGATCTGATCGAAGCAAACGGCGACCAGGACCGGGCCTGGGCGCGGGCGCTCGCAAGGACGATTTGAGACGGAAATGAAAAGCTCGCACTACTTCGGCATCGATCCTTTCGCGTCCTACGTATCGACCGGGACGACACAGCAGGTTGCGCAACGCAGACGCAGTACCGCAGCCATGCGCAAGCCGTTGCGCGAGCGAGGCCACGATCACAGGCAAAGCCTCACGCCCGCAATGCGGCGGGCGCTGCGAGTCCTGCACATCGACGGCGAGGCCGTCCGTCAAACGAAGTTCTGGTACACCGAACGCGAGCGTCTGATCGGCACCGAAACGATCATCGCACTGTTCGACCGTTACCTCGTCAAGGTCGTGGTCGAGAACCATCACCGCAGACGGCAGATCGCAGCGCTGACAGAGATCGGCGAGATGGTCGCCTTCGGTCTGATGCGCGCGGAGCTCGAAGCCGAGATGGAGGACGCGACCGAGGTCTATGCGGAGGCGGCGGAATGAACCTGCGCTACCTCTCCGTCTGTTCAGGGATAGAAGCGGCGACATGCGCCTGGCATCCGCTCGGCTGGCAGCCGTTCGCGTTTTCGCAATTCGATCCGGATCACAATTACAAATACGGACCGGATTTTCCGTCCGCAGTTTTAGCTCACCACTACGGGAGCAATCTCCCCGGCGAAGCATGGTCTCGTAACGGCGTTCCCAACTTCGGCGATATGACGAAATTCGAGGAATGGCCGGATGCAGCTATCGATCTTCTCGTCGGAGGAACACCATGTCAGGACTTCTCCATCGCCGGACTCCGCGCGGGCATGGATGGAATGCGTGGCTCGCTCACGCTCGTCTATGCTGCTCTTGCTCGCAAGTACCGGCCCCGATGGCTGGTCTGGGAGAACGTCCCCGGCGTCCTTTCGAGCAACGGAGGACGAGACTTTGCGAGCCTTCTGGGACTGCTCTCTGGACGACGAATTGAAATCCCCGCATCAGGCTGGCAAACTGCGGGAATTGTCCTTGGCATCGAAAGCGCATACGGCCTCGCATGGCGAGTGCTTGACGCTCAGTATGTCCGAGTGGACGGCTTTGCCCGAGCGGTTCCCCAGCGACGACGGCGTGTGTTCGTTGTCGGATATCTTGGAGACTGGCGACGTGCCGCAGCGGTACTTTTTGAGCGCGAAGGCCTGTCGGGGAATCCTGCGCCGCGCCGAGAAGCGGGGAAAAGAGTTGCCCCGACAATTAACGCGCGCACTCAAGGCGGTGGCGGACTCGGAACGGATTTCGACTGCGCCGCCGGGTTGATTGCGTCGCACGATGTAGCACAACCGCTTCTCGCCAAGTCAAACAGTTCACATCGTGCGGATGCCGAGAGCTACGTTGGCTTATTCTCGTCGACCGGCGATGTCTCGCACTGCCTCAACGCAGGCGGCATGGGTCGTCAGGACTACGAGACCGAGACCGAGACCTTGATCGCGACCGCGCACGCTTTGCGCGCGGAGGGTTTCGACGCGAGCGAAGATGGTACCGGGCGGGGCGTGCCGACTGTGCCGATTGCTTTCGATGCCCGCCAGAGCGACACGATCATCTATGGGGACAAGGCGGGGCCGCTCGACACAGATGCGTTCAGCCAAGCGATTGCGTTCGACACGACCCAGATCACGTCACAGACGAACCGCAGTGTTCCGAAGGCAGGAGAGCCCTGTCATCCACTCGCATCGGCAGCACATCCGCCGGCCATTGCCTTCCAGACGCGCGGCTCAAATCTCGATCTAAGCGGCGATCATTCAGGGACGCTCGGAAGCAACGCCGACCGCGCCAGCGGCTCCGCACCGACGATCGCGTTCTCTTGCAAGGATCATGGTGCAGACGCGGCGAACGATGTCGCACCGACATTGCGAGCGATGGGCTTTACCGAAAGCCACGCCAATGCGGGCGGACAATTAGCCGTCGCCTTCGACATGCGCGGACGCGAAGGCGGTTCGCAATTCGAAGGGCCGCACGAGACGGCGAACATCCGCGCCGCAAGCGGCGGATCGTCAAAAAGCTACATCGCTCAGCAATGGGCGGTACGTCGTCTCATCCCCGTCGAATGCGAACGCTTGCAAGGCTTCAAGGACAATTACACCCTCATACGGACCAAGATGCGACGGCGACTGGAGGCCGACGAACTAACGCATTTGCGGTCGCTGTCGCATGAACAGTTGGCTCAATTATTTGGCGTTGATCCAGAAACGTTTACAGGCTGCTCTGATGCAGATTTGAGCCGCTTAGCTGCCGATGGCCCGCGTTACAAGGCGCTCGGGAATAGCATGGCCGTCAACGTGATGCGCTGGTTGGGCCAGCGCATCGGCTACGTCGATCAAATTGAAATAGGCGAGGCCGCATGACCCTCACCCCTCTCTACATCGTCACCTTCCTCTACGCCTGCCAAGGCGCACTATGGATGTATGAGGGAAAGCACGCCGATGTTCTGATCGTCGGCGGATATGTCATTGCGAATGTCGGGTTGATCGTGAAGGCGGGGATGGCATGAGCGACGCATCGCAGATCGCTTCCGAGATTGTGCGGATTCTGCGCACGTCTAAAAGCCCGCGCGAAGCCGCGATGATCCTCGCCATCGTTCGCGCTCAGTTGCACGTCGACGGCGGCGGCAGGACGGAGAAGCGTGTCCGAAGCATGATTCAGGAAGACGACAAAGCCGCACTTGCTGCATGGAGTGGACTCACGGGGGTTATGCTCTCGTCATGACCTTCCGACGCAATGAGTTCAGCAAATCGACGAAACGCGCCGCCTACGCCCGCTCCAACGACATCTGCGAATGCCATCTGATCCCACATGTGTTTCCGCAGCCGTGTGGATGCCGTCTCGTCGACGGACAAATCTTCTACGAGCACGCGGACCCGGATCGAATCTCCGGCCGCAACGATTTGGAGAACTGTGCTGTCCTGACCAAGACCTGCTGGCGCATCAAGACCGCCGTCTACGATCAGCGCATCATCGCCCGCGTCCGCAAACGCGAAGACGCCGCCCGCGCCATCAGAAACGCACCCGTCATCCCCGGCAACCGGCTCGATCCCCGCAAGCGGACGCTTTGGCGGGGCGTCGTCGACCGGCGTACCGGGCAGCCATGGCGGGGAGGCGTAAGGTGACGAAGCGCCGGGCGAAACAAACTTTGAGACGTGGCCTGAATCGTCGTGAGGCTGCGCATCTCCTCAATCTGCCGACCGAGCATTTTGACCGGCTTGAGGCCGATGACCGCATACGCGGAAAGATTATCATCGACAAAGAGACGACGATATACGACGCGCATCACCTTGAGATTGCGAATGGCGGCGCAAAGTTCGGATTTATCTACGTCGTCGGGTTCGGTGACTACATCAAGATCGGGTTTTCAACGGATGTGCCGTCTCGTCTGTCGACGCTGCAGACGAGCGCGCCGGAGCCGTTGAAGATATACGCGACCTTTCGCGGTTCAACCGACGATGAAGCCAATCTTCACCAGCGGTTCGCAACACACAACAGCAACGGCGAATGGTTTCGCATCGGAGATGAGATCAAAGCGTGGCTTCGGGAAATTGCGGAATCGGAAACGCCATGAGCCGCGGTCCTGCCAAGATCACTCAGGCCGAGATGGTCAAAGCCATCAAGGCGGCCGAGCGGATGGGTAAGGCGTGCGAACTCGAAATCCGCCGCGACGGAAGCACGCTCATTCGGTTTCTCCCGCAATCCCCGGAGCGCACAGAGAACGGGCTTGAGGCCGGGCGGGAGATTGTCCTTTGATGGACGACATGCCGCGCCCGCGTCCGCCTTTTCTCCAGCGCCATACGACCCGCCATGGCCGAACAGTCTGGTACGTCCGGATTGGAAAATGTCCGCTGGTTCGCATCCGCGGCGACTTTGGATCCCCTGAGTTCATGGCCGCCTATGAGGCCGCCGTTCGCGGCGAACGTCCGCCCGTGCGGTCCGCCAGGGCCGGCACGCTGGCGTGGCTCGCCGAGCGATACCGGGAGACGCCGGCGTGGCGCGACCTCTCTCTCGCCACCCGCCGGCAGCGCGAGAATATCCTGAAACACGCCCTCAAGTCGGCCGGCGCCGAACCCTATGTAGCGGTCACAGAGCACGCAATCGTCGCCGGACGGGACCGGCGAACGGCGTCACAGGGGCGGCATTTCATCGATACGATGCGCGGCCTTTTCGCATGGGCGAAGGAGGCCGGATTCGTCGACGTCAATCCGGCTGCGTCCGTCAAATATCCGATCGCCAAGAAGACGCAGGGCTTCCCCGCATGGACCGAGGATGACCTTGCCAGCTACGAGGCACGCTGGCCGCTCGGCACGAAAGAACGGGTGTGGCTCGCGGTCCTGCTCTACACCGGCCTCCGGCGCGGCGACGCCGTCCGGATCGGTCGCCAGCACGTCCGGAACGGTGTGGCGAGCCTCCGAACGGAAAAGACCGACACCGACGTTCACATCCCGATCCTGCCCGAGCTCGCCGCAGCACTTGCCGCCGGGCCAACCGGCGAGCTTGCGTTCATCTGCGGAGCGACCGGCAAACCGCTCACGAAGGAGTCGTTCGGCAATATGTTCTCTGCCGCCTGCAGGGCCGCCGGGGTTCAGAAATCAGCGCACGGGGTCCGGAAGGCCGGGGCAACCAGGGCAGCGAATAACGGGGCAACTGTGGCGCAGCTAGAGGCCATTTTCGGGTGGGCTGGCGGACGCATGGCATCGCTATATACCAAGAGCGCGGACCGGGCGCGGCTGGCACGCGAGGCGATCGGCAAGCTAGCGAACGATGGTGGAACGTCTATGGTCTTACCCGGCCATTCGGTAAGAGCGGCGGGCGAAAAAGATCAATAAAAACAAAGCAGTTTTTATGCGTTGGTGGGAGAGGTAGTTGTACTATTGTCTCGCCATTACAACGGCTTACAGCTATTACCTCCCATAACGTACTCATTGGCGCATAACGGGTATTTTCGGCCCCGCTCGCACCTGGTCGGGAAAGGTTAGAATCCAGCCGGGGTCGCCAAGTCCGTTAAAGATCAATATCTTATGAGCCAGTTCGACAGGTTCGGCAAATCGCCTCTGCGCAAGACGTCTCCGCTCGCTACGGCGACGGGCGCAAGGCCGCCGCACACCAGCACAACGCGCATGGGCGCTCCTTTATTGACTCAGCGCGTCGTACTTGGCGCGCTGGCGCTCGCGACCGAATTTCTTTTCGGCATATTATACTGGCAAGTACAATATGCCGTTTCTTTTCGTACTGCCGACGTGCCAATTCAATCTTTGCGGCGGCAGCGTCCGAGCGTTCTATGCGCGCAAGTTCTTCGGGCGTCAGATACTTCCGCCAGTCCCACTTCGCTCGCTGCAGCTTCCACGCCATCGGTTTGGCTCGTTTTCCGCTAGGGGTTAATTACGGACAGCGGCAGCAGAAAGTCTAGCCGAGCCGTTGCCTTGGTTGCCATTTCAACGTCGATCTCACACCCGACATAGTTCCTGCCGGCGCGCATCGCCGCCTCGCCCGCAGCACCGGAGCCAGCGAACATATCGCCGATCAAGCCACCGGGCGGGCAGCTCGTGCGGATCAGAATTTCGAGAAGGTCAGACGGCTTCTCAGTCGGGTGAATTGCCTTGCCGTGCATCGAAGGCATCCAGATCACCGAGCGCATAATGCGTGGGCCGCCGTCGTGGCTCTCGTAGGCTCCCGCCTCGATGTGCCCCGTGTGCGTCGGCGCTTCTTGCGGCGCACGGTGCGAGCGGTGGCGTCTGGCGTCATCTGGACCTCATTGTAAACATCGGCCCAGCTTCCCCGGTAGTATTGGCAGACATGCTCATGCACACGCTTAAAGCGATCGGCATGGAACGCAGAGCCGTTGTGCTTCTCCCAAACGATGTCCTGCGCGAGAGCCCAACCATCAAAGCTAACTTCCTGGAAGAACCGCATCGAGCCGAACACCCATAGCGATCCAGTCGGTTTGAGCATCCGAGCGGCGGCATCGAGCCATCCGCTGCAGCGGCGGTCCCAATCAAGCGACGTATCGCCATACGGCGGGTCCGCCAAAAGCATATCGAAAGGCCCATGCTCGAGCATGTCCTTCCTGCAATCGCCGAAGATGATACGCCGCTCCACCACTTGGCCTTCTAATGCTCTAAGGCCATTCTGGTAAACACGTCATTCGCTCGCCCGGCAATGCGCGCCATCGCTTCGGTCCCGATCTCACCGGAGCGAAGGCGCGCCTGCGCGTCCGACCACTCAATCCCCGCTAGTACGGCGTCCGCGCCGCGCTCCAACATAACCTTGTTCGCGTCGAGGCGGCCCTTCAATCCCAGCATCTTTGCAAAATCGACCGGGACAACATCTGGCCGAACCATTCGTGCTCGCGCCAATGCGCGCAAGCCAGCGTTATCGTGGTCTATGGCGAGGAATACCCGTTCAAAGCTACTGGCTGTGCCTATAACCGCAGCGAGCCGCACGGCAGCGCCCGCCGCCCAAGCAGTCCATCCGGTTACCTTGGCGAGGGTGGCCGTATCCTCAATACCCTCTGCAACGATCAACTCCGTGCGCTCTGGATTGTCGTAAACGATGATCGGTTGTCCCATCGACTCACCGAGCATTATTTTGTCTTTGTCGCCCCCTGCCTTGCCTTTGCCGTCTGCTCGGAGTCGCGTGATATGAACCCCCGTCAGCGGGCCGTCACCAAATCGCGCGATCATCGCAGGTGGATGTTCGTTGCGAGCAGGCAGGAAGCGTAGGTTGCCGCTTTCAACGAAACATGACCGTGATCGCAGATATATCTCCGCCAGAGAGCCGACGATGGGTTGAGCACTGTGCCATAGAAATGCGGCGACCGCCTTGGTGTCCCTCGTCGGTTCAGATTCGATGCGCGGGCGTTCCTCGCGTCGGGCCTTCGTAGGTCCGTCAGCTTTGGCCCACCCCTTGATGCCGCAGCGGGCGCAGTTGTAAGTCGCAAACTCGCCATCGTCCCACACCCGCAGAACCTTGCGGACGCGATTGGATGATGCCTTAGCGATTGGCCCGCATTCCGGGCACGCCACGTCGATCTTGCCTGTTTTGCCGCCAGTAGCAGCGAGAATTGCGTCGTAGGCGAGCGACACGCTCGGCCCTCCTAACTCTCTTCGACCGCTACCGTGACGGTCGGGTTGTCTTCGTACTCACGGCGAATGTCATCGACTTCATCGGAGGTCACTCGCCGGAACCAGCGGATCACGTCGCCTTCGTGGTTCCATATGTCCACGTCGTAGCGAGTTGGGTCGAAGCCTTTGAATGCCGCAGTGCGGCGGCACCGCTTGCAATCGACATGACGCGCATCGTCCGTGTAGTCCGAGCAGAGAAAGACCTGTGCGCCACAGGCCGCTGCTTCCATCCGGTCGGACATAAAATGCACCACGGCACCCACGCTCTGCCTCCTATCTTTTTCCCGACCAGTAAATCAGATCGGAACGCCCCGTCGTTCCTTCCGGCCAACTCCAAAAGTCGATAACGGTCCCGTCAGGCCGGAGCGGCGGTCTATGGACGATTGAGCCACAGCAACGCGATCCCTATTGTTGGAGCAAACGCACACGCCAACGCTATGCATCGAGCGATCGACTTGCGGCCGTCCCTGAAAAGCCAATCGACCACAGCCGCCCTCCTATCTTTTTCCCGACCAGTAAATCAGATCGGAACGCCCCGTCGTTCCTTCCGGCCAACTCCAAAAGTCGATAACGGTCCCGTCAGGCCGGATGATGCTCTCGATATAATCGAGGTCGCCGTCGTCATAGAAGATTTTCACTTTCCATCCGTCGCGGCATTGAAACTCGCGCGTCTCAAAGGTGCCGCTGGGCATGGCATCGGGAATATCCGCCGTCTCGACAATCGCGAGCAGATTTACCGCCGTCTCGATCTCTCGAACCTGTGCCACGCGTGGCCTCCTTTATTTTGCGGTCGGTATTCTGGCGGCAATACGATCAAAGTCGGCCTGCGGCACTATAACTTCATCGCAAACCGCATCCTCGATTGGGGCGCCAGCGTCCACGACCGCGACAACCTTACCCTTGTGCATCAATACCCACTTGTCATCGATGGCAAGTGCGTGCGTCGTGACGCGAAGCCCGAACAGGTGTTGTGTCGGCGCGGCCATGCGACGGCCTCCTTTATTGACTCATTGTGTTGCGGAAAACTCGCAATTGCCAGCGGGCGGATCAACGATGCAGTGCTTGTGATCGCCTTGCGGTTTGCCGCATTTGGTACAGGGGAAATCATAATTCTCGCGCTCAAAGCATTCGATGGAGAATATGCCTTCATCGAACTCCATGTGCCGCCCGGCTTCCTCTTCCTCGCGGGTCATTGGAATGTAGGTCGGCTTAAAGCCGATGCCCGCAGGCCACATCACCCGATCAGGGTGATCGCGCTCGTACCGTTCGCAGACTTTGCCCATCAGTTCGACAAGCTGCCGCTCCTCCTCGTCAGTCAACTCGACTGGCTGGGAGAAACTGACTTCGATGCCGCGGAGGCCCATCACTCGCCCTCCTTCGGAGGCATCCCGACCGATAGGGACACAGGCGGGTGAGCCGTGCCGAGCACGATGAGGGATACCTTGGCCCCGGCATTCAGCCGCGCTAGTTCATCCGGCGTCGGTTCCCATAGGCTCATCATGCCGGGACCGGCGCTCGTATCCATGTCCTGTATCGGCAGGCCGCAGCACGCGCCCTGCTTCGACTTGTCCCAATCGCTTGGGGCGCCGAGCACTCGCGTTGCGTTGGGGATGCGTGCCACAAGCATTTTCGCTCCTATTCCGATAATTGCTTCGGATTTGTTTGCACAACATCATCGACCGTGACTTTCCCGGCGAGCATCAATCGCAGGATAATCGCGACTGGCTCCGGCACTGATCGCTCTCCTAGCGCCCAGCGCCTAGCCGTCCGTCCGTCCGCACCAACAAGCCTTGCCGTCCCAGTCTGGGATAGCCCGAGGCGGTCTATAGCCGCGCGGAATTGAGAGGATGTCATTGCTCCGGCTCACCCCGTACGTCCTGCCAATACTGATTCCAAAGTGTCTCAAAGATGGCGTTGGCCTCGGTCCGCAGCTCACTCCAACGCTGGTCGTAATCCTCTCGGCGAGCCAGGGCCTCCGCCAACTCAGGAGAGGCCGGCTGCTCGAACATGGCCACGATGCCATCGATAGCGGGCATTGCCGCCTGCGCCGCAGCGAGCTCGGCCCGCGCCGAATCGATCAGTGCCGCCGTGTGCTCGATGCGCTGAGCGAGATAATGGTGCCCAAACGCTTCCAGCGCCAGCGCGTGTTTAGAAGCGTCGGCAATGGATTGGTCCTTAATCTCAATGGCCTTAATCAGGTGAGGAATGTCGATTTGGATCATCTTTGATCTCCATCTGCCGGGCAGAATTGCCCTTGCTGATTGCCCCTATATAGGGCATATGGCCCTATATGTCAACTGGCCCTAGCGCAATTTTATTGCGTTTTATGCGACGTCCCAAGCCTCTGAAAATTCATGATCGGCGAATAGTTCGGCGAGCCCGGTGATCTGCTTAAGTCGCAGCACCTCGTCGTGCTCCATCCCGAGCTCCTTGCCGATTTTCTCCTTATCCCAACCCTTTTTCGCAAGATACGCGACAATATCGGACATGCCGTCGATGCTGTGCTTGCCTCTGGCCCGATTGTGCCGGATCGTCGATGCCATGCGCGCCGGCTTATCCGAGCACTCGGCCTTTATTGTAACGACCGGCAGATACCCGTGGATGCGCTTACGTACTTCGATGGATTCCTTGCCGATGCGATTGCGGTGGAATCCATCGACGACTTCACGCACCACTCCAGCGTCATGCGTCACGATCGGCTGCGTGTATCCGTCTTCCAGAATTGATAACTCAAGCAGCGTCATTTCCGGCGCCGCGACTGAGTTTGGGTTGTAGTCATTTCCCTCCACGGATGCGGCCGGAACCCAGATAACGCAATCAACCGGCTCACCGCTAAAGGGGCTGTGCGCAGAGAGAGCGATCTTAATATCATTGATAGCCGCGATGCGATCCGCTAGCGGCATGTCATTGAGACGACCGAACAGAGCCCTCGCGTCGTCGATCAAAGACCCCATCTGCGTCTCCTGTTCCTGATTACTTTGACGTACCGTTCATATGCTTCGGATTTGTGCTGGTTGAAGCTCAGCGTCTTGCACCAGTAGTCGTTCTTGAGGATTGTCTTGGCGACCCGACGCCAAGACGGTACCTTCCGTAATGCCTCCAGCTTCGGGTCAACCTCGTCGGGAATCCCGTGCGCGTAGCCACGCTGCTCATACCATTTCAGGAAGACAGCGATCTTATCCTTGTAGTGCTCGGCGTGCTGTGGTGGCATGCTCGCCAAAAGAAAATCTACGTAGCTTTGCCATGTATGACCAGCCGGCTTGCTGATCTTGATGCGCCCGAGGATGTTGCCGGACTCTAGAGCATATAGCGCGCCTTGGTTTGCTCCATTCACGCGGGCGACGACGCGCGCCCACGTCTCCGGCTCAAGCACATGGTAAAGCCAGAGCCCCTTGCGCTGATCATCGCCATACGGCTGACAGATTCGCATCTGCGCCGGCGTCAGCCCCGCCTTGTGCATCAGGTCATACACGCCGTTGTAGGGTCGCCCGGTGTCGGCGTGGTACTTCCAGATGTCTGATGTCTTCCAGTCGTAGATCGGGTAGGCGTTGTAGATCGCCGGAGACTTCCTGGTTGTCCAACCTAGACCGTCAAGTCTGGCCTTCTTCTCGGAGACGATGGACCGAAATCTATTGATCGATTCATCGCAACGAATGCCGACCAGGCAGCATGTCGACACCCCGCGCGCATACCATTCGCCGAAGGCCGGGACGAACTCCTCGAACTCCATTTGCCGTCGAAAGAACGGGAAGTAATCCTCGTCCGTAATCGCCCCATCTGGCGGAGTGCGGACCCAGTCATCCTTCCGTCGAGGATCCCAGCAGCACCATTGCGGCTCGAATTGCGACACTGCATTTCTTAGATTGAGCGGAAGCGAACACCAAAATGGCTCGATCACATCGGCGTTGTCATTGAGCGTATTCAATATGAAATCAATTGTCGATCTGTACTGCGCCTCAAGGTCGACGAACAGCACGCCGATCTTTCTCGATCGAGAGCGCGCCTCGTCGAGCGTCAAGTTGAGCAGAACGGTGGAATCTTTGCCGCCAGAAAAGGAAACGTAGACGCGTGTAAAGCGATCAAACACGAACGCGATGCGTTCGCGCGCTGCATCTAGAACGTTCTTCCCTATGCCGTTTTTCGCAAGCATGCCAGTACTTCGCTCTTCGTTATGTACTCGATATTGAGGTTGCCAGTGACGCGGAAATATCGTCGCCCGCACCTATGTCCGTAAGAATCGTAAATCCCCGGTTCTAGATCATAGACGGCATACACGCCGCGCGACCCGACGCTATTCGACCGGCTATAATCCTTAATGCACTTCACGAAGTCGCGCTTGAACCCGAACTTTTCGTCTTCACCGCAAATCTTGGCAATCCACGGTCTAAATAGTTTCCCAAGGTCCAAGAAGTCCTTGATGTCTGAGCGACCGCAGTCTTCGGCGATCGTGCCGTACATACGCGACATCTGAACGACATCGTCGCCAATACACTCGATCTCGACGATGCGCCCCACAGCTCCTCCTTTACTGACTTAGCGCCGCGTACTTTGCGCGCTGGATCGCTCGGTTCACAATCAGTTGTCGCTCGCGGCCGAATTGTTTTTCCAACTCCCGCCGGGCAAGCTCGATCTTAGCCGCTGCCGCGTCCATCCGGTCAATACGGGCGAGTTCTTCGGCGGTGAGATACTTCCGCCAATCCCATTTCCGTCGCTGCGGCTTCCATGCCATCGGTCCAGGCTCCTTTTACTACTGCGGTTTTGCCGTATCGGCGTCGGTGCCGGGCGCTCGCGTTTCCATCGCGCCACGAATGCGATTGCGGAAATTGTTGACCATCGCGGCGACCAACTGCTCGTTCGCTTCCTCGCCCTTCTCATTGAAGGTAGTGGCAGACGCGACGATGCGAGCGGCAAACTCGACAACCGCGCACATCAGACCGGGGAACGGCATATCCTCTGCTTGTGCTCGGCGCGTTGCAAACTTCGCCAGCCGATGAACCATGCGCTCGATAGCGGCGTCGTCGGGCGTCTCCGCGCCGCGCAGGTCGAACACGAGAAGGCCCGCGCGATGGAATGTGTCGCCCTGTGCCATTGTCGCTCCTTATCTGACTCTCTTGATCGTGCGCGCCTCGGGATGATCGAAGGCGCTTTCGATGATACGCTTTAGCTCACGCTTGACCACGCATTGCAGATCGACGCCCTCGGCGTAGTCGAGATCGTCGCGCAGAAAATTCTCCATCGAGAGGATGCCGATCAGATCGTCGGCCCAGATCAACAGTTGCTCATCATGCGCCACAGCATCTGCGGCAGCGGATGGGCCAAGGATCACGGTGGCCGACATAGGCGCTCCTAATTAAGCAGGTCTAATCCGAACAACTTGCGCATTTCTGGCGGAAGGCTCTTTGCCGCCTCCTGACCGGATTGGCTGCGCGCCCACTCGTCGCTTTCCTCTTTCGTCGCGTCGAACTCGCCATTGGCAACGCGAGCCGCGAACTTGGTGAAGCCGGCCGCCGTGAGTTCGCCGTAGAGCTGCGTCGGGCCGCACACATGAACGTCCGAGTAATCATCGAACTCGCCCGTCTCCGCACGCTTGGCTAATGCCTCGTACTTGTCGGCGTGTTCGGACGATAGCGCCGCCACCTTGCGAAGCTCTGCCGCTAGTCTGTCTCGCGTTCTCATGTTCAACCCTCAAATCCAGGGCGCGGCCCGACAGCCATCGCTACCGGCGGATGCACCGTGCCGAGAACGGTTATGTAAACCGGAGCGCCTTCCTTGATGCGCTCGATTTCCTCCGGTGTCGGGAACCATGCCGAGGTCATGCCGTGCCCCGCTGTGGTCTGCTCGTCGCGGATCGGCAAGCCGCCGCATGGCCCGTTCGCTTGCTTGTCCCAATCGCGCGGAGCGCCGAGATTTCGCGTTGCGTTTTGGATGCGTCCGACGTGCATTTCCTGCGCTCCTTTGTCTACTCAGCCGCTTCCGAATAGCGGCGTGCGGCATATTCCAAAAAGACTGGACCCCATTGCTCGGCAATAGCGCGGGCAATCTCAGGATCGGTTTCGCTGCGGCGCTCCTCGCGGTCCTCGCTTGGTGCCATCAGCCACACGGCTTGCGTGATCTTGATGCCGCGCTCCGCGTACCATGACTTATCACGCTCAGGGACGAGCGGTTTGAGGCCGGTCAGGTGGAAGCCCGTCGCCTTAGAGAATGGGCTGCCGAACATCCAGGGCTGCACGTACTGGTCAGCTCGCCGGCCAACCTCGCGAGTAGCATGGCCGTGCATGATCGGGTTTTCGACTGCCCGGAGCGGAATATGATCGGCGCGGTCAAACTCCTTGAAGAATGCCGCGCCTTCCCGCATATGCCGCCATCGGTCCTCGTCAGGTCCGTGTTCCTTCGCCCACTTGCCGTTGATCCGCTTGTATAGGTGCTTAGCCCCGGCGTTGGTCAGGAACTTGCAGACCGGATGCGCGATCAGGCCGACGCGCGGCCGGTACAGCACGTCGCGCACGTCGCCGTGGTAGTGAGGCCCAGGTCGCTGCGTCTGTTTCAGGTCGCAGGAGAAGGCGCGGACGCCGGCGGCGATCAGTGCGTCGCGGATAATACCGCTGCATTCGCAGGCGACCAAAACATCGTATTTATCGAAGGTTTCCGGCCTCAATTCCACGCTCCTTACTTTTTCGGCTTCTTTGGAAGGGGCTTGCGAATGAACTTGCCTTCGCCTGCGTACTTCCAATGCTGATAAATCGTCGGCGTCGAAACCCCAAAATGCTTGGCGACTTCCGGCCCGCTCTTTCCGCTGTTGAGCATCCTGCCCGCCCGTTCGATCTTGGCTGGCGTGAGAAGTGGCTTTCGGCCCCACTTCTTTTTGCGGTCCCGCGCTAACATGGCCTTGATCCCTGCCGCCGTTCGCTGCGCCGTAAGTTCGCGCTCGAATTGGGCGATGACGGCCAGCACACCGAGAATGAGACGGCCTCCCGGCGTCGTCGTATCAATGCTTTCTGTGAGGCTGCGGAACCCGACCTTCTTAGCGTCGAGGAACGCCATGATCTCGTACAGATCGGCAACCGAGCGCGTGAGGCGGTCGAGCTTCCAGACAACGAATGTGTCGCCCTCGCGGCCATCTTTGAGCGCGAGGCTGAGGCCGGGACGGTTCCGTTTCGCGCCCGACGCCTTATCGACGTGTAGGTTGTCCTCAAGCACTCCTGCAGCACGGAGCGCGTCGAGTTGCAAATCGAGGTTCTGATCCTGTGTAGAAACCCGCGCGTACCCAATGAGGTACGGCTGCGGCTCTTTCCGCCTTTTTCCCTAACCATAGGGGAAATCTAGCTATTTCGTGAACGGCGCTCAAATGTCAGAAACCTGTATGGACTTTCTGATATTTTCTACAATTTTGTGCTTGCGCGGTCAAGCGAAAAGGCGCATATTTCCCCTGCCCGCGCCTCGGGGCATCTACAGGGGCGGATGGAGAGACAGATGACGACCATCACGCTCTACATGTCGGGTCACCTAAAGCTCGACCGGCACTCGCCGCGCAACAGCCGGGACCGTGCTTGGGATCGCCTCACGTTTGTGCCGACAGGCGACAGCTTTTTCTTTCGGGACGAGCCGAACAAGGCATGGCCCACCGGGGTCGAGCGATTTTTGCGCGACCGCGCGGGCGACCCTCGCGGCGACGGGCCATATTCGGCCGATGACGCGCGACAGGTGTTTAACGCCAACGCCAACCTTAATAACTGGGACGACAGGATCGCCGCCCCTCGGCATGGCACCGTATATGTCCCCTCCGATTTCGACCGCTGATAGGAGGGACGCATGACCAACCATCCGAACCGCAGCCGTCTCGGTCAGGCAATCGACACCGCCTCGGCTATCATCGCTTCCGGCAGCGTGACTTTGATGGATGATCCGGCGCACGACGCCGGGGTCCTCGCCCGGTATGAGGCCGCCTTGCTCGTGATCGATCGCGCGATCATCGCCTATTCGGGCTCGCTCGCCAGCCCGCTCTACAAGCGCGCCGATGAGCAGCGCACAACGTTCCGGCTGGTCATCGAGGGCATCCGCTCTCGCATGGCCGCCTAATTGTTAGGAGACGCCCATGAGGCTCAACTGCACTAGGTGCGATGGAGAGGGCTCGCTGTACGGCTCGCGCTATGGCGGCAATGATCCAGACGTTTATCGCATCGGGCCGTGCGATGCCTGCGACGGGAGCGGCGACCAAATCTGCGAGGCACGCGGATGCAACGAGCCGGCCGGCGCTTTCAACGATGACGGCGAGGCCCTCTGTGAAGATTGCCTTTCGGAATGGGCGGTTGCCGCCCTAGAGGAATAGGCCCATGACGCCAATCGAGGAAATTGCCGCAGAGCGCCGCCGTCAGGTCGAGCGCGAGGGCTACGACACGGCGCATGATGACGCGCACACAGACGGCTCGATTGCCGACGCCGCCGCCTCATACGCGCAGACAAAACCTGTGCTTGAAATCAAAGTCGAGTATGAATGGCCCACGCGCGGGGAGTACCGGGTCGCCGTCGAATACGACGTGCCGATGACATGGCCCTCATCATGGCACGCGCGGCGCTGGAAGCCGAAGGATCGCCGTCGCGATTTGATACGCGCCGGTGCTCTGATCGTCGCAGAGATTGAGCGGCTGGATAGAGCCGAGAAACAGGAGGCTGCGTAAAACGCAGAAAAGGCCGCTCGCCGGATATGCCGAAAACCGTGTCAAGCAAAATTTATTCTTCAATGATTTCGGAGCGAAACTGCCGCTAAGTCATTGATGGATGAAAATTGATAAAAGTCCAATTTGCTACAATGCGTGTACGGTCGAATAAACGACCGGAAACGGAGAGACAGATGGAACGGTCAGTCGCGATAAAGAAACTCGGTAAGCTGCTCGGAAAGCAGATGGCCTATCGGGTTGACCCGAAAGCGCCGACGCCAGAGGAACGCGCGGCGGCGCGTGAGCAGTTGAAGGCTGCATGTGCGGAACGCGACAAGCTGGTCGAGCAGCTTGAGGCGCGGCGCAAGGCGATCCTTGAAGCCGACGCCGAATATCAATCGCTCAAAGCGGCGCGCGAACTCGCAGGCAAGAAGGTAGACAAGCTCGGCTGGATCGCCCGCCACTACAAGATCACGGTCGGCACGCTCAACAGTCTGTTCTTTTCCGTACGCGCCGAGGGCGACAGTTGGGAGCAAGTCATCGCGAAGATCGAGGGCGAGCGGCAAGCCGCCTGATGCAACCTGCCGCGCTCGGAAACGGGCGCGGCTTTCTCGAAAGGAATACCCCCGGTGCTAAAACCCTTTGACAGCCCGCAATATCGCAAGCGCACGCTGGTTTGCTCGACCGGCGACGAGTGCTGCATCTGCGGCAAGAGCACGAGCGGGCTTGCTGGCGCAATTCACGTCCCGGTCAACCACGAACGGAATGAGTTTGTGACCGATGATGAAGCGAAGCAGCTTGGCGATAAGGTCAGTTATTTCCCGGTCGGGCCTGAATGCGCGAAGAAATGGAGCAAGGAAATTGTCGCCACGAGTGTTGGGCTGCGGCTCGCTCGCGGCGTCGTGGTCGCTTACGACGAACAGACAGTCCGCAGATAACAGGAAACGCCCGTCCAGTTTTCAGACGCCAGAAAGCACAAAGCCCGGCAACGATGGCCGGGCTTTGTGCATCTCAGACGCCACCGCCGGGCGCAAAACAGTATGTTCGTTTTCCCCCGTCAGGTCGGGGCAGAAACCACCAGACTGCTGCGCCGGTCGGATTCGGTCCGGTCAGGACCATCTCTTTCGGGATTGTCTGGCCTTCGACGGTTACGCTGCCGTCAGCATTGATTGCGTAGTCTCCATAATAGCGATGACCGTCACTTTCGTCGCAACACCATTCGCCGCGGCTGTTGTGCTGCGATTTGAACCAGGCGGAGTGCGGGGCGTTGATGTATCTGCCATCCGGGTCGCGGGCGTGCGCGACGCGCGAGAATGCGAAGGCAAGTCCAGCGATGGCTGCGATGACAAGGATGAGCGCGGCGATGATCTGACGTGGCTTGCCAAGCATTGCGTCACTCACGGAGTCTCAGATAGCCGGGTCGGACCGCCACCGATGGCTGCCGCAATCTTGACCATCAAGGTCTGCATCGTATCGATTTTGCTGCTGGTGCCTGTTGCCACGGTTTCGATGCGCCGGATGGCGTCCTGAAAATCATCGCGGCGCACGAACTCGTCGCGTGACCATTTCTCGACCTCGTGGATCTTCTGCTGCAAAGCGCGCAGGCCCTCACCGATGTCGTGCTCGTGCGTTTCAAGCCTTCGGTCGATCTCGAGATGCCGCTTGTCGCCGCGTTCCTCGGCTTCCTGCTTGTTCTCGACGATCATCGCCATCAGCCGCGCTTCCATCTTGCCGAGCCGATCTGCCATGCCCCACGCACCGCCACGCAGCGCCACGACGATGTTGAGCACGACCGCGGCAAGACCGGACAAGCCGCCTATCCACGCGATGACTTCGGCAGAGCCGGTCATTACGCGGCACCCCGTGTCATCTGATTTTTGAGCATTCCATGACCTTTCTTTAACTTTGGCCATGGCAGCTTTGCCGCAGCCATCGTGAGCGTTGACGCGCTTACGGATGGTGAGGGTCGGTCGCGCGTTGACGCGCGCGGCCGGCCCGCTCGCTATTTTCCGATAATGGCTTTCAGCGTACCGGCGATATTGCCAGCGCTTGGGCCGCTGCGCAGAACAACAGGTCCCATGCCGAGACATGCGCCGAGCAAAAGGTAGGCCCATTCGACCGTCGTCCCGGACGACGGATAGGACCATGCATGAGCGGAGGACCGCTCATAGGCGACGAGCGCCGGAATGCCGACCTGATGCCAGAGCAGGACGAGCAACTGCGAGATGACGACAGATGCCCATACGGCCTGCATCAGCTTACTCTTCTCGACCGCATCCATAAAAGAAGCGTAGGTCTTTGCCAGCGCATCCGCGTGTGCGATCTCAATATCCTTCATAGCACCGAGCAGCGCGGCCAGCAGTTGTTCCTTCAACTGCGCTTCCGTGATCTGTTTATCGAAATACGCTTTGAAAAGGCCGGAAATCTGTCCGAAAACCTGTTCTATAATTTGACCGCCGACCGCCGAAAAGATTGCCGAAAGCATGTCAGAGGTCCGTCGCGTTGCGCTTGCGCACGAAACGGATCAGCAGCCCGAACGCGATGAGGTAATACGGGACATATTCCGGCTTGAGCGCGGCCTGCAGCGCAGTGTTGACGGTCGGGTCCTGATAGAGATCGACCAAGGCGGCACCGACGAAGCCGGCGGCCGTCGACAGCCAGCCGAGCAGCACGGTCCCCGACTTCTTGACCGCCTCCCATTCACGCGCGCACCACGCCTTGATCTTGCCCCACATGGGTTAGCCCTTTCGGTTGATGAAATGGACGGCGAGCACGGCGACGACGGCCACGCCGATGCCGACCGCGACGACCGCCCAGGGCGGAAGCCCGGCCTGGTGCGCAGCGGTGGCAGCCGTCCCACCTGCCACGACGCCACCAGCCAACTTGCCGGCCGGTACGACAGGCTTTGGAGCGGGCGGCGGCGCTGGCGTGGCCGTGGATTCCGTTTTCAACTCGACCTGACCGATGAGCGGCCTGATCTTCCGAAACCAATCCTGACGCTGCTCTAGGCCGTTATAGCCGCCATTGATCCGGCGGGTGATGGTGCGGATGTCGTCCTTGTCGGCGAAAGCGTTTAGGCCGCTTTCCGTCCATTCCGCCAGCGCTGGCTTGAGCGCGTGTGCAGGCGCCGTGACGAATTCGGGATAGGTCTCGAAATCCACCCCGCACTTCTGGCCCATGCGGCGGTGATTGCCCCGTCCGGTCGTTTGCAGGATGCCATTGCCGCGATATTTCCAGCCGTCACCGGGCTCGGTATTGCCAAGCTCGACCGCCTTTTTCGGGTTGCCGAGCCCGTACACGCGCTCGAACAGCGCCGGGCCGTCGCCGGCAAGCCGCTGTGCTTCGGCCAGCGTCACCGCGGCGCTGTGGTGTCCCGTCCCGAAGATCTCGAGGATGCGCTCGGCCCGGTAATTGCCGGACTCGCGCTCGATCGTCAGTTCACCCGTCTCGTGGAAGCATTGCGCGAGGAAATGTGCGAGCCGCAGCGGCGTGGTGATGTCATGTGCCTTGAACAAGGCGTCGCCCTGTTCGAAGGCCTGCACATAGGACGCCTTGGCGCGCGGGCATAGCTTGCGCACCACATCGATTGCGCGTGTCATGGCGATGTTTCTTTGCTTATTTGCGGGTGAGGATCGCGGCGATGCGCACCGCCGCCCACATCAGGAACCGGACGGTCGTATTGACCCCGCAGTCCACCATGGCGTCGTAGAAGATCGCGTCCGCGGCCTTGCGCGTCGGCGCCGACGCATGGGGCGTCCCCTGCGCCAGTTGCAGGCAGAGATAATCGTGCACGACGGCGGCCCGCGAATACGATCCCCAAGACGGGATGAACCACCACAGCGGACGCGGGACGCTCGCGCCGTCGGTGATAAACCCGGCCGGAACGGTCACGGCGCGGAAGGTCAACGGCTGCTCGAGCCGCCATTCCCGCCAGTCGGAGAACTGCTCGGTGACGGTCAACGGCTGCGATGCGAAGTCGCTCATGGGGTTTGTCCCGCGTTATGATACTTGCCGCTCGCTCACGTCCGTGCGACAATTTCCGCCTCTAAATCCGGAGTTGATGGAATGTTTTCCAAGCCCGTTGTGTTCGGATCTGGCGCCTTTGCAAAAGTGATCGCGGCCCTGCTCGGGAATATCGTCGAGTCCATCGACTGCACCGCGAAGCAGACGATCATTCCGAAAAATATCGATGGACGAACCGCATATATCGCGATCGAGGACAACGGTCTCCGCGAGCACGTTTTCTGCCGGCTCGTCGAGGCGAGAGCCAAACTTCCTCCGTTCGTAGCTCCACTTGCCTTTGTGTCTCCCTATGCCAAGGTCGGCGAGGCGACAGTCATTCTGCCGGGCGCGGTCGTTATGCCGGGTGCAATCATCGGGCGGTGTTGCATCGTCGGAATGCAGGCCAGCATCGATCACGAAGCGCTAGTCGACGATCAGACTTTCATCGGAACGGGCGTCATCATTCCACGCAGGATCAAAATTGGATCGCGCTGTATCGTCAGGGCCGCATCGTTCGTGACGCGAGACGTGCATCCAGGCTCGGAGTTCGGCGCATCGCCGTCGGCCTTGTCAGCCTGAGGACGCCTCCGGCACCGGTAACAGACAGACGCGCCCTACCGGATCGTCGAATTAATTCGCCCAATCCTCAGGCAATACCAATACGAGCTCAGCGCGCTCATCCGGCGATAGCTTGTCTTCTTCGTCTGCAAGCACGAGCACAGCGGCCCGCCCATCGGTCGGATGATCCTGAACGCCGAACCAATATGCCGTCACATCTCCGGTGCAGCCTTGCTCTTGCGCCACGCGCGCCGAGATCGCGATGGCATCGGCGTGGCTGGCGCATATCAGGTACTGCATTGTCGCTGACCCCTAAAGTGACAACCCGACGCTCGCGCCGAGTTTCGTGCGGCACAGCGCAATGTCCGGATCGCTTGCAATGGCACCAAATATAAGGCCGCCGTAAAAAGCGATGTTGGAGGGACTCGAGCCATTGGTATCCGACGCGCCGATCGTCAAGCCCGTGGCGTTCGCGGCGCCGGCATTGCCGGTGACGTACGAGCCGTTGTCGATCGCGCCTTTCGAGGATGCTCCATTAAATTGTTCGGTGACGACGTGATCGGCGCCAATGGTCATGCCTGTCAGTGTGATTGAGCTGCCGGCAAACATAACAACGTTTGGCGACGGCGGATTCTGCCAAAGTCCGGCCTGATTGACCGAAGCGCCATCCCACAGGCGCGAGCCGCTTGAATGACTCACCTGCCGCGCAACCATGACCCGCGAGGACGGCTGATTCAGCGTAAAGGCCACGCCCAGCGCGTCGTTCACGCCGTCGAACAGCATGCCCGGCGTCCCATTTGACGTGATCGTCAACGCGCCGGCGGATACGATCTTCGGCTGCCTGGCCGCCGTCGCCTGTACAATATCGCGACTCGCCGTCGTGCCCTGACTGTAAAATTTCGTCACGAAGGCATCGCCCGCGCCAGCAAACGCAAGCAGCGCGGCGGTGTCGAGATTGTTGCCGGAAAAGCCGATGTCCTGTTCCGTGCTGTCGCTCGACCGGCGCACGCGCAAGCACGCGCCGGCATAGGCAAGCCGCAGTTTCCACGTTGCGTAGGCGGCCACCGGTGCACCGGCGAGGGAATCGAGCAGCAGCGGTTTGGGACCGACGACTGCGCCAGCGTCGCAGATACGGGCCAACAGCAATTGATTGCTGCCGATGCCGAGCGCGGCGATTGAGACAACGTCTCCTTCATTCAGCGCGCCAGCCGGAACGAGCTGTCCGGCCGTTCCGCCGACCGCATAGACAGCGCCCGCCTGCCCGGTGCCAATCGAGACGATCGCGCCCGGTCTTGCAACCGTGAACCGCGCGCCCGGCGCCGGCGCCGATGCGAGCGCCATGCAGAGCGCAACTTCGCCCGCGAGCACGGACGTTGCATTCGCGTCCGCCTTGAACCATGACCGGCTTGCGAGATCGTAGGCGATCATCGCGCCCGCGGAGAACGCCTCACCGGCCACCTGCCCCGGTATGATCGGCCCGGAGATATACGTGACCGCCGACGGCGTAATCGTGAGCGCAGACGCTGTGCTGCCGGTCGCGATGGCGTTGGCGTGATAGACCCGCGCAACGAGGAGCCGGTTATTGCCAATGCCGAGCGCGGCGATGGTCGCCTTGTTGCCGCTGGCAAGATCGTCGGTCGGAATGAGCGTGCCCGCAGTCGTTCCGGGATGATAGACGATACCGGCCGTACCGGCCCCGACGGCGACGATTGCACCTGGCGAGGCGACCGACAGCCGTGCACCCGCGGCGCTGGCCGACGCGAGTGCGAGGGCAAGATTGCTTTCGCCGGCTTTCACCGCCGTCGCATTGCATGCCGCCTTGAACCATTGTCGCAGGGATGGATCGTAGGCGATATTCGCGCCCGCGGAGAACGCTTCGCCCGCCACCTGGTCATCCAGAAACGGTCCGGAGACCCAGGCGACGTTAGCCTCTGCGATAGAGAGCGCCGACATTTAATATATCCCGGAAGCGCTAGGGATGTTTCAGCCCGTAGGTGACGATGCGGCCGGCCGCGATACTGCCGCTCGCAAAGGCAGCCCGGACACGGTCGGGTGCCGTCGCGTCGAAACCCATCTGCTCAACTGCTGCCAGAACTCCTCCACCTCCTATATCGCGCGCAATACCGGAGAATTTGCCGTAATGCGCCTTGTCGCTGCCCGTCGTGACAAGATTGATCGTGTATTCGGCCCGGGCGACGAGATTGACCGCAATAGTAAGTGTTTCGGCTGACGAAATTCCTACGATCGCTCCAGACGCATTGCGTAAAGTGACAAGAAATTTCGCGCCGCTTGGTGCACCGGTCAGCCCTATGCCGGAAAAGATCTGATGGATCGCGATGTAACGGTTGGCCGTGAAGGTATGCTCGACCTGTGCCACCGCCGTACCGACCGTTGTGTCGCCGATTAATTCCCACCACGTGGAAATTGACGCCTGCGCCGCGGCATTGATCGCACGCTGCGACCAGTTCGTCATGCGCATCTTGCCCGTCGCGGCATGATAGCGGCAACGCACAGCCACGCCGCCCACCAGATCGCCGGAAACGAGCGCCGTTCCATCGGGCGCACGCAGATCGACCACACCGCCACCGAACGAGACCGTCGTCGCTCCGGTATTGTTCACTGTCGGCGTGAATTCAAATTGCTCACAATCGACGTAACCGCCGATTAGCGGCGGAATGCAGACGCCGGTAATCGCATTCTCCGTGCCGGCAATGGTACCGACCGGATTGATGACGTTATTCCACAGCGCCTCGATCTCGGCTCTGATCGCGGTGCCGAGTGCGCCGCCGCTTTTGCCGGCCGGATCGGACACGGGATCGGGTGTGGTTCGAACCGCGGTCATAAATCAAAGTCCCTGATAGATTTCCGGCGCAGCATCCACGCAGGTGACCATCGCGTGAAAGTCATCATCGGGCGCAATGTCAGCCAAAATCACACGCCGGGTGATGCGTCCCGACGGACCGATCGCGGCCAAGCATGTTCTCGCGAGACCGGCCGACGCCGCATGCGCTCCGGCGATCGTGACCTTGCGTCCGACGACGGACGCGATCGGGAATGATGACACCGTGCCGTCCAGATTTTCCGTTTGCAGCGAGAGATCTGGCCCGGCGCCGGTCCACGCATTGCCGACGCGCCAGACATTGTCGTACTCCCAGAAATTCGATCCCCACGACGCCGGCGGAAGATCCTGCGGATCGGTGTTGAGCGTCACATCGATCAGATTGCCGCCGGTGACCGTAAAGCTCTTCACCCGGCCCGTCGCATAGGTATCGATCAAGGTATCGTGCGCGAGACCGACCAGCGATCCCTTGCGGATATTGAGCTGGTTGAGATGCGTGCCGAAGACATATTGGACGCTGCGTAGGCGCGCCGCGCGCATGTCGCGCCTAGCGCGTCGGCGCGCCAAGGGAACCGATGTAATGCCGTCGTAATTGACCCCCTCGGTGAGTACGGCCGGCGGCTGCTCGACGCCATCGTCATAGACCGGACCGATATCGGTGACGGCGTAATCCTGTTCCGCATCGTGGATCGACGGTTGCAGCGCTTTTGCCGCGCCCGCCAGAAACGTCTTCTTGACCGTAAGTGCCTTGGTCATATTGCCCGGATGAAACATCGCGACGATGTCTTCATCCGATCGGTCCTTGTCGATGATGACGCCCCATTTGTCGGATCGGCGCAACATCGCTTCGCCGCACATCGCGGCCATGGCGGCGGCCTGCTCGACCGATCCTTGTGTCACCAGCGCGTTGCATTCGAGACCGATGTCCGCGCAGTGTGACTTGAACGTCGCGAGGCTTTCGAGTTGCCCGGCGGCAAGAGGCCGCGCATTGAGATTGCCGGTCAGAACGTACTGCACCGCGTCCGCCGGACTGTTCGTCGGCGCGCCGGTCCCGGAATAGGCGGCGAAGACAGCCGACAGCGAATTGATCTGCAGGTTGCGCGCTTTGAACGCAATGATCGCCATGCCCGGCCGGTTGACCGGATACTGATCGCGGAACGTCGTATAGTTTTCTAGCACCGTCGTGGCGAAAAACTGCGACTGGTCAGGAATGAGATATTTCGGATTGGAGAATGTGCGATAGGTGAACAGTCCGCCGAGATAGGAGATTGACGTGAAATTGCCACCGGCGGAATCGGCAAAGCTCCGCGTGATCCCTATATCGTATTGATCGATAGGAAATGCGCCGGTGTCGATGAAATAATAAACGCCCGATTGTCCGACATGGCTGTGCGCCGCGTTCGAACTAATGCTACTCGTATCGCCCGCGTCGAAATAGCTATCTGCGGTCCATTCCGGATTCTTATAATAAAATCGCGGCCAGAACGAGCTTTGTCCCTGCACGATGGACACGACGTCGCGTTCATCCGAACCGAACCAGAACCAGATTTCCTGCCGCAGGCCGGAACGTATGTTGAGTTCGAGATGCGCTTCCGGCATGTTGACCCATGTGTTCGTGCCGACCCGGCGCAGGCGAAAACGGAAGGCGAGCAGCACCGTACCATTCGACTGGTTCGATACTCCCGAGGGAAACTGCAGCGTGATGCGGAAGCGGTTGCAGTTCTTCGCGGTGCGGACGATCTGCTCTTTCGGATAGGAGCCCGGCGCCGGCTCGATAAGCGTCTGCGAATCCGTATCGAGACGATGTTTCGATAATTCGGAGCGCGGCGTCTGTTCGAAGCCGCAGACGGTGATAAGGCTCAGCGCCGTGTCGGTGTCCGCACCGTTCTTGACCTCGTATTCGAACACGCCGGACGGAAGATCGGCGACCGGAGTCGTATCCACGCGGATATCGGAAACATCATAGTGCCCGGGAATTCCGACGATGCCGTGCACAATCTGCTCACCGTTTTCGAGCGTCGTCCACGGCACCGCGAGAAATGGCGGAGACACCCGGAACGTGCCGAGCACGGCCGGCAGCTGCTGATATGGAGAAATCTGGTTCTGCGTGATGCCAGCCATCCCGAGCGTCGTCCCGGCGCCCGGGATGGCGCTGGCGACCGGCTGGCCGGCCGGCGGCTTGGTCAGTTGTCCGATCGCAGTTGCGCCTGCGATGCCGATGGCGGCGGCGGCGACTTTCGCACCAACCATGCCGGTGCCAAGCAAATTCGGCGCAAGGAAGGCGAGGCCGCCGCCGCCGACCCAAGCAGTCAGCGCGATCAGCGCGACAGCGGCCACAATCGCGAAAACGTTATTGGAGCCACCGCCGCCGTCTCCGCCGCCAGGGGCCTGCGGCACGATCGAGATGAAAAGCGCCGTGCCAGCGCGCGGCTTGATCCGGTGCCAATGCTCGCGCGCGAGCCATTGTCCTTTCGGCAGTCCACTCTCATCGATCCCGTCGTCGGGATGATACAGGATCACTGCGCCGAAGGCGGCGAACTCGCGCGGGGGATCGTAAGCCGCGACGATATCCGCGACCGTGCAGCCGGCGCGGAACGGGCGGATGTCGCGCGCCTTTGAAAAGATCGTGCGGCGGAATTCGCAGACGATATCGGTCATGCAGCCAGAGGGAGGTTGAGCAAGACAGCGGGACGGAAGAAGCCGCGCAACCGAGGCCCGATCTCGGGATCCTCGACCGGCATGCGTCGCGGTCCGGTTTGTAATTCGGTGTGGATGACGTACCCGGTGCCGTCGTAGCAGCCGACGTGACTCTCGCTCTTGTGCGCTTCACCGCGCACGACGTGGAAACCACTCATGCGCACCGCATCGAAGATGCGCGGCGTTTTGACCTCGATCCACGCGCCGCGCGCCACCTCTGCAGCGAAAGCAGCGAGCACCGTCCGCGCACCGTTCCTGCCGAACGAGACGCGCGGATCGGGCACCGGCAGACCGAGTTCGGTCGCGACAATCAGCGCGTAAAGGCCGAAGCAGTCGACGCCGGAAAAATCCCGTCCGCCTTCAATAAAGGGAATCGCCATATATTTGTCGAAGCGACTCATCGGCGCATTGCCCGCCGCACGAGCACCATCAGTATCAACCATCCGCCCAGCGCACCGAAAACGGCCGACATACCCCAGATGAAAAAAAGTTCGATCGCGGTCACGGAAACATTCCGGGAAAATTCTGCGGTGTCATGAACACACCGGGCCATGGCTCGTCCCAGTACCCGAGCACCTGCAGCGTCGCTGTGACGCGGAAGGCGTCCCATTGCACCTCGGTGAAACTGAATCCCGACCACGCCCGCTCCACCGTGTCCGGCGTCGATGCCAGTACGAGCTCGATCAGACATTCCGGCGGATAGACGCAGCGCTCGAGGGCCTGGCTGATCTGGCGCGAGACGTTGGCGACCGCGATCTTGCCCTGCGGCGCATCGTCGTTGTCGGTCGGCAGCGCGATTGTGAATGGATAGGCGAGATAGGTGTTGCCGCGCGAGACGATTGCCTTGCGGTTTCGCACAACATAGATCGGCGCCGGCAGCGTTGCATGCGTCAGCGTCAGCAGGACGAGGAACGGGTCTGTCGCGTGCTGCGACAGCGCCTGCGTAACCGCGGCCGGTGTAATCAGCTCGCTCATGACCGGTCAGGCAAACATGCAGAGCGTCATGCCGATCTGCCAGTTGGAGCCGCCGAGATTCGAATATTTCGGTGGTGCCATGAACAGAATCTGCACGATATTTCCAGACATTGGATCGGTCCAGTTGAACGGCGCCGTTCCGCGCGACAATTCGTTCGTCCAAAAATTACGGAAGATCAACATGCCATCCCTATCCGTTTGGATTGATGCCTGAATATTGCTGAGATCTCCCGTGAAGCGCAGACGCGTCATCGGCTCGCCCGACTCCACATCGATTGGAGTCGCATTGTCGAATGGCGTAAGGCCGAAACCTTCAGAAAGAAAATTCTGCGGCAGTTGTGCAGGCCATTCCGGCATGACTATCGCCGCTGTCGCAATTGCGGGCTTTGCCCGTATTTCTGTTTCTGGATGGAATTGGTGCGCGCAGACGCATATTCATCACGCGCCAACGCCCGCACTGTCATTTCCATGTTGCCACTGTCGTCCTGCTGGACGTCCTCAACAGCTGCGCCGTAGCTATTGACGATGAAGTTGATCGGGCGCTTGTTGCCGGATCCCATCGCCGCCATCTGCCCTTGCGTCAGCACGCTTTCGTCATTGCGAATGATCGCCGGCGTTTCGAAACTCGGGTCCCACGGCAATCGGCCAGAATGAAAACGCGGGGCATTCTCGTAATAGGTCGCATGTACAATTCGTCCATCGCCGGAGAGCTCGGAGGCCATGCCGCCGGCGTGGCCGACCATTGGGACGACCATGCCACCATAGTCGAATGATCCGCCGACGGGGACGGGCTGGGAGGAACCGCCTCCAACCCCGAATAACGAGAGCAAGTTGAAGCCGCCGCCGCTCGCGTCTTTCAGCGTCGCCTGCAGCATCTCCGCAATGGGCTGGATGATGAGCATCTTGATCATCATCTCTTCCAGAGCCCGCACGACGTATCGACTCATATCGGCGAAGGCTTGGCCTGCCGTCTTCGTACCGTCCATCATATCGGCGAGCGATGTCGTCATCTGGTTGAGTGAACCGGTCGCAACCTGATCGAGTTGCTTATCGAGCCGACCCGCGTCATTCGCGAGTTGCTGCAAGTTCGGAAGCGTGGCCTGCTGCACCTTCTGCTGATCGACGATGTCCTTGATCTGCCGTTCGTAGGCGGCGGCGGATACGGTCACTTGGTCCTGCGTCAGCTTGTGCTCGCGCAGCAATTGATTGAGCTCGGCGAGTTTGGTAGACCGCATGCCTTCCGCAGTCGCCACACCGTTCGAGACGAGGATGGCATTATCGGCAGACTGCTTTTCAACCAGGACGCGGGAGAGGAGTGCCGCCCTTTCTTCACCGGAGAGACGCGCGCCTTGTTTCTGCGCCTCGATCATCCTGTTCTGCGCGGCCGTAACGAGATCGCTCGCGGGAGCCATCTGGCCCAGCAGACCGATGCGCGTATTCAGCGCCGCATTCGAGGCTTGGAAGTTTTCCCCAGCGAGCGCCTTGTTATAGGTGTCGAGCGTGATCTTTCCGTCTTTTAATTGCGCGTAGAGTTCGGACTGCTTCGCCTTGAGACGATCGTTCGCCGTCGCTGCGCCGCCGAGCGCCGAAACATAATCGCGCCACTGGCTTGCGACCGCGCCGGGAGACAGATCACCAAGCGATTCACCTTGCGGACCCGGTCGCGTGCGCGGCATCGGTACAGATGGCACCATCGGCATCTGAATGCGCATCGGCTTTTCGGGCGCGTCGCCCGGCTGCGGGCCCATACCGAAGTATGCCTTGATCTCCGTGAAAAACTGCGCCCATGCTGACCAATCCGGATGCGCGTCGGCGAAGTCCTTCGCCGCTTTGGCGAGACGCTCCTGGTATTGCGCCATCTTGAGCGCGCCGGACAGAATCTCTTCCGATGCGATCGATGCGTAATAGTTCTGCGTGCGTTTCTTTGTTTCGTCGATCTCTGTCTGCAGCTTGCGCAAGGCTTCGATCTTCTCTGAGCTGAACAGGGAACTTGTTCTGTCTGCCATATTGGAGAGACCGCCGGATTCGGAAATTGCTGTCGAAATTCCGACCAGTCCGGACACGCCACCGCGGCCGCCAGCGGCGCGCGCCAGCGCATTGCGCTGTGATAGGTTGCCCGCCTCGTCGGCGCGATGGATGGCTTCTGCCAACAGATCGATCGCCGACGCGCTGTCTCTCGCGCGCTGCATCTGGTCGGCAAGGCCAGCGTCGACCTTGCGGACCTGGTCGAGCAGCGTTCCGCCACCGTTGCGCAGCTCTTCCCATGCGACGGTAAATTTCTCGATCGAGCGAACCACCTCATCGGATGAGACACCATGCTCCGCGGCGGCGCGCGAGAGAGCCTTGATCTGCGCGACGGTCAATCCCGTCGCCTCGGAGAAACGCGAAAGTTCGACCGAGCGTTCTCCGAACTGATGCGCCATCTCGCTCGCGCGCGAGAATGCAGATTCGACGAGGCCAACCCCAACGGCAGCGGCGACGCCCCATGGTCCGAGCGCGGACAGAAACACTCCGACCGGGCCGGCTCCGGCGGATAACGCGATCAACTGCCCCTGTACGCCGCTCAAAGCCCGCTGGAATCCTCGCGCCAGCGGCGAGCCTTTGTCGAACTTGTCGTTGATCAGCGAGATGCGGTCGGCATAATCCGCGCTGGAAATGCGGCCTGTGTCGTAGGCTTTCTGCGCGACCGCCAGTTCCTGCGTGTATTTCTGCTGCTGACGCGCGCCCTCGTCCAGCCGCATCGTCTGCCGTTGATACGCCTTCTCGATGGAGTCGAGCGACCGCGACGACGTGTCCGACACGCGAGCGACAACGCCCTGCGCATCGGCCACGCCCTTGATCTGATCGGCGAGCTCTTTTAACTGCTCTGGCTTGCCGACAATCCGGATCGTTTTGACGACTTCATCAGCCATCAGGTTTGCTGCTGCTCTGGTTTGAAGGACCGCTCTTCGTTGTCCATCGCGCGGATCAGCGCGACGAACCGGTCGAACAGATCGATGTCATCGATATGATAGCGTTGGGCATAGGCATTGATCGATGAGAACATGATCGGACCTTTATCGAGACCGACCTGTCGGTCCGTCCTCAACTGCAGGTAGGCCGACCACACAAACAGAAGATGGACCGGGACATCTGGCCTGTTATTTAGGCACTCGGCGACCTCGCCTGTCTCGGCCGCCCACTTTTCCAACCACTCGACCTGATCGCCCCACGCCAAATTCCAGCGCAGGGCGTTGGTTAGTTTTTTGCGTCGACCTTCAGGCTTTCCGCAGCAGCAGTCCCGACAATATTCGCGGCGTAAAGTGCCGCGTTGCGCAGATCCTCGTAGGCGCGGTCCGTGAAGAACAATTCGGCCTGTGCCTTCGAATACGGGACGGGCTGATTGTCGTCGCCTTCGATGCCAGACCAATCCGTTGTGCCGCAATTGAGGAGGCATTGCGCCGTGATGGCATCGCGGTCGTCGCGGCTTAACCCAGCAATACGTCTCACGGCTGGCGCGGCCTGCAGCAGCTTGTCCTCCAATTGCTTCCAATCGGAGTTGCCGGCTCCGCGTGTCTTGATGCACAGATCGCCCATGCCGGGGATCGGCGTGCCGTATTTCGCGCCGACCCACGTTCCCTGCTCGATCGCTTCGACGTTGCGCTTGATCTCACTGAGTTTCATGCACCACCTGTTCTGCGGTTGATTCTGCAGCGTGCGCCAGACCTTTGCCAACGATCAGTGTGCCGAAATCATCGGACACGTCGATCGTCTCGCCGACCGCGAAATGCACGCCCTGTTTGTCGTCGCCGTTCGGATAACCATCGAAGGCGATATCGATTTTGACTTTCATGGAATCCTCCGCTTACGCCACGGCGCGCGTGATGGAGATGGATGGGTTAGACGAATTGTCCGATCCAGTCGCCCGGAACGGGATGGACATCAGTACATCCGCATTCGTTCCGCCTAACTGGCGCACACCGTCGAGGAATTGAACGACCGGAAGCGAGATCGTGTACTTTTCGTTCGTGGTCTGCCCGATTGTCGCGGCGATTGATCCCGTGCCGTGGTTGAGCACTTGAGTCAGCGCCGCATTGCTGTCGAAATAGATATCGACTGACCCGGTCACATCCATCAGATCATACCCAAACGAATCCGGGTAAAGGCTGTCAACGACGTGACGCCGCCGAATTCCGTTCTTGATATCCAGCTTTAGCCCCTTCACCTTCGGCGTCGAAAGCCCGAGCACAGATAGCGCGGCGACGGATAAGCCAGCCGCCATCGGCATCTTGGTATTCGTTGCCGTATAGGTCGCTCCGGATGCGATTGCCGTGTCGACGACGAGCTTTTGGCCGATCAAGCCGAACGATCCGGTCACTTCCTTTTCGGCATCGATCTGCAGGCTCAAGGTATCGACCAGCGCGTAGGGCACGCGCGCATACGTGCTCGATCCGTTGTGATCGAGCGTTTCTTCGAACGTCATCGAGATGATCGACGTGCCGTTCTTGAGCACATTCGTCGACCAGGTATTGCGCAACGCCGACGAAAAAATGTCGTCGAACGATCCATAGGAGAGCGCGAAATTGTATGCCCCCGTGGCCCATTGTGCCGTCTGTACTTCCGCGATGACGTTGGCGTCGGAGCGCAATTCGCGAATAGGCGCGGTGCCTTTGTTCGAGCGCAAGCCCGCGCCGGTCACCCGCAGGTTCTGAAACACGGGAGTAGTGGGCGTCGTCCCGTTGGTGACTTCAATGATTTCCGCGACGCGCGTGCGTGCAACTGAGGCTGGAAGGGCCATAGAACGGGCTCCATCTGAGGGAAGGCGTCGTCGGCGCGACGCTGCGTGTGCGCGCTTGCCCAAGGCGCGGATCGGGCGGACGCCAACTGAATTTTATGATCGTCAGCCGGTCACGTAGAACCAATAGCGTACCGCGATCGCGATCTGGACGTAGTTCGCGTTTAAGCCGCGGTCATCAACCGGTCCGATCGACGCTTCGAAGCATTGGACGCTCGAAAATGCCTTTCCGCGGTAGAGTGCAGCAAGTTCATCCGCCCATCCGAATAGTCGATCGAGACCAATTCCAATTGTCTCATTCACGATGATACGAAAGACGCATTCCTGCCGATAGAAGTTATTGCCGGGATCACCGAACGTAAACGGACGCTCGTTATTGACCGGATAGTCGAATTCAAGAAACGGCGTCCCGTCCGATGGCGATGGCGTCGATGTGCTCAGCCCAATGACGGGAAGAACAGTCCCATCATTGCTTGTCCACGATGCGCCGATCCGCGCTTCGATGGCGTCGAATGCTGCCTTCGCCATCGCTTACCTCAATGATACGACGATTGCCGGATATCGGTTGTCCGATTTGTTTTCCGTCCGCGCACGCGCGGTACCCCTCGGCGAAACCTGAACGGTCTTCGGCGCCCCAAGCGGTGCACGATAATTAAACTCAATCCTGGCGACGTTTCCGAAGCGGGCGCGGGCAAGCAGGGCGACTGCCTGAAACACGCCGTCCGGCGCTTGCGACGAACGTCCCAGCTCTATCTTTCGCGAATAGGGAAGGTCATTGATGAAAACGAATTCCCGCGCCTCCTGCGGAATCGCCTTACCGACCTCGATCAACTCCCCATCGGCGTACAGATCGAACGACTTTTTATACAGACCTGGGTGCGGATCGCCCGCGCCGCCGACCGGCGCATGCGTCTGCAACTGATCAGCGATATAGACGAACAGGTCGGTCGCAAGATCAAACTCGTAAACGATAACACCATCCGGCTTGACCTGGTTCTCATCGCCATTCGCCGACCCGTCGACAGTCGTCGTATGCGGCGGGATGCGGCCGAGTACCGAGCGGTTCTGCTCTTCGCCGACCTTGAGTTGCTTCCTCGCCTCTTCGGCCAGAGCCGCTGATTGTGCGACGGGCGAAAGAACGTCAGAAATGAGCACCTCGACATCCCGATCAACCGGCTCAATGCGAGCGGAAAGCATCTACCCGGCCACCACCAATTCAATCCGCACCACTTCCCCACCTACCACAATCGGCTTCATGAATGAGATTTTTCGGACTCGTCCCTGAATGATCGCCTTGTTGTTGATCTGAGGAAGCCAGGGGAAGGATGGGAGAGATGGGCTCGCCGGAGGGAGCCACTGTTTCCGACGCAGCACCGTCGGCGAGATGATCACCTGAGAGTCAGTCTGCGTGATCCCCCCGACCAATTCCTCCGGTTTGAACGCACGCACTGCGGCCGGAACTTTCTGACAATCGACATTGGACGTATTAGAACCCGATCCAATCACCCGCCGAAGAGTGATATACTCGCCGTCTTCCTCGAGGTCGGCGTCCAGATCATTGATCGATTGCTGCGCTTCAGAGATCATCGGACATTTAGCCGAACCGCCAGGTTCGTATTGGTGAATGTCCCGACGCTCGTGATGACGGTGCCCCACATCGGGCCAAGCAACCCGTCGTTTACACCTTCCGCATTGAGCGCGGCATAAGCCGTGATGCCTTTCGCAGTTAATCCGGACAGGTTCGCATATTTTTTGCCGGCGCCACTGAAATCGAAACGCGCCACGTCGAACCAGACAGTCCCGCCGTCTAACGACGTACGCACGACGGCACTGATGCTCGACCCGCCCGTAAAGCCGATCACCTCTGCCGTGATAGTCGCGGCCAGCATACCGTCGAGATCATCGATCGACGGCTGCACTTGGGCGGTCAGCGCAGCGGTGATCGCCTGCACATAGAGGTCATAGCGTCCAGGTAGAAGCATGGTCAGATTTCCAATTCTTCGACGAATCCGCCGCGCTCAAGAAGGTCCATGATCTCGGGCGGCACCCCAACCTCGCGGGCGGGTTCAACCCACCATTCCTTTTCGCTCACGCCAGGAATGACTTTTCTCCTCAAAAGCGGATCACGATCAGCCTGCTGGCCGATCAATGCGACGAAGCGGCGCGCGGCGAACTTCAAATCATAGGGGACCATCGAATATCCTGCCGTGTAATCGACGACAATCTTGCCGGCTGGCCAGCATGTCTCGATATCCGACGTCAATCTTGTCAACGCGGCGCCGCTCTTGTTCGTCACGTAATCGTCGCTCGTCAGAGCAACATCATTCTCGATGATCGACGTGATCGCAACGATGGGCTTGCGCGAAAGGTAAAGAGTCTTTTCGCCATGGGCGACATACCGATGCCGCCCTATCGGCACCGACATGACGGAGCGGAACGTGTCGCGGACGGACTCCAATCGAAACGTCGCTGGCGTCGCTCCGTCCGTGCGCAGCCGCGCGGCCGAGACCAGTGTCGCGGTGATATAGTTGCCGAGCGCCCGCAGCGACGGATCAAGCGATGCATCGGTCGCGCCGACGGCATCGCGCAGTTCCGCCAAGGTCAGGAGCGTCCGATCGGACGCCGGGCTTACGACCTCGAACATGGCCGCTTACGGCCCCATCACCAAGACGATGGCCCCGCCTTTTGCGTTGCCGGCATTTGCGACAGTCGGATAAAGATCACCGCCCTCATGGAAGACGCGCTGAAATGCGGTCGTGCCGTCGCCGACCTGCGGCACGCCGATCTTGCGATTTGCATTCGAAAGATTGGCGCCGATGCCTGTCAAAAAATCCACGCCACCGCTTATCGCGTCGACCAACGTGACGTCGTAGAGATCGGTTGGCTGCGTTCCTCCACCATCAGGAATGAATTTGGCTTGATGGATGTGCCCGCGCTTGATCGGGACGGAATTCTCGGTGACCGCGCCGGCGGCCGATGACAACCACGCGATGTTGTATTTTGTATAGCCGCCACCAAGGTCCGCCGTGGTGACCGTAATAGAGCCCGCGAGCGCCATATCTGCCCTCCATCAGATTGGGGGCGCCGCTCGCGGCACCCCCTGAAATGAATTGCCTTTGGCCTACTGGCGACCGAACTTGATGCAGCGAATCCAGTCGACGTGACAGGTCTTCGCACCAGCCGAGCCGGAGAGGAACTGCAGAGACACACGCAATTCCTCGTCGTCGGGAAGATTGGTAATCGCAGGCGTCGCGACGGAGACGCCATCGACGAACACTTCCAGCCCCGCGCCATCCCAATAAAATTCGAGGATATAGGCGGTCGAGGCGGCGAGTGTCTTCAGACCGCTCGCCGTGGTCGCCGTGCTGTTCTTGTTAACGACGAACGTGAGATCGGTCGAGCCATCGACTTTCTGGAAACCGATGGAGTCGGTCACGCCGCCGAGAATGTCGGTATCCGTGATCGCGAGACCGATAAAAATGTCGCTCTGCGTCGCATCGCTGATGCTCTGCACGCGTGCGCCGAAATAGAGCGGCTTGCCACTTTCCAGCTTGAAGCTCTCTCCGTTGAGCTGGAGATTGGCACCATCGTTCTCCGCGTCGTCCGTGGTGATGAGCAGCGTGCCGTTGCCGGCGTTGCCCGAGGTAACGGTCGTCTCGCCGGTTCCGGCTTCAACTAGTGTTACCGTCCACGGATCGAACGAAGCATCCGTTCCAGGAAGGACAACGAAGTCATCGACGTATTTCACCACGTCCGCGCCGATCGCATCGAGGATGCATTTGCGGTGTGTTTCCCAATAGGCGAGGCAGCCGTTGATATGTTGCGAGTGGACGGTCATAGCTCTGTGCTCCTGATTCGACCCTCAGGGTCGCCGAAATGGCGAAACAGGGACTTTTGAAGAGAAGAAGGAGTGCCCGATTGACGGGCACTCCCGATGAGTGCTTGGACTCGATTACGCGATGGCCGTGGCCGGAATGTCCGTCGCGTAGCGCGGGCCTTCCACCTCGATCAGAATGCACCCGAGCACAGGGTCATTGACCACTTCGACCGCCTTCAGCCGGCACCAGCTCTTGCCGCCGAGCCGCTGCGAGTCGACCTGGATCTCATAGAGTTGGCTCGACCCTGCCGTGGTGGTGAAGCCAGCAGCAGTCGCCGCCGTCACCGCACCAGGCACATCATCGGCACCCGTGTAGGCCTGATAGTAGAACGGGACCGCGACCGGATTGTCGCCATTCGCATTGTCGCACGCCTCGATGGTGATCGTGGACGTACCGAGCGCGCCAACGCCCTTGTAGATGGTGAATTCCGCGCTGGCGTAATTCGCCATGTTGACGCAGTCCGAATACACCGTGCCCGAGAAGGCATCGGCAACCGGGTCCAGCCCTTTGACGGGATGATCGGAAGCGAAGCTGAGTACCGACATCGAAGTTTTCTCCTGATGATGGACCGTCCGAAACCGGCACCCGCGCTTAGGCGGGCACCGGTCTCATGACGATGGTTTGGATTTACGAGCGCGTCGCCAGCGTCACGAACGGCGACTGCTTGTTCGTGCCCTTGAACGGCGTGATCGGCTTGTCGTCGACCGGCTGGCCGTCCACGCGGTAGATGAACCGGAACGCCTGCTCATCCGTGAGGAACGCGACGTGAATCGAGGTGGCGTACTGGATGTCGCCTTTCTCGATGATCGTGTACTGGCTCGGAACAGCCAGAACGATGTCGCCCTCGGTACCGACCGTCGAGCAATACTCGATCGGGCGAACCGGACGGCCCATGAGCGTGCCGTAGGGAGACTGCGACAGCCCGCCGGGCGGCAGATAGACCGGCACGCCGCCGGTGCCGATCACCTGCGTCAGACCGTTGAGCTGCGGGAAGCAGTCCTGGTTGATCCACCATTCCGCGTCGCCCATCATGCCGCCCGGGCAACGCGCCCACATTTTGTCGATGTTCTCCTTCACGATGGTGCCAGCGCCCTGCCCGGTTTCCTTCGCGACAGTCACCTTGCAGCCGGCGTTCATGAAGCCCAGCGGCGTGGCACCACCCGGCCCTTCGAACATCGCGTCGTCGAGCAGGAAGGCGAATTCGTTCGGGAACGCTTCGCTGATGACCGCAGAAAGTGCAGTCGAGTCCTGCAGCATCTCACTCGTGGCGTAGAGAAGCCCCGCGAGCTTCTTCAATTCCAAGTTCATCTGCCGGAATTTCGGACGCGTCGGCGTGAGCGAGTCACCCTCTCCGATCCAGTAGCCCTGCACGCCGCCCCAGCGCGAGCCGGTCGCACGCGAGTCGTCCTTCAGCGCGTTGATCTTCAGGCCGTTCGAACGGGCCGAGATCGGAATGCGGCGGGCGCGGTCGGCAATGCGCGCGACTTGGAACGTGCGCTGCAGCAGGCCATCGGCGATATCCTTCTCGACAAGGAAGCCGCCATCGGACGGAACGGCTTCGTTCGAACCACTCGAGGCCTCGACACCGACCAGGCGGTCATCGACACCGCGGTTGAGCGCAGCGCGCCGCACGGCGAACAGCAGATCACCGAACGCCGCCGACTGGGCGGGGCTCAGCACGCCGCCTTTCGGCACGACATGCGTATGCGCCGGCAAATTGCGGTACTTCGCCATGAAGCCCTGCACGCGCGCCGGGTCCATATCGCCGGTCTCGGATTGCGCAGTACCGGTCGCCTTGTCGCTCTTGAGCTTCTGCATGCGCTCGGCATTGGCGATATCCTTGTCGAGTGCTTCGACTTCCGCCGCTGCAGCGTCAAACTGCTCCTGACGGTTCTCCGCCTCGGAAGCGAGAGCCGCTTCCATTTTCTCATACGCCTTCGCGCGATCCTGCCGAAGGCTCACGATGTCTCGCATGATAAATCTCCTGTGTTGCGAGATTGTGGGCGCGTGAGCACCCGCCTTATCCGCGGCCTTCGCCGGGATCCCGTTTGGTACGCAATACAAGATTTGAAAGAGTTACTGTTTCAGCGCCGCAAGCTTGCGCTGGTTGGCGACCATCTTGCGCAGGCTGTTCAGTGTCGCATCATAGCTCTGCACCTTGTCGGCCATGCCGGCTTTCACGCCATCGGCGCCGACCTTGACGCCGCCTTGACCGAAATCGGAGAGCACCTTTTCGACCGAGACTTTGCGGCCCTTGGCAACGTCCGCCACGAACTGCTTTTCAATGGCGTCCAAGGTTGCGACGATTTCCGCACGGCCCTCTTCGCTCACCGGGTCAGGTCGTTTGTTCGGCGCATTCGACGACACGATCTCGACCCACAATTCCCCGCTCGCGTCAGGCGCGACCTGCACCGGCAGCGCGGCCACGACGCCGATCGATCCGACAATACCCGTGCGATCAATTGCAATTTCCCCTGTCGCGCTGGCAATCCAGTATGCCGCCGAGGCGGCGGTTCCGGACACATAGGATACGGTCGGTTTTTTCTGCTTGCCCGAAGCGACTGCATCCGCAAATGCATTGATGCCCGAGACCGCACCGCCAGGGCTATCGATCAGCAACAGGATTGCGCCAATCTCCGGATTGAGCAGCGCCGCGCGATAATCGTTCTGCAGCATCGTGACCGAGGTCGCGCCGGACATCTCGGTCATCATGTTGGCGCGCGGAAAGATAGGACCGACCAACGGAAGCACAGCGACCCCGTCGATGGCGTATGCGCGCTGCGCACCGGGAATCTTTTGCGCGCCGGGACCCGCCATCAGCTCGTAATCGCGCTTGACATATTCCGGCACCGCATGCGCCGCATCCGGCATGTCGTGTCGCTGCACGATGGCCGCAATCTTTTGCAATTCGGAAGGAATAATTGCCCACGGCTCCGCCGTGAGCGCATTGAAGACGCGGCTCATGATGTTGATCCTCAGTTGAGGTAGAGGGGTTCGCCTTTGGCGCCGACTAGAGATGACGCGATACGACGCGGAGGCTTGCGACCGTTTAGTTTCTTCGGGTTGAACGACGCAAACGCAGGCAGCGCATAACGAACGTCGCTCGGCATCCAGTCCGAAGCATCGGCAGCGTTGTTCTGGCCCGGCGACTGCGGATCATCCTTCATCGGATCTTCGCCCGCAGGAACCATGTTCAACGGAACGAGGTATTGGTCACCGTCCGGCCCGATGGAATTCTCATTCTCGCGTTCGAGAATCTTGTTGACCGAGAGCCATCCCCACTGCCGTCCGATCGCATAGGCGCGATAGCGCGAGAGAATGTCGCCGCGCATCAAGCCTTCAAGATTGTGTTCGATCTTGTATTGCGCGCGCTCGGCGGGAGTGAGACAGGCAACCGCAAGCGCGGACTCGACACTGCGCGCAAGCGCCGCCAGGGGCCCGGTCACGTAATCGATGCCCTGATGCTCAATATTGTTGTTCGTCGCACGGTCGAGCAGCCCAATCTTATGCGGCGGCGTGCGGAACATCGTACATGCCATCTCCGCACCAAGCTTGCGCGTCTCGGTCAATTGCGTCTTGCTCGGATCAAACGAGGTCTCGCGCATCTTCATGCCGAGCTCGAGGATGGCGACCTTCCACTTGTTATCGATGCCACCATAGACTCGCTCGATGCCGGCGCGGATGCGCTGCGCGACTTCATCGTTCGGGAGTTTTTTGTCATACTCCAAAATCATCGAAGGTTGCGCGCCATTGGCGAAGAACGTTGCAGCGAACCGCTCGGCCGCAAGCATCAGCGCGACCGTCTCCTTGTTCTGCAGGATCGGCGAGACGCCAATGATGCCGCCGTTGTCCGCACAGTCATGAGAGTCTCGATAGGCAACGTGGATGACATCCTGCCAGGACAACCCACGCTCGATGCCTAACGGGGATGTGATATCGAAGAACGGTTCGCCGTCGGCAGCCCATCGAACCCCGCAGCGGCCAGTCTGAATCGGGGTGATGCGGGCGATGCGGCCCGTTTCGTCTCGCCACACACGCGAATAATGGTTGCCATGCGCCATCGCCGTATGCACCAGCGCCTTGCGCCAGCGATAGGAAGGCAGCCACGGTGCCGGGCCGAACTTCAACAGCGGAAAGATTTCATGATCGGCCGCCGGTTCGAACCCGACGTCCGCCCGCTTTTTCAAATCAAGCGGGACTTTCGCAAGGTCTTCCGACTGGACTTGGACGCACGCGGCGATGCCGGGGCACGTCAACGCATCATGCACTGTCACGCGAATGCCTGTCGCCGAGGCGAGGCCGCGCTCGATGCCTTTGAGCCAATCATCGATGTAGCGATCCTGGGCAGACGGTCCCCAGGACAGCCATTTCGGCCAAGCCATCACCGTATCCTAGGCCCACACTTGCATTTCATAATCATCGGGGAAGACATCCTGCGCTTCCGGATTCAAACTCATCAAATGCGCCGCATTGAACAGCGCCATCAGCGGATCGACCTTGCCGAAGCCAGTTTCGTCACGTCCGGCTCGCATCGCGGTCGGCGTCGGAACGATCTTCAAGTTTCCGACGCACCAACTCAGCAGACTTTGATCACTATGACGGAACGATCCGTCCGCGAGCTTTCGCTCGATCGTCTTGATAGCACCCATGAGCGCGATGCCTTGCCGTACGGCATCGAGCGTTTCGGCATCCTGCGTGACGCCGATGCCGGCGAGCGCATCGACAATGGCGCCAATCCCTGCCGCGTCTACGCCGACCTGCGCGAGCAACCCGGCATCACGGACACGCTGCACGAGATCGACGACGTACTGGATGTCCGGCGGAAGGCTTGGCGCAAACGAGTCGGAACGATCAGGACTGTCTTCGTCATCGGACGGCGGCACGTAGTCAGACGTGATCGCATCATCGATCAGCTCGGCGAGATCGGGATCGTACTCTTCCTCATCGAGAGCCGGGCCGCCGTTGTGGGTGAACTTGAAGACGGTCAGATCGCCGGCACGCTTGAAACGGAGATAGTCCTCCGCGTTCGCCTTACGGCGTTTCACGCCGATCGTGGAGATCAGCCCGTGCGCCCAGCCGAGCCAGCGGCTCGTGCCTTTCTCGCGGCCAACGACCGCAACGCCGAGAAGATCGTCAAGCCCGCCGCCGTCGATGCCGACGCAAACGACTTCGCTGCGCTTCAGGATCTCGTCAAGTGTGAGACCTATCTCGACACCCCGCGGCCAGACGATTGCGCCGGCCCATCCGTCCGATCGGTAACTCGCGGTCGGCTCGACGTTGAGATGTTTGGCGAAGAAGTTAACAACTGCGGATTTGCCCGCGAATTCCGCCTTGGCGAGCTCGTCGACCAGGTATTGTTCGCTGACCGAGACGCCGAGATTCGGGTTCGGGATATAGAAAAACTCGCGCTTCTTGTAATCGCCGCTTTCGATAAAGCGCTTCGGGTATTCGTAGATCACACCGAGCGAGCGAGGGTCTTTGATCTTGCTGTCGCGCACCGCTCGGAAGTATTCGAGCCGCTGCGCATAGACGCCGGCCGGAGTTCCATCCGGTTTCGTCGACAGCGAAATAACGAAGCCTTCCGGCCTCGAGGCGAGACCACCCTTGGCCTCGCGGATCATCGCCTCCGCATTCGCGCGCTTGCCGAAGAGCCAGAGTTCATCGATCAGCAGCCCGATCGTCTTCTTGCCGCCGACGGTTTCGGAATCTGCGGCGATGACCTTAAGAAACGCGCCCGTATTCCGATGTGTGATCAGTCGCGAATGCTGCTGGACGAGCAACAGCGCTTTCAGATCATCATCCGCCCCCACCATATCGCGCGCGGGGAAGAACGAATTGTCCGCGATCTCCTTCGTGGGCGCGAGGATGTAGAACTCGCCGGATTCCCGCCAGTTCCTGATCAGCGCAGTCAACATCACGCCGGCGGCAAGCGTCGACTTGATGTTCTTCTTCGCGATGTCGAGGTGGAAGTCGTTGATATGCCGGACCCCGGAGTCCGGATCGTAAGCTCCGAAGATCGCGCCGGCGAAATCTATCGACCAAGGTTTGCAGGCCTCTCCCATTGTCGGGCGGCCTGGAACGTCAACGACGCGGAGCCCCTTGAACACCTCGAGCGCCGCTTCCGCCTCGATCGGAAACAGCGGCGGGAACGTGATCAGCGACTTGCCTGCGACGATCCTTTCTTCCCAGTCAGGAACCGCCGTTGTCCACCAGGCATCGTGCGTCACTGCACGGCTTCCTGGTTATGCCGCGGCGGCGTCGGCGTAGCGAACCGGCCCGTTGCCGCCGCAGCTGCCGCGCGCTGCGCCTGTTCCTTTTTGCCGAGCGGCTGCTCGCGGCGTTCGTCCGGCATCTTCGCCGTGCCGACCGTGCCGCACTCACGTTCGATCAGCGCACGATGCGCGGCAACGCGCGCCGTCTCGCTCAAACTGTTCTCCGCGATCTTGCGCAGCACGAGCACGGCCAGGTTCGCGTACTTCTGCGCTTCCGCGCGCATCGTCGCCGTTGTCGACGGCGCCAGGCTCGGTGCGGCCATGAACGGCAGCATCGGTAGCGCGCCATCGCCGCCGATTTCGACGGCAGGCTTGCCGTACCCGCGATCGAGGACTTCCTTTGCCGCCGCAATGCGCGCCGTGTCACTGCCGGCGTGCAGCATGATGTTCTTCAGGCCTTCCAGCGACTGCCGCCACTGCCCGTCGACAGCAGACTCGATCTCGGCCGGCGCTGGCGCCGTCATCGCCGCCTTAAGGTCGACCTCATTGATGGCCGTCGGCGAAGACGCACGCTTGGGCTTGCGGCCAGCGCCCTTGCGCGCGCCGCCCCTTCGACTGCCGTCCTTCGCTGTTTTCTGCTCACTCGCACCCATCGTTTGAATTCTTTGATTTCTGACGCGCTAATCAAACCTATGGCCCGGCCAAAATTTTTTGCGCGCGTGACACCCATGCGGTCGGGGCCCCTAAGCGGCCCAAAGATTTACCCCCCCCTACCCCTGGACGAGACCGAGCCGCTTGGCTCGTTCGGCCGTCGTCTTCCGAGTGTGGCAGGAGCCACAGCGGAGCAGAACGTTATGGGGATCGAGCGGGGCGCCGCCGTCCTTGAGTTCTTTGATGTGGTCGCCGAAGAGCCGGATGCCATCGCGAGGACGAACAGGATCATGCTTTGGATCCTCACACCGGCGTCCGCGCGCCTTGATGACGGCGCGCATCAGCGCCTTCCATTCCGGCGACTGATAGAACGGGTCCGCCTTCTTCGGGCTGATCGTCACATGCGAGCGGGTGGAAGGACGTAGCTTCTGCCCTCGTGCCTGAAGCTTGAAGCCCATACAAAAAGGGCCGCTCGGCCGGTTGACGGCGAGCAGCCCAAGTCTAGGGAGGAAACGCCCAAGGAAGGCAGCGGTAACTCTCGCTACCGCATACCCTATGAACGACAAAGCCCGGCGCGATGGCCGGGCTTGAGAGCGTGCGCTGCACTCCACGTGACCATCAGGTGGCTGCGGGGTGGCTGTAAGGGTGGCTGGCGTTCTAGCGCTTGGAGACTTGCCACACTTCCAGCTCGACAGGAGTGGCACGTCCGAAGATGTGAACAGCAACTTTGATTCGGGTGTCCGGGTCAATGTCCTCGATGGGGCAGTCGATGCCTTTCTCCACAACACCGGGGAACGAGGCGAAGACGCCATCCGTGACCGTAACCTTGTCTCCGACCTTGAACACGGCTCGCAGAGTGACCGAACCGGGCACAGCGCCGTTGCTTTCACGGGATCTGATCGCGCCGATCAGGTCGTCGGTCACCCGGACCGGAAGATCGCCTTCGCACAGCATGCCGCCGACGCCGGCGATCTTGAACACGTCGCGCCAACTCGCGCGTGCCATGCCGAAGCGGGCGAAGATGTAGCGCGGAAACAGCGGACCGAGTTGCGGCTTCTTGATCACGATGCCTGAGCGGCGCTGTGCGGCCGACAGCAGTTTGCGTTGCACAGGCCGCATCTGCATGACCTGCGGATAGTAGGTCTCGATGTCCAGCCGATTAAGCCCATCGATCGCGGCATCGTCCGACTTGCCGACAGCCCGAACGACGTACCAGGTAGGATCGCCCTCGCTCTGCGGCTTGATCAGCCGCGCATCGCGCTCGGCGGCCTTCGACAACGCAAGCTCGGCCGCACGCCTGAATTCGGCATCGTCCTTCAGCATCGTGTCCCCCGTTTTCGCGAGCATTGGCGTTCACCCTGTTTTTTGAAGATTGCCGGTGCGCTTTCGCCCGAGGCCTTCGGGCGGAATTCCAAATTTCCGCCTGGTGTCGGCGACGAGCGCATCGATGCGCGCCTGCTGTTCCGGAGAGCGCGGCGGATCGCGAGGCGGCGGCAGGCGATTTGCAATCTGTTCGCGCTCGCGCGCACGATCATCGATATCGTCGAGAACTTGCGCGACGGTGCGGATGGTCGGACGGTCGCTGCGCTTCGCGATCTCGATCACCGCCTTGTCCATGACATGCGGCGCATGCTCGGAAAACAGCGCGATCACTGCACTCAGGAAAGCTTCCGGATCACCGACGTCCTGCGGCGGCAATAGGGAGAAGAGGCGGTTCACCTGTTTCGCCGCTTCCAGCTGGTTCGGCGACATCGATGGCTCGCTGCAGCCGGCCGAGCGCTCCACGGAAGCGATCTCGCGACTGCTGCCAACCATCGGTACTTTTAGTTTTTCGAGCATTGCTATGGTCCGAAGTTGTCGGGTCGACAGTCGGAAGTGGAACGGGTTGCGATTGATCGGAGTGCGCGCGGGCGAATGGCTTCTCGAAATAACGGATCGTGCCCGGCGGTCCGTCGCGCTTCGCGCCCATGATGGCCTTGGCCGTGTCCCGCATCATCGTGGGTTGCCATCCGCGATCGAGCATCATCTGCACGCGCATGGCTGGGCCATCGCTCATCCAGCGTGGCGGTAGGAATTCCGGATCATGGCCGGCGATGACGGCAATCTCGGTCGCCAGAGCGTGTGCCTCTTCCGAGATCGAACACGCCTCGCGCGCGCGCGCGTAACCACCACTACCACCACCAGAGTCTTGGTCGTTATGTGCCCACGTATGTGTGGGCACCTCGGGCGGGTCAGGTGCCCGTGCATGGATGGGCACCTCTGCCCGCCTGTGCTGCACCTCGGACGAGGTGCCCACTGGCGGGCACCCCCCGTCTTCCTCGCTTCCGCCGACATGGTACTCAGGCGGGTTAAGATCGGGGTCGTCGAAGTCCAAAATTACGCGGTATGCGTGACACGCATGGGGACGCGAACCGGTGAAGTCGCGAGTCTGCACATATCCAGCATCGATCAAACGCACGAGAGACCGCTGAACGGTCGAACGGCTGCAGCGAAGTTTTTCGGCGATCGTGCCCTGGCTCAGGAAACACCATCCGAGCTTATTCGTGTGCATCCCGAGGAAACACACGACCTGAAGGTCGCGCCCCTCCAAACGCGGGTCTGTGACCGACCGCGCCGGAATGATCGAATAGCGGCGGTCGTCGGTCACGCGGCAGTCTCACTTTCATGCTTAGCATCGGAATCGTAGGTGCGGCCGGTTTTCGACGGAGGCCACACCCACGGCAGATGTGCGCCAACGACGCCGTTTTTTGTTTCTGAAATGTCGCGACGGGTCACGTCGGGAAGGATTTCGGAAAAGAACTCGCGCCAGGCGATCAGTTGTCGTCGGTCGGAAACGAACGGCCATTCGGACCGCGGGGACATAACGGCGAAGGCCTTGACGCATTCGCCTTGCGCCTGCGCGGGGACGTAGACAGAGCCATCGCCCATGCGACGCGGCGCCAGCGCGCCGGCAACCGAGCGCAGCGCGGTATAGCCCAAGGCGCGCGGATCATCGGCTGGCACGAATTGCGTGGTGGCTGGCGTGGCTTCGTCCTTTCCCGCTTCCTCGCCATCCTTGTTCGGTTCGCGCACGAGCGATTTCATAATTTCGCGGACAAGGATGCGCTGCGCCTTTTCGACCTGTTTCGGATCGAACAACTTGGGATGTTCGGATATCGCGGTTGCGACCGCGGAATCGATGAGGTGGCCGAGCGCGCTCATGCAGGCACCGTTTCGCGCGGCCGTTGATCCGCCAGCCACGAATGCCCGGGCGACATCGGCCAGCGCTGCCGGAACGTGGCCGCGAGACCTTGGCGCATGATCGACAGGCGTTCGCGAGCGTCCGCTGCCTCCGCAACGCGCGCAGACCATGGCTCCATCAGATCGGGATGATACCGCTCAGCTTCGCGGAAGATGTCTTCGCAATTTTTGAGGCCGGGGACGGTCATAGATCAAGCGCCTCCTGCTTTACCGGCGCGGGGCGCTCGATGAACATGTCTGGCTGCTTCAGCGCATCGGAGATGCGGCGGCAGGCGATGTCGAAGTACTTGGGCTCGATCTCGATGCCGATGAACTTGCGGCCGAGCTTGACGGCGGCGACTCCGGTTGTGCCGGATCCCATGAAGGGATCGAGGATAACTTGACCATCCTCGGTCACTTCCCGAAGTACCCATTCCATGACCGCGATGGGCTTTTGCGTCGGATGAACGCGCGGAATTCCTCTTTCGGAATCGCGCATCATTCCGTTCCAGTAATGGTTGATCAGCCGCGCAACGCCGCCCTTGTTCGTCCAAGCGAGTTCGCAGTCCGCAAAATCGTTGCGGGTAAATCCCTTGCGCTTGTCCCAGACTAGCCATTTTGACGCTGGTGGGAGTTTGTCCGCGTAGTGATTGGCACCGAATAGGACGGTCACTGGCGCAATTTCCAGGAACGGCTTGGGGTCGAATGGCTCTTCGTCGCCAGAAATCGCTACACCGTTGAATTTTGAGACGTAGCGCCCCCCCCCCAATGCCATCGCCACCCGCACCATGCACAAACGCGATGCCATAAGGCGGGTCCGCAACTGTTGCATCGACCTTGCCGAGCGTAGGCAGAATCTCTCTGCAGTCGCCCAGATAGAGCGTCACGCCTTCGGCCAGTTGTTCGATTGTCTGGGCAGTCATGCGAACTTGACTTCCTCTATCTCATGTAGTGCTAGGCAGGGCGGCGTTGCACCGAGATCAAATTCATTTCCAGTGACGGGATGACGCCAGCGGCGGTACGGAAGCCCCCGCGGCGGATGCACGGTGATCTTGATCAGTCCACAGCCGCCGTTGACGCATTCGCGTTCCGTGCGCTCGCAGCCGTCAGGAGATTCACACGCCGGGATGCGGCGTTCGTTCTCCCATCGGTGATGGCGGGGGATGGTTTGGATGGTGTCGGTCATGCTGCTTTCGCCCGCGCGACCGAAGGGAATTCGTTATGCTCGCGACCGTCGAGAAGACGGCCTGCGTTCGCCTTACCAACACGTCGCATTGCGACTGCGCGGGCACCGCCTGCAGCGGGAAATCCTGCGAACGTGCCGTCAGGTTGCGCGATGCGTTCGCCTAAACGGCGTGGATCACGTTGATGCAGCCATTCCGAGACGCTGATTTCGGTCGGCGCGAATTCACCCCACTGCTTGAAGAAGAACCGCGTGCCCGCGGCCGCGCATTGATCGCGAAGAGTACGCGCCCATTGCGGGTGCATCAGACGTGCGTTCGATCCGCTCTCGCCGCCGACGATGACCCAGTCTATACGCGGAAAAAAGCCTGCCATGCGCTCGCGACGCGGCTGCGATCCGGTCGGATCGAAGCCGTTGGGGCCGTACCACTCACTCAATCGCTGATAGGTGCTGTCGGCCTTGGGAGCGAGATCAATCGGCCCGAGCAACGGCTCGGCCGAAATGAATCGAACGGCAGCCGGCGTCTGTAGCAGCAACGGAATCCGCTCGTCGGCTTCCTTCTGCCGTTCGGTTGAGACGCCGAGCCAGACGTTGGGGAGAGGCCACTTCGGCGGCCTGCATCCAAGCGCAGCATCCGACAGGCGAGGCATCTCGCCCCAGATGCGCCGCTGAGCCAAATGCGTTGGCAAGCCATCGGCGCCACCGGTCGGGTTTCCCCACGACTGCGTAAGATAGTCGCGCATCCTATCCGCTCGCTTCGTCAGCACCTGGAACGTGTGCTGCGGGCACAGCGCCATGACGGCGAACACGCGATCGATCCATTCGTCTGGGATCGACTCGTGGAAGAGATCGCCCATGCTGTTGACGAAGATCTTGCGACCGCGCTTCCAGCGAAGCGGCTGCGTCAGAATGTGATCGGGTGAGATGTTGACGCGGCCGGTCCAGACCGGGCCACCTTTCGAAGGCTCGGTCAGTGCGGTGTAGTGATGCGGAAGGATGACGTCGCCGCGGCGTTCGGGTGCCCGCATGCGCTCGATCCGCGCCGCCATCTTCATGGCGTAGCAGTTGGTGCAGCCAGGCGAGACGATGGAGCAACCGACAATCGGATTCCACGTCGCGTCGGTCCATTCGATGTTCGATTTATCAGCCATGGGCGGGCTCCGCAGGAGCTTTCCGGCGCAAGAATGGCGGGATGCTCAAATCGTCTTTCCCCTCCTCATTAGAATTCACGAGAGCGGAGCTTTCCCGGCCCGCGTCATCGGTCATCGGAGGTTCGGATTCTGGTTTTCCGTCGTCGGGGCATTCGCCGGTTACAGGGTCGTGGTCTATTGCAATTCCGGCCCCATCGACCGGCTTCGGCCGTTTGATGACAGGGTGCGCCGTGAAGCGCTCGACGTCATCCGGCCGCGAAAGTGCATCGCGGCAGCCAGGCGGAATCCAGAAGAACTCGGTCGGGCCCTTGCGCGCTCTCAGCCAGACGATCCAGAGGTATGCCGTCGCAGTGCTACCCGTAGGATCCCAGCGGCCTTTGCAGAGCGGCACGCGCTCCGCGAACTGTGCGATGACCGCGGGCGGGAATGGCTGGAAGATGTTCTCGTAGCGGCCGATCGTCTCGAGCCATTGCAGCCGCAGAAACATCGCGACGCCGATCCGGGCGCGCTCGATCGCCTTGACGACGAACTGCTCGGCTTTCTCTGCGAAGGGCGGATTCGTGATGATCCAGTCGGCTTCGAAGCCGAACGGAGGTGCATCGGTCAGGAAATCGGAGACGGCGCCATAGCCGTAGCCGTGAATGTCGGTTGCAACGACGTCGCCGAAGTATTCGGTCAGCACTTCGGCGATGTGGCCCTCCCCGCAGGCCGGCTCCCAGGCGCTTTGCGTGCGCAGCGAGGACAGATTCCATGAGCGCTGAATGACGTGCTCGACGAGCGCGCGTGTGGCCCAGGGCGGCGTCGGGAAGTAGTCGAGGCTGTCGCTTGGCTCGACCCGCGAGCCCATGATCGCGCGCGCGCCGTTGGGCAGCATGCGCGCGACTTCCTGGCGCTGACTCTCCTCCGGCAGCCGCGCGATGCTTTCAGCGGCCGTGGCGGCGATGCCGCCTTTCTTCAGGGCGTACTTGAGCTCGTCGACACCGTGGTCGCGGACGGTCGCCGCGCTCGCAATGAGACGTTCGCTGACGTGCCCCTTGTCGGCGAGCTCGGATCGCGTTTCAACACGCAGATCTGCGTCTTGAACGCCGCGGCG
>Ga0265338_10000672_pt1 | contig 59142 bp, 37 predicted proteins | sample 42126metaG_FD_193579 | JGI IMG/M metagenome (GOLD analysis project Ga0265338, IMG submission 193579) | Rhizosphere microbial communities from Carex aquatilis grown in University of Washington, Seatle, WA, United States - 4-21-26 metaG | ecosystem: Host-associated > Plants > Roots > Rhizosphere... | reverse complement strand
AATACTTCTAATCGACTTTCCAGCCCACAAACCCGCCTGGATCTTCTCGCGTTCTTCAACCCCCAAATGTGTGTATTTCATACCTCATATTTTAACGGGTGTTGCACTTGAAGGTTGAATCTGCCTTCAAGCAACTTGACAAATCGTCTTCAAACTGATACTGTGATGGTAGCGGTTTTTAACGTTCTTTATACAAACAACAAATTCCCTTTGAAAGGAGGGGGAGATACTTATGGAAAGAAAAAAACGAATTATGGTAGTGGATGACGAGTTGGGTTTATTAAAAATGATCCAACTAGTGCTGATAAGAGAAGGCTACGAAGTTGAGGTTTTCAACGATCCCCAAAGAGCCATTGACCGGATTTGCGAAAATCCGGAAAATATTGATCGGCCAGAATTCATCCTCACTGATCTTGATCTCGGCAAAGGATACACCGGTATCAAGATTATCCAAGTTGCCCGCGAATTTTGGAATGACATTCCTGCAGCAATCATGTCAGGTGGGTTTCCGTCGGCGTCTGAAGAAGGATGCCGCCGATTGACGCCTTACATTCTCCTCAAGCCCTTCATTCTCCAAGAGCTAACGGATTTTGTACAAAACGCCATGGTGGATGCACTTGCACACACTTCACCAAAAATTTGACTGGCAAATTCACAATCGCCGCCACCTCTCCCAGGGTCGCGGCTTTTTCTTTTAAGATGACACCTTGGCCAAAGAACGTATTCTAGAGTTCGTACTAATACAAAGGTGTCATCTTGGTTCGAGACTAGACTAGAGCGAGAAATCCTTGAGCGAATACAATTCGTCTGAATTCTCGTCCCGGGTTTTTTCTTGTGCAGAGCGGTCGTCTATTGGCGCCGAATCGGCTGATGCAGGAAGATCAGCTGGTATAGAAGCGGTCGCATCGTTTTTAGCGCCCGAAGCGTCGGTTCCCACTTTGCCTTTATTTAAAAGCTCTAAAATGGCGCGCACATCCGCATTGGAGAAGAAATCGATCGTGATCTTGCCCCCCTTTTCCCTCTTTTCAATATAGACTTTCGTGCCGAGCGATCCGGCCAGCATGTTCTCGAGCTCGACGAGCTCCGGGTCGTTCTTGTCTTTCTTCCTGGCGCGATCCTGGGCGATGCGGCGCGCGAACATCTCGGCCTCGCGGACGTTTATCTTGTTGATCAAGATCTCCTTGAACAAGACCATCTGCTCTTCTGGCCGGTCGACGAGCATGAGGAGCGGCCTCGTGTGGCCCTCGGACATCTTGCCCTCGGAGACTGCGTCGAGCATCTCCGCAGGCAAGGCCAGGATGCGCAGGGTGTTCGAGACGTATTCGCGGCTCTTGCCGATCTTTTCGGCGACCTGGACATGCTTCATGTTGAATTCCTTTATAAGGCGGTCAAAGGCGCGGGCGCGGTCGACAGCATTGATGTCTTCGCGCTGGAGGTTCTCGATGATGGCGAGCTCGAGCTTGATCCTGTCGGAATCCTCTGACGTGCGGACGAGGGCTGGCACGCGGGCGAGACCGGCGATCTTTGATGCGCGAAGGCGGCGCTCGCCGGAGATCAATTCATAGCTGACGATGAGCCCGTCCTCATGCGGCGTTTCCTTGCGCGTGACAACGAGAGGCTGGAGGATGCCGTACATTCGTATCGATTCGGCCAGATCCTTCAATTTCGCCTCGTCGAAATCGCGGCGCGGCTGGTACGGGTTCGGCTCGATCTTTTCGACTTCGATCCAAAAGATCGAATCTGCAAAATAATTGTTCTTTTGAGGGGGCATGCTAGGATTATATCAAAGGACATTGATTATGAATACCATCAATAAAGAAACCGTGAGGATAACACTTACTCCACAGACCCCGAGCAGACCGTCTAACATAGCGTTTACGCTTTGGAAGCATCGTGTGCTCAATCCACTCGTTCGAAGGATGAGAATCGCTCGAGAGATGAAAGCCGCAGTAAAAATTACAGCCGACTGATTCTGTCAACACCAAGCCGCGCCTTCCGTGCGGCCTTTCTTTTTAATAATTTTTGAAATATAACCTTTTGGTTATATTGTTTCGTAACCTTAAATTTAAAACGCCCGACTTACATGCTTTCTTATATATACGATTTGCAAATATAACCAAAAAGTTATATTGCCTGAAAGGCCTTTAAAAGACAACCTGCTCCAGACTGCTCATTTGATTTTCTTTCCAAAAAAGACTATCCTTGAGTCTTGAAAGCCGGGATGGCGGAATTGGTAGACGCACACGACTCAAAATCGTGCGGAGCAATCCATGGGAGTTCGATTCTCCCTCCCGGCACAATGTTTTACCACTTGCAGAGCATCGTGATAACGATGCGGAGCGAGAATCGAAAGGCGGAGCAATGTTCCGAGCAAATCAAAAACCGCTCATGATCTCTCACAAACGGCTTTTGAGGAGGCTATTTCTTTACCTCGCATCCACAGCTGCATGTCCCGTCTTTTTCTTTATGCTCGTGGCCACAAGTTGGACAAGTTTTCATATGTGTATGTATGAAATTACTTGATAATGGTTCCTTTCTTCTGACCGCACCGGACGCTATACGCAAGCGCCCACGCGCTCATCGCTCGTCAGAATAAATCGACCCAGCGATGGTTGGCACATATTGTATAGAACCCTTTGGATAAAGGGAAACATTGACAATGTATGGCAAAATCGCAGAATAAAAGCGCTTCAAATAGCGGGCAGATATATGGTCATTGCTACCATCACAAAATAGATATGAACATCATTGTTGGATAAAAGCAAATTCAATCGGAGCTCTACCACCCCTTCCCCTCCCACCAGCCGAAGAGAGAATTCAGGATGCTGGCAGTGAAGGGCGGTGTGTAGTTGAATGGCAAGGAATCAGATCCGCCGCCTGTCGGTGCCACGCCGCCCTGGCCTGGAGTGATGACGTCGGGCGTTCCAGACGGAGGGACGATGGGAAGGCCATCTGGGCCGAGGATGACTGGATTGCTGCCGCCGCGGGCCTGATAGGTAGAGACGCACGACTGCGTGCTCGTAGAAGTGAGGCCAGCAGTGCCGAAAGCGACGACGACGAGGCAGTAGTTCGTGCCTTGCTGTAGGTGCGGCAAGGTAGCTGTGAATGAGCCTCCCCAGCCGGAGGTGCCAGACCACGTGGTGGAGCCCGGGCTCGTCTCGACTACTGTATATCTCGTCACGGTTGGGTCAGGATCGGTCCATGTGAGCTGGATGCTGTCGTAGAAGGGCGAGACGAGGGAGACGACCGGAGGAGCGGGAGGCGTCGCCGTAGTGGTGAAGCAGGCGCTCGTAGTCGCTAGCTGTGAGCTGCTTGATGCTGAAATGGTAGCGCAGTAGTGGGTGCTGGGAGAGAGGTTGGAGAGTATGGTGGATGTCGCCGAACCGCCATACCAGAGGTAGGAGGACGGAGTGGTCTCGGTGAGGACATACCGGAGCACGTTTGAAAGGGCGCTCGTCCAGGAGAGCGAGGTAGTCGTTGCAGTGACGGAGCCGATAGAGACAGTGAGGGGCTGTGCAGGGGTCGTGGCGCAGACGGGGGTCGATGAATACCCGGCATTTCCTCCGGGATTTACCACCGCATACACCGTATAGCAATACTGAGTGCTTGGAGAAAGGCCGGTCAGGGTAAATGAAGAAGCGCTTGTAGTATCGGAGGATGCCCCGTTCGTCTGGAATATCGTATAGTACGAAACACCGGGATTGTAGGCGAGGGTCCAGGACAGAGGGATCGATGTCGGCGTCACCGCACCGACGGTGACCGAAGGAGCGATAGCGACAAGGTTTGAATAGCAGAGAGATCCATTGAGAGTATAGCCGCTCGGACAGGATGTAACAGCGGGAACTGTTCCTGTAAAAGTGCACATATAATTCGACAATACATACGTGGTTGGACACGTCACGCTTACGGGATTGACAGAAGAGGTTCTAGCTGCATTAGTGCACCATATATAGTACGGAATATCAGTATAATCTGGGGAATAGTAGCTCGGGTTTGGACATACAACGGTCGGCATTATGGTCAATGTCGCTCCCGTGCAATTTGTGCCAGACAGAGTGCCGGAAGAACAGGAATATATAGGAGTGGATGAGGCATTAGCGGAAGCCGTAGTGGCGCATGCAACCGAAGAAGGGTCACCTATGGTTTGATTGACAGTGGCATAAACAGTATAGCAATACTGAGTACTTGGAGAAAGGCCGGTCAGGGTAAATGATGAAGAGGATGTGGTAGCCAAAAACGAACCTCCTTTTGTCTGCATAACAGTGTAGTACGAGACGCCGGGATTGTAACCAAGAGTCCACGACAGAGGAATAGAAGTGACAGTGGGAGTTCCGACACTGACAGAAGGAGCCACGGCAATGGTGGCGGAGTAACAGGTGCCTGAACCTAGGTTATTGTAACCGGCAGTACAAGTCCCCCCGTTCACTGGGGTGGTGGCATAACCGCTTGGTATTCCTGGTGTCAGAACTGTAATGTCAGCAGTTTGGACGTCTCCTCTTCCACCAGGACCTGTGCAACTCTCTGTAAGAACGGTATGCGATCCGAGAGAACCCGAAGACAAGGAAATGGAACCTGATGTGCCATTTTGCCACGGACTGTAGTTTAGCAAAACATAGCATGAGGTTGCGTTTGTTGACGACCAGGTGACGGTCGACGTACCAGCTAAAACGATTCTTGATGGCGATGCGGCAATAGTAAAAGTCGGTACAGAGCCTGCGCCGCCGGTAACCGTGATGCTTGCTGTCGCTGTGCCGCCTGTGCCCGTGCAACTTGCAGCAAAGGTCGTATCTGAAGTGAGGATTCCAGAAGAAGCAGAACCGGATGTCCCCGTCTGCCAAGGCAATCCGTTTTCTGTGATAGAACATGTTGTCGCATTTGTCGAGGACCAAGTGATGGTCGAAGAAGCGCCAGTTACAATAGTGGTCGGTGATGCAGACAAAGTGACAGTGGGGAGTGTTACGGTAGTCGTCGCAATATTCCCCGAAACTGTGATGGTATACTGCGTAACGGTCCACGGACTGTTGAAAGCGCCCACGCTCACGCCATACGTGCCGTTCGGCGTCGTCGAGGGTACGGTAAAGGTCAGAGTCTTTCCGTCAGAGCTCGTTATCTCAGGTATGACGTATGACTGCGTTGTGGAAGACGTCGGAGTCACCTGGCCGTGGGCCAGATTGGGCTCAAAGAAGCCCTTTACATAATCCCAGGCTGAACCAAAGGCGGTGTAAACGTTCGCAAAGAGGCTCTTCGGAGGCGCCAATGATGTTGTTTTTAGAGGCGTAAGTTGTACGGTATTATTGGTAGGTGTAAAACCGGAGCCCTGGATATTGAAGGTGTTTGGAACGATATTCGTACCTGTTTTCGATGTAACTGTATTGACGGATGCTGCAGGGGTTCTAGGTAGTAAATCAGACAACCCGGCAACCGTTCCTGCTTGGGCCATTTGATAGCATTGAGGCCAGTGGGTTTCGGCATGCTCTATGTCCATTGGCTCGAGTAGGATCCCGGAAATAAGGAAGCCGCAGGAGATGATATTAAAACGATGTTCTGGGAACCGGGTGATCGTGCCATCTTGAAGCACTTGACCGGTAGTAGAGGCACTTGAATTCATGATGCTATCCAAGCTTGGTATGAACATATTGGGCGTCCCCTCTTGTGAGGCGTGATGGATTATATAGGGACTCGGAATCGTCGTCGAACCATACAACAAGTCATCTATTGGATTATAGAATTCAAATTCGGGATAAAATACGCAATCTTCATTGTTTACTGACATATTATATCCTGTGTAACTATCCTTAAGATTAGTATCGTCAGTGCAATCATACTCATCTTGAAGCTTTCCTATGCCATGACCAAGCTCATGTATGACGACATACGAGTAGTCATCCATAGATTCAGTATGGCCATTGATAGTTGGTATGGTAGAAGGAAGAACAACATTTTCAAAACTACCCTTGGTCAAGTCAACAGTCAGCCCTGATACATATGGGCGTTTAGGATCACTTAACATATTGATAAATGATGTATCCGTGTCATTGTCAATCGGCAAAAAATCTGTCCCTGCAACAGACCCTATGCAGCTTTGCGGATGGTTGTATGGTTCAAACGTGACTTGGCTCAGATCGATATAAAAGGAGAAATCATGCGCATAGGTCATGAACGGTTCCGTGTTCAAAAATTTTGATACGACTGTTTTGGTAAAGTTGACGTAGCTAGCCGTCGTCGGAAGAAATGACGACAAATTGATGTTCCTTTGGAATACCACTTTTCGGAAGCCTGTTCCAGACAAATTGATGCAGTTCGAGACGCTTGTCGTCGCGCTGTATCCCGAATACGTGCCGCCAGAATATGTAGCGCGGACACGGTATGTATCTTGAATGCCTGTAATAGTTGCTGTCGAAAGATCATCTGTGTACGAGGTAGCAGTGGAACCGTTCGTAGTGCCTACGACGATGAAACCGTCCGTAGTGGTGCTGAACGTTCTCTCGATCGAATACCCCGTCGCACCAGTGACGTTGCTCCACGTAAGATTGACTTGACCCACGTTCGTCGAGCTCATGGCAGCCGTCAGGTTGGCAGGCGCCGCAGTCGATTGCGTCGTAAGGCTTGCCACGCTGCTGTAGCCCGTCATGCCTCCCGCGAGGATGCCTGCGATGCGGTACTGGTAGGACGTGCCCGGGGTAAGGCCGGTATCGGTATAGGTGGTAGCGGTCTTCCCTGCCGTAGCAATCTGGGTGAAGGCGCCTCCCGCAGTAGAGCGCTCCACATCAAAGCCTGTCTGGTTGACGGAGTTGATCTTCCATGAGAGGAGGTCTGACGTCGGTATAGTGGTCGTAGCCACTGTAAGGTTCGACGGAGGATTGTCGACAGATATGATGCTGGCGTTCACGCCAGAGACGGCAAGACTCAATATCGGATTGAGATTGTTCTGGGAGAGGATGATGTAGGAATATGCCCCTGTGCCGCAGGAAGAGACGGCGTCAAGGGAGCCGAAGCCGCTCGAATAGTTGCCCGGAGTGATCTTCCGGAGGTCGGCGTAGAAGGAGAGCTGGCTTGCTATGCTAGAGTACTTGCCGTTGTCCCCTGACATGTTGGCGGAGCTGGTGAGGTCGGCCTGAATCTGGTTGACATATGACATGAAGTCGCCGACATCGGAGTTCCAGTCATTGCTCCTCATGAAAACGACCTTCTTCGATCCTGTGGGCCCAAGAAGCGAGACGCAGTTCGTGGCAGGGGCGGTCATGTTCTGGGGGAAGGTGTTCGAGGTGAGGGGGCTACCGATGCCGACTTGGACGGTCAGGCTCTTGGTTTGTGCGATGCTGTTGATGATGGCGTCTTCGTCGGCGGTGTTGGCGATATCCTGGAGGCCGTAAGAATCCATAGGGTTCAGATAGATGTAGTAGTTGCCTGATATCCAGTCAGAGTAATCGGCAACGGGTATATCACTGCCCCATTCGGCGTTTGAAGACATGGGGTAGCCGTTAAAAGGGATGAGAACACCAGTTGAAGTCACATAATCTAGAATCGTCGTATCGTCAGAGAAGTAGCATTCCACTCCATAGCAACCTTCCGATAATGCCAGAGGCGTTGCTTGAAAAGATATATCCTGCAAGATCGACGGTGGATTCTGGTTCGGAATGGTTATGGTCTGCTTTGTTCCGTTCGAGAAGTAGGTGTTGACAGAGACGGTCGAGCCTGTCGAGGGCTGGTACACGTAGTTGCCGGTGACTTGGGCGTGGACGACAGCGCACATTGCCAATGATACCGCTGCCGAGAAAAGGAGGGAAAGAGAGACCCGGCTGGCCTTGTGTGCTGTTTTCATTGAAATATATATATATGAATCCCTATGAGTAATGTAGGGATTATATAACAGAAAAATTCAATAATGAAATGACTTTTGTGGACAAATCGCATCTGGTTAATGAATGGTTTAGATACATCAGACATTACGATTGCAATGCCGTACAAAGAATATATGAAGTAACAAGGAACAGGCCAGGATCACTTTGGAGCTTTAAAATAAAATAGCGCCGCCCAAATAATGAGCGGCGCTGTGATGAAAATACGCTATCCTTACCGGACTGAACTACCGTCAGTCTACTATTATGCGTTTTTTGAGCTGGCGGATGAATGCCCGCAGGTCATCCGGCATACTCTTCTCGGGACACTTTGCCGCCTTGTCCAAAATGTCATTCCCTACGACCATTATGAACATTTTGTCATTCGCGTGGCTCATGTATTTGAGCTGCATATCCTGCAACTCCTTCACCACAGAAGCGTAGTTGGTTTCTGTTTGATCATCCTTGGCCGTTGTCTTGATCGCCTGCTGACCAACCTGAGCAACTTGCTCACCCTTTTTCGCTTTCGGCGAGTCGGAGCCTGGGGTCCACCCGAGCCCGAACACCAAGAGGAGGGTCAGGACGACGACGCCGGCAATTTGACCTCGTTTCATAAAAAATCCTTTCTTGTTTTCTGGTTTTCTGCAGTTCCGTTTTGTTTGACTGCATCTTTCAAAGCTCGTAAAAGCCCTCAAAGATGCAGTCGAACCTCGATTGCACGTGTAAAAGAACTAACGTAGATAACGATAGCACCCACAAACGCATTTGTCAATCCCTGTTCTGTGGATATCGATGTCGTCGTTTCAAGGCATCATATTTAGGTGGACCCGAGCGGACTCGAACCGCTTGCCTCCTCATTGCAAATGAGGCGCTCTACCAGATGAGCTACGGGCCCAAATCGATGCAGAATTAAAAGATCAAAACTTGTCCTCGGCCCCGATCGGGGATGCAAAAATAAGTATGCAAAGACTATCATTATTCGCGGATAAATTCAATGTGCGCTTATTTTTTCAGGCGCTTCGGCGTTTTGTCGACGAACGATTGCTTTAGTCCGCACCATGCGCAGAACCATTCGTCGCGCCGGGGCGCGTCGCCGATTCCCCACCAGCCTTTGCACGAATGGCATTGAAAATGATTGAAATGCTCTATCGACAGCGTGCCGCGTGCCTTGCGGGCTTGAATTTTATTCTTTGTTTCTACTTTTTTCATTCTATCTATGTTTCTGTTTTTCTTGCCCTCTTCATATCACTCATTCATTCATGGCAAGCTCGATCAAATGATCAACAAAATCGGTCATAGACGCACCGACGGCAGCCAGGGCTTTTGGTACGAGAGACTCTTCGGTGAGCCCCGGCAACGAGTTCGTCTCGAGGATATAGATCCCACGATGCGGCGAGATGATGAAATCGGAGCGGGAATAATGCGACAGGCCGAGAGCCTCATGCGCGGCTATAGCGAGGCGCTCGAGCTCTTTTTTGATTGAAGGAGAAAACGTGGCGGGAACGATCTCCTCGCTTCGCGAGAGTTCCGAGTTCCTAGTACCTAGTACCGTGTTGTCTTTTCTTTGACCAAGTACTAAGTACTCGGAACTAGGAACTTTTCCGCCGTATTTCGCCTCATAATCGAAGATGTTCCCCTTGCCCTTCCTTATCTCGACCGGCGGCAACGCATACATGTCTTTGCTTCTGAATCCTTCTATGACGCCGACCGTGGCCTCGACTCCAGAAATGCATTCCTCGATCAGCACGGAATCTCCGCTCGCAAAAGCCGTTTGGAGTGCGTCCGCAAGCTCGTCCCTGCTTTTGACAAAGCTCACGCCGATCGAAGAGCCGCTCGTGGCGGGTTTTACGATATAGGGCAACGGAAACTTCGCATGGGCGAGGCGATACGCTTTCGTCGTATCGATCCCTTCTTCCAAAGATTCTGCGTTCGCACCAACGACGATGTGCATCGGCGTTTTCAAGCCTGCACGGAGAAAAACCTCCTTTGCAAGATGTTTTGTCATGGCCATTGCAGAAGACAAAGAACCCGAACCAGTGAACGGTACGCTATGTGCCTCGAAGAGCTGCTGGATCTTGCCGTCCTCGCCATACGTGCCATGCAAAGCGTTAAAGACGGCATCGACTCGCCGCAAGGCATCATGAGGCTTCACCTCGACTCCATAGATATGCCAGACGCCGCTTTTTGATATGAGGATGTCCAGCGGCTCGTATTTTTCCTTGTCCAAGGCATCGAGAACTGCCGCGCCTGATTTGAGCGACACGTCATATTCATTGCTTGGGCCGCCGCGCACAACGCCTATCCGAGTTTTTGCCATATGACAATTATAGCAATAATTCGGGCAATAAAAAAGCAGACTTTGTCCCACCTCTTGCCGGCGTTGAAAATTCCCTTGTCGAAAAAAACGCGGCAAAGAGTGCCGGGCTGTTTTTGCTGCCAATTGCCAAATCTGTCCAAGGAGAGCCCTTGGACTACTTCAAAAAATTCCTCTTGCGGAGATTCTTGTGGTACGAGACGGCGAAACGGTGGGCTTCGCTATTTGCAAGGATGATCGCGCGCTTGTATTGGGCAAGCAGAAGTGCCAAGTTCCTAGTACCGAATACCGAGTTGTCTTTTTCTTGACTAGGAACTAGGTACTTGGCACTAGGAACTTCCCCATAAAGGATGCCGCGCGCTTTGTGCTTGTCGTCCTTGACCAAGGCCACAACCAAAATATCCGACTTGAGCTCGGAAAGGACTTTCTGCGCGACATTGAGCTGGATCTGGCCACCGTCTACAACGATGAGCGACGGGTACGGCCATTCGGGATGGCCAAGACGGCGCAAAAGGACCTCGCGCAAGGCAGCAGCATCGTCGTTCTTTTCCTTTGATATCTTGAACTTGCGATACTCATTCTTGTTCGGCTCGCCATTCTGGATTACTGTCATGACGCCGACGACGTTCTGGCCGGAGAGGTGGGCGATATCGTACGCCTCGATCCGGAATCCGCCGTTGCTGCCAGCACCATTCGTCGCATCATCCTTTATAAGGGCCACATCCTCGATATGCTCCAAGGCGTAAATCGTCCGTTTTGCTTTGTCAGCTTTTTCAAACTCCTCGTTACGCGCATACGCCATCATTTCCTTTTTCAAGTCTTTTATTATCGTCTTCTTCTTTCCTTCAAGAAAAAGTCTAATATTTTTTATATTTTTCAAGTACTCATCGCGGGATGTTTTGTCGCCCAAGACAGGCGAAAGACCGATCGAGGCATAAAAGGAGCGGTGCTTCGGATCGAGGGATTTTTCGTCGAGGTAAGGGAAGATGCGGCGGATGACCTTGAGGGCGTCGCGCAAAAGGCCGCCGGCGGGATAGGGACCGAAGACATTGTTTCGGGGAAGTCCCGAGTTCTTAGTACCTAGTACCCAGTTGCGATTTTCTTGGCTAGGAACTAAGTACTCGGAACTAGGAACTCTTTCCTTCTCAATATTTCTTCCTCGTTCCACGATAATCCTCGGCCATTCTTCGTCGGTTATGACGATATAGTTCCAGCTCTTGTCGTCCTTCTCGTCAGTGTTGTATTTCGGCTGGTATCTCTTGATGAGGTTCGCCTCGAGGATGATGGCCTCGAGCACGGAATCGGTCTTTTCGAACGTGACCGTCCTCGCACGCGTGACCATGTCGACGATGCGCGGCCCCCTCGTCCTGATGACGTCGTCGGAAAAATAGCTCCTGACGCGGCTTTTGAGCGAGGTGGCGCGGCCGATATACAGCGTCGCCCCCTTGCCGTCCTTGAAGAAATAGACGCCGGGCAAATCGGGCAATTTCGACCTTTGTAAACCTTGACTTTTCATAAATATGAGTGTACTCTATCAGGCAGACAAATTCAACCATTAACCCCTGCTCTTCTTATGAGGCTGATAACACATATTGCGTCTGATCTCTCGGTAACAGCGACGACCGTGCGCCGGGTCCCGATCGGTTGCGACAATTCCGACGTTTGCTCCTTCCGTGTCTCGTGCCCTTCTGGGTACCGGGGACACGAATATGATCACTCGGGCTACAACCCTTTCCTAGACTGGGTGAATTATGCGATATACATCCCGCTCGGAGCGGCTTTCGTAGCCGCGCACGCCACATTGCCCTATTTCTTGCAAAACATCACTAATCTACCGCGCGCTGATTACCTGACATGCTGCTGGGTGGTCGCCGTCATCGATGCAACCTATTGCGCTATGCGCTATTGTTCGAGCCACGTCGTCTTGGCGGGCATCCGGATCGGATTGTATGCCCTGTTCTATGTCCTTTTCGTGGCAGTTTGCTTCGTCATCGGGATGGCGTTTGTCAGCAAAAAGACCTACGACAACGCCCTTTCGCCCGCGAACACAGAATACTGAGCAAGGGCTGCCGCAAACAAGAGCCGCCGGAGAAAGCGCCAAAAACCGTGCGGGTTTTGAAAAAAGATCCAAAGTCAGAACAAGATAAAAATCAACGCAAGAGCCGGAGCGAGAACTCCGGCTTTTTTTATGCACGCGCGGAGGCCTACCCTTCAATTCATTTCCTCATAAAAAGCGGCGCTTCCGGCATCTTGTTTTCCTTGACCAATCCGATGATCTTTTCTGCGGTTTGAGGCAAGAAAGGCCGGAGCATCGTGCCGACCGCATCGAGGCGCGCCAATAATTCCTGGATGTCCTTCGTGGCCGCGTCCTTGTCGGTCTTTATCCTCTTGAACGGCTCGCGCTCCTGGATGATCTTGTCCGTCGCAGCGATGAGGTCCCAGACGGCTTTGGATGACTTTTGCAGATCGTATGAATCGAGCCCTGCCATCTGTTCCTTGTAGAACTTGTCCATTTCGGCCGAAGCGGCAAAGGCTTTCGCGGCCTTTTCATCCAAGGCTATGCCGTTCGCAGTCGCCATCTTCATCACGCGCGAGACGAGGTTGCCGAGGCCGTTGGCAAGGCCGGCATTATAGGCGTCCTTGAATTTTTCCGGCGTGAACGGGCTGTCTTCAAAGGGCGATAGCTCGCGCAGGGCGAAATAGCGCAGGGCATCCGTGCCGTATTGCTTGACGAGCTCGAAGGGATCGACGGTGTTGCCGAGAGATTTCGACATCTTGATGCCGCCCTCGCCCGTGACGAAGCCATCGATGACGATCGTCTTTGACGCGGGTATGCCTGCGGCCATGAGCATTGCCTGCCACATCGCCGATTGCTGGCGTAGATTGTCCTTGCCGCAATATTGCACGACGCCGCCGGAATCGATCCAGAATTTTTTGAAAGAATCCTTGTGTTTAAGTTCCGAGTTCCTAGTACCGAGTACCGAGTTGCGATTTTCTTGGCTAGGAACTAAGTACTCGGAACTAGGTACTGTTTCCGGCCAACCGATGCACGATATGTAGTTGACGAGCGCATCGAACCAGACATACATGACCTGATCAGGATCGTCGGGAACTGCGATGCCCCAGGACATCTTTGACTTGAGGCGCGAGATGCTGAAATCATCGAGGCCGCGCTCGACGAACGCCCTGATCTCGTTGAAACGAAAATCGGGCACGACCAAGGCCGGATTCGACTTGTACAGGTCGAGGAGCTTTTGGCCGAAAGCGCTGAATTTGAAGAAATAGTTCTCCTCCTGGATGACCTCGATCTCCTGATGAGGATGGAGCGGGCAACGGCCGTTGACGAGCTCTGAATCAGTCTTTTCGAGCTCGCAGCCAACGCAATATTTTATCGAGTAGTTCTTCTTGTAGATAAAGCCGTTCTTGTCGACGATGCGCCAGAATTCCTGTGCGGCGGCCACATGGTGCGCGTCGGTCGTGCGGATGAAATTCGCCTCCGGCATCACACCGAGGGTCGGCAGGAGCTCGCGGAACTTCTTTGACTTTTCGTCGACGTATTCCTGGGACGTCATGTTCTGTGACTTGGCCGTCGTCTCTATCTTTGCGCCATGCTCGTCCGTGCCGGTATTGAAGAAGACCTCGTAGCCGGCCAGTTTTTTGGCCCGCGCGACGGCATCAGCACGTATGAGCTCGACGGCAAAGCCGACGTGCGGGTCGGCATTGACGTACGGCAACGTTGTGGTTATGTAGAAAGGCTTCATGATTATTAGTTCCGAGTACCGAGTTGTGATCGTCTTGACTTGGTGCTAAGTACTCGGTACTAGGAACTTTTTTATCAACTTTTTACCGTCCCTTCCCCCAGATGCTTCTTCTTTTCGATGTCGCCGACGAATTCCATGAAAGCGGCCGAGAGAGGGACTGCGAGGACCGCGCCGAGGACGCCGGCGAGCTCGGCGCCGATGACGAGGGCAAGGATGACGATGATGGGCGAGATGCCGACGATCTTGCGCACGACGAGCGGATAGATCAGATTGCTCTCGAACTGGTAGATGACGATGTAGAGGCCGATGACCCACGCCAGCATGGTGATGCCGCCGGTCGCGAAGGCGGTGATGAGGGCAGGTATCGAGGACATGATGGGGCCGAAGACTGGGATGAGCTCGAACATGCCCGCCAATGAGGCAAGGAGGAGCGCGTGCGGCACATGCAAGAGGAGGAGGCCGAGGTAGACAAGGACTCCGATGACGAGGCAAAGGAGGAGCTGGCCCTGGAGCCAGAGGCCGATCTTCCTGCGGCTCCTGCGCCACAGGCCGAGGACGTATTCATGGCTCTTGACCGGCGTGATGATGCGCAAAAAATTGACCACGCCGTCTTCTTGGACCGAGAGATAGAAGGATAAGATGACGGTCAAAAGGAACGAGAGAGCGCCGCCGAATATGACGGTCGCCGTATGGAACGCGTTGCCGGTCGTGCCGGAGATATTGTTCTGGAGCGCTGCGACGAGGTCATGCAGCGAGATCGACTGGCCGGAGATAGGTATGAAGCTCTGGATCGAAGGCCACAGGTCGCTGACATTTATGGTATCAGGCACCGAGGCCAGGTAGTTGACCGCCTCATTCAAGAGCTGCGGCACAAAGAAGACGAGGATGCCGGCAAAGAACAATCCGATGAGGATGTACATGAGGACGACAGCGGCGATGCGATGGATCCTGTGGCGCATGCACCATTGGGTGGCTGGCTCGAGAGCCGATGCGATGATGATGGCCGCGAGGACGACAAGGACGATGTTTCGGAGATACCACAGCACGTAGACGAGAATAAGTATGAGGATGGCTCTGAATATCGTGCCCGTCGAGATAGTGATGGTAGTGCGGTCGTTCATGTGATGAATAATATCACAAAAGTTCACAAATGGAAGAAAAGGAGTAAGGAAGAAAGGAAGAAAAGGAGAAAAGCATAAGCCGTTGAACCATCACGCATGCCCCTTGTAAACACATAATTTTTATGGTATTATGAGCATATATGGCTGAAATCCTCGCTATTGTAGACAAGAACCTCCTGCCCACGCCGATGGCCGCTTTTGCGCGATCATATAACGAAAACATACCCGATAGCTTTCCCCGGGCCACGTTGAAGGCGCTCCGGGAATTCGAGCTGCTCCATCCTTCCCTTTTCAAGAAAAGCCACGAGTGGATCATCGACCGCCATCGCAAGAAGCTGATGGATTGGCTGTTGTCGTACAAGGGATAGCAGCTGCCCGTTCCTTGACCACTTGATTTGCAAGGTGTACCTTTGAGCAAAAGTACAACAAAGGAATAGAAGAAAATAATAATAGTCCGCCACGGACACAATGATCGTAATGATCTCGGTGTTATCGGTCAACACCAAATCTCGCATTTTAAGATCGGCCTGCTCGCGAGCCGTACAACAGAAACGTTGTATGGCTCTTTTTATTCCGGCTAGCGAGGTGAGAAAGCGAAGCTTTCGCAAGACCTTGAGCGTTCTGTATTCAGAATGCGAAAGGTGTACAGCTCATGTAAGGAGCGGCGTGGCCGCTTGCGGACATGACGTCCGAGTGAAGACGGAACAAACGAGTAAATACTCCGCAGCTCTGCTGCGTTAAGCAGCGAAGCTTCCACTGAATACCTCGTCAGCTCTGCTGCGAGGTAGTTTATTTGTCTGATTTATTTGTACGTCTTACTTGTTTCTTGCCATACCACATGTTTTCCGTGAGCACAAAAAGTCGGCAACTTTCTTGCCAACTTTTTAAAGTGGTCTAAGGCGACCTTCCGTGCCTCCTCTTTTTGAGCATGTGCAAAAATTAACAACTTTCTTGTTAATTTTCAATGCAGCCAAAATCAAACATTGCTTCCTTGTCAGAAGGTGGATAAGGTTTGATTGTTTTCATAAACACAAAAAGTCGGCAACTTTCTTGCCAACTTTTTAAAGTAGCCTGGGACAACCTTCCATGATTCCACTTTTTTCTAAGTCCCCATACTTTTATACTTTTCTTCCTTTATACTTTTATACCTCTCCCTTTCTTCTTTTCTTCCTTTATACTTTCCCTATATATTATTGAACGTCAGCAACCGCCTAAACCTTTCCTCATCCTTGTAGTTGCCGACGATGGCCAGGTTCAGATTCTTGTCAACAAATATCTTTTTGGCCACTTCCAAAACCTGTTCGGCGGTGACGGCGCGGATCTTGGCGATGACCTCCTCAGGCGTACGAATCGTGCCTTCGAGGACTTCCCTGCCGCCGGCGTAATTGGCCAGCGCGTCCGACGTCTCGAGCGAGAGCTGCATGTTGCCTGCGATGAAATCCTTGACCTTGATCAGTTCGGCATCGGTGACTTTCTCGCGGGTCGTGCGCGCGAGCTCCGACAGGATGACCCGGATCGCCTCTTCGACGCGGGAATTATCGACGCCGGCCGAGACCTCGAACAGGCCATGGTCGGTATAGAGGTCGCTGTCGGCATCGATGTAGTAGCAGATGCCCATCTCGTTGCGCAGCTTGTCAAAGAGGCGCGAGCTCATGCCCTTGCCGAGAATAGCCGACAGGACCGAGAGAGCCGGACGATACGGGCTGCCGATCGGATATGATCGGACTCCGATGATGAGATGCGTCTGGTCCGTTTCCTTCCAGCCTATCTCGATCCGTGGGCCATCCTGCTCGTCGAGAACAGATGCTTTTGACTTGCCCTCTTTCGTCGAAATAGCTGCAAAATATCTCTCGATGTCGGAAAGAACGGCCTTTTCGTCAAAATGCCCGGAAACGACGACGGTCGTAGCCTGCGAGACATAATGAGCGCTCCTATATGCGACGACCTCGTCGCGGCTAAAGCTGCGCACGTTGCCTTCGGTGCCGGCGACATCCCAGCCAGCCGGCTGATTGCCATAGACGAGCTCCATGAAGATGCGGCCGACTTTGGCCTGCGGCATATCCTCGTACATCCGTATCTCCTCCACTATGACGCCCTTTTCCTTTTCCATCTCTGCCGCGTCAAGGAGCGGGTTGTTGTAGAGGTCCGAGACGATATCGAGGGCGAGGGCCGTATGTCGCGCGTCCACTTTTGCATAATAGCCGGTGCATTCATGGCTGGTGAAGGCGTTGTGCTGTGCGCCGATCGAATCGAATTCGCGCGAGATGTCGGACGCTTTCGGCCGTCGCGGCGTGCCCTTGAAGACCATATGCTCGAGAAAATGCGAGATGCCGTTCTCGGCGCTCGCCTCGTATTTCGAGCCGGCGGCGACCATGACGAGCACCGTCACCGACGGATTGTCGGCCATCGGAATGGTGATGATGCGCAGGCCGTTTTTGAGGGTGGTTTTGTTGAATTGCATGGAGATACTGTAGCAGATTTCACCGAATCGGGCGAGGTTGTGTCTGGGACGCACGGATAGTAGCCAGCAGAATAGAGTTGACCACATTTTAACTTTTCTTGAGAACTTTTTTATAACTTCTTAATAACTTTTTTGTAAGATTATGCATGATGGTGAAAATCATCATCGTGAGCCCGTTCGGGCGGTCCGAGACTCCGGTTAGTCACCTTGAGTCACAGGGGGTTCGACTCCCTCGGGTCCACCATCTCGAACATTTTTTCCACAGTTGGTGCTTGCGAAGAAGACAATTATGCGCTACAATTCTTCTCAGGTGACTAATCTGAGTCTGAGTTGACCCCCGAAACCAAATAAAAAAGAGCGCTCATGCGCCCTTTTTTATTTTCACCTTAATCTTACTTGTCCTAATGCATCGTCGTGGCCGTCGTCGAAGCGGAAACAGAAGCGCCGGCCGATGCAGAACCGCCCGGAGCCTTCATCGAATTCTTTATGACAGCGACGATCGTCGTCACGTCTTTTCGGGCAGCAGCGAGGTCGGATGTGGCGGTCTTTATCTTTGACTCGGCATCCTTCAATGCGGCTGTGTTCGCCTGGAGCGTAGTCGTCGCCCCCTGGTCCGGCACGAGAACCGAGACTTCGGCAACAACGGTGGCAGATTGTTTTGAAGCGTCTGAAACCTTTGCAGTTAGGTCTGCCATGGCAGAATTCGCCGATGTCACATCCGTTCCGCTCGTTTGGGCAGTCGTTATATAACCCTGCAATTTTGTCACGAGTGAATTGAAATCAGTGACGAGGTCCGCGACGCGGTCGGCCGCTGCGGTGATCGAGGCCTGCGGCAGGACGAGCGCATAGACGCGATACGATTTCGTGATGGATTGTGCGTCGGCTTTCAGACTGCTTGTCGACGTGTCGATGTCGATGGACGATTTGAGCGAATTCAGGCTGGCGATCTCTGCTTGAACAGATGAGACCAGGCTCGCTTTGTCGCTCGCAGAGATATTGGTCATGCCGTTGACGCGGTTCAAAAGCGCATTCAGACTGTCGATGCGGTTGGCGATCTCGGTGTTAGAGCGGTCCTCTACTGCCGTGATTCTCTGCTCTTGCCTCTGTTGCTGTGCTTCCATTCGAGTCGTGCTCGACATGCCGCCCCCGGCCGTGCCGCGCATCCCTGGCGTAGTGCTTCCCATGCGCGCGCCCATATTCATCGGCACGGTCGAGCTGCCGAGGCGCCCCTCCATGCGTGCGCGGATCGCGCCCGAAGCTACGCCTGATATGAGATGCCCTTCTGTCGCGCTCGTTTGCGCAGAAGCGGAAAAAGCGAGGACGAGCGAAGCTATTCCGATGGCGCTTGAAATGATGATTTTGTATTTGTTCATAGTTTTGATTTGGTTAGGTCGGTACAGCTATTATTGGTTCGAAGCCGGCTCTACGCTCGCGTCGACATTCGTGTCGTCCTGATTGAGCCCGTTCATCTGGCTGTCTATTGAATTGAGGTCTGAATCGACCGAAGACGATGCCGTGACCGTTACGGCAGGAGCTGGAGCGGCGGCCTGCGTCTGTGCTGGAACGACCATCCTCCTCGCATGGTTCATCGGAACCGGCTGGCTCGGAGAGATAGAAGGCGACGACATCCCGACCACCCACCAGACAAAGCCTATGATGAGGATTATGATGATGAGCGTAATGAGTATTTTTCCTGTTTTTGACATATGTTTTCGATTGCTATGCTTATAAATCGACGAGTATGCTCACTATTATAGCACCAACCTCATAAGGACGGAATCTCGAAAAAGGCATTCTGCGCGAAATACGGATTTAACGGTGGCTATGGCGTGGCCGCATCAGAAGAAACTGCAGGCGCTACGGCAGTCACGTCGGTCGAAGCGCTCGAGACTGGTGCGGGTGTCGAAGCATTAGCTGCCGCATTTGTTACGGTTGCTGTGTTTATCGTCCCTGTAGCCTGCGACGAGCTGGTCGTATTCGACGAGCCCGTGGCCGTCGTATCAGGAGAGGTGGAAGTAGTCGGCGAAGCGGCTGTCGTAGATGTGTTCGAAGGCGACGTCACGACTGGCGCTGCCGAAGCGACTGTGGTCGAAGCTGCAGCCGTACCTGTCGTCCCAGTCGCGGGAGCAATCGCGGCCGTCGTCGATGCAGCGATCGTGGCAGGAGTGGAAGGAGCTGAAGAGGTGGCAACCGTGGAAACCGCGGTCGAAGTGACTGTCGTCACGATGGTCGAGGTCGAAGCGGCAACTGTGGCAGTCGTCTCTGTCGTGGTCACTGTCGCCGCTGCCCCGCCGATAAAAGGCGTTTGGACCATAGTCGCCGCGCCCTCTGCCGGCGTCGATGTCGCTGAATCCGAGCAGGCACCCAGGGTCTTGTCGAAATTGCCGTTGGTGATCCTCACGCAATAGATCTGTCCGGTGGCCGAGTCTGTCATCTCCAATCCATCGGTCACCGCGGCCGTCTTCGTCTCGACCCGGGCAAAGACGCCGAGCGACGCATGGATCTCGGCAACCGTCCATGAAGCGGTGGACTGGATCAATTGTCCGCTCGATTGGAGGAGGTTCACGACGGCAGAGGCGATGGTCTGGATGAACGAGGTCGAGGTGGCGAGGTCGGAAGCCGTCGTCGATGCGAGCGCCGCCGTAGTGGACGCGAGGTCGAGCGTCGACGATGCGAGAGCGGCAAATTCGAGAGACAAAGACGATGATTGGCTTTGCAACGACTGTATGGCAGCGAGGCTCGCCGATATCTCCTCCGACATCGAATCCGCCTGTGCATTCGTCGAGCTGGCCGAAGCGAACTCTCCGAGGTCGATATTCTGGCGCAGATTGACGAAGACGTCGATGTCGCCGACGCCAGCCGAATCATACGGCTCGAGAGCGATGCCTACGACTTCGGCAGTGCTCGTCGCTTTCATACCGACGCCAGGCGTGCTCGAGAGCGCGATCGAATCCCCGATCGAGATCGGTCCGCCTTCGGTGTCGACTTTGGTCGGCACGCGTCCGGATAGAGCAACCGGCTGGTAGGTCGCGGTCAGGATCGCAGAGTCGGCGCCTCCAAGCAGAAGGCCTGGGTCGCTCGAAACGATTCCCAGAATGCGTGCGCCGGCTGCGGCTCTCTTGATGTTCTTGTTCGCATTCGAGTCGACTGCTACGATGTCGCCCGGCCCGATCGTCGGATCGCTCGTCTGATACTCTTCCGCCACGTCGTAGTTGCTCGAGAATGTATGGTCGTCATAGATGGCACCAGACTGGCTGCCGCAAGCGGTCTTTGCGACACCGGTAGTGGTGGTCGCGACGCAAACTGAACCAGAGATAGTGACGGTTGACAGCACGCCGGTCGTGGTGCCGATGTTGACATAGCCGCCGTATGCATTGATGAGGACTTTGTTCGTCGTTCCATTCGATTGAAAGACGAGGTTGCCGGAGTTCGAGTTGATCGAGCCTGCAAAGGTTGACGATGCTGCACCAGAGACAGTCAGAGTTCCTGTCGCGGTGATGTTAGCTGCCGTCAGGTTGCCTGCGAAATATCCGTTGCCAAGGACTTCGAACTTGTTCGTGGGGGTCGAGGTGCCGAAGCCGACGTTTCCGTTTCCTGCTACGAACAGAGAGTTCGCTGTGGCTAATTGGTTGACTACGAACGCAGCGTTGTTTCCAACCGTCAAGCCACCAGAGAGCGTGCTCGTGGCTGTGGCAAGGAGAGCGGACAGTGTTCCCGTCGCCGTGATATTACCTGCCTTAAAGCTGCCTGCGAAATATCCGTTTCCGTTAACTTCGAAAGCATTCGAGAGCGTAGATGTTCCGATACCGATCTTGCCTCCATAAGCGTTCAAGAGGATGTTGTTGCCCGTACCGTTTGATTGCAGGACGAGGTTGCCGGAGTTCGAGTTGATCGAGCCTGCAAAGGTTGACGATGCTGCACCAGAGACAGTCAGAGTTCCTGTCGCGGTGATGTTAGCTGCCGTCAGATTGCCCGCAAAGTATCCGTTTCCATTGACCTCGAGAGGGTTCGATGGGGTCGAAGTGCCGATACCGATGTTTCCATTGGCAAGAATAATAAAGAGGGACGCGCCGCTCGATGAAGCTACCGTCAGGAGATTCGTGGTCGCGGCTGATGATGTTCCTTGTATGCTGAAAGTTGACGTTGGCGATGTCGTGCCGATTCCCACCAATCCCTGGAAGTATGCAGATATGGCGTTAGCCTGCGTGCTCGAAGCGACGGAAACCGACAACGGGCCAGATGAGAAGATGCCTCCTGCTCCCACGTTCAGGCCGCCCCCTACTTGCAACTGGCCTTGTGCGATGATGTCATTCGTCACTTGCAAATTCCCTGCTTGCAATGATCCGACGTTCGCCGTGTTGAATTCCCCGCCGCCGAGGTCAAAGGTGACCAGAGAGCTATTACCTTGATCTGCAACATATGCATAGCGGCCGGCGGCAAATACGGCATACGGATTGACTAGATTCGAGTTTGTCGATGAAACCTCCACAGGATAAACAGGATTTGATACGTCAAACGTGACGAGGGCGGCATTGTTATAGCTCGCCACATATGCATACCGGCCGGAGACGTAGACAGAGATCGGCTGATTCAATCCGGTATTCGAGGTTCCGACTTGCTTTGGCAGAGCAGGATTCGATATGTCAAAAGTGACGAGGGAGTTATTGCCGTTGCTTGCCACGTAGGCGTAGCGGCCGGAGACATAGACAGAGATCGGCGTGCTCAATCCGATATTTGTGGAGCCGGTTTCGGTAGGCACAGCGGGATTCGATACGTCGAATGTCGTGAGTCCGTTGGCATTAGCCACGTACGCATAACGGCCGGCGACATAAACGGAGTCCGGACTGCTCAATCCCACGTTCGTAGAGCCGACTTTGATAGGAGAGGCAGGATTCGATACGTCGAATATGACGAGATTGCTGTTGCCAGCGCTCGCCACGTATGCGTAATGACCGGAGACATAGACAGAGTATGGGCTGCTCAATCCGGCATTCAGGGAACTGATCTTGACGGGAACAAAAGGATTGGAAACATCGACGATGGCGACAGAGTTGTTGCCATTGGTGATCACATAGGCATATCGGCCAGAGACGTATATTGACTGCGGTCCGCTCAATCCGGCTGACAGAGTGCTGATCTTTGTCGGCAACGCAGGATTCGTCATGTCGAATATGACGAGGCCCGTGCTGTTGTCCGCCACGTACGCATATTTGCCGGAGACATAGACAGAGGCAGGAACGCTCAATCCGCTCGTCGTCGCGCTCGCAAATGTCGGAACGCCTGCCGGCACTATGTTGACGTCGCCGTTGCCTGCGATGGTAAAGACAGTCGAGCCTGACGAGCTCGCGACCGCAAAGAGCGGGCTTCCGACAGAGGTGCCGGCAGTTCCTTGTACGGACAACGGCGCCAACGGCGATGTCGAACCGACGCCGAGAGAGCCTGCGACCGTGAGGACTCCGGCGAATGTCGAGGTTGCTGTCGTCGAGGTGGCATTGATTGCGCCGAACGTTCCGGTAGTAGCGGCAAATATGTTTCCCGTCGTGAGCGTCGTCGTGGCTCCCAAGTTCGAGAAATAGCTCGCGCTGCTCGAGAGGCAGGAGCTGCCGACATAGAAGCACGTAGCAGTGACCACACCAGCGAATGTGGATGTTGCCGAACCGAGAACAGCGAGAGTTCCCGTCGCCGTGATGTTGCCTGCAAAATAGCTGTTGCCCAAGACTTCAAGAGGATTCGAAGGAGTCGTCGTGCCGATTCCGACGAGACCCTGGAAGTATGCCGATATGGCGTTTGCCTGGGTGCTTGATGCTACAGATACCGAGAGCGGGCCTGACGAGAAGATGCCTCCTGCTCCGACGTTCAAGCCGCCTCCTACTTGCAACTGGCCCTGTGAGATGATGTCGTTTGATACTTGCAAATTGCCGATCTGCGACGAACCCACATTCTCTGTGTTGAATTCCCCGCCGCCGAGGTCGAAGGTGACGAGAGAGTTGTTGTTTGCGCTCGCCACGTATGCGTAATGGCCAGAGACAAAGACAGACCATGGACCGCTCAGTCCGGCATTTGTCGAGCTAACTTTGTTGGGTGAAGCAGGATTCGATATGTCGAAGGTGACGAGGGAGTTGTTGGTGTTACTCGCTACATATGCATAACGCCCAGAGATATAGACAGATTGTGAACCGCTCAATCCAGTATTCGTCGAAGCAACTTTGGTGGGTGCAGCAGGATTTGATATATCAAAAACAATGAGACCATTAGTGCCATCTGCCACATATGCATAGCGGCCAGAGACATAGATAGACTGAGGAGTGTTCAATGCGGTGGTCGTTGCCGCAAGTTCTGTCGGCGCAGCTGGATTCGATATGTCAAAGATGACAAGAGAGTTGTTGCCGGAGCTTGCCACATATGCATAAGGACCAGAAACATATACAGAATAGGGTGTGTTCAATCCTACATTTGTCGAACCGACCTTTGTAGGAGTAGCAGGATTTGATACGTCAAATATAACGAAGGCGCTATTGAGTGCACTTGCTACATACGCATAATGACCGGAGACGTAGACAGAGACTGGATGATTCAATCCTACATTTGTCGAACCAACCTTTGTAGGAGTAGCAGGATTTGATACGTCAAATATAACGAGGGAGCTGTTAGGATTGCTTACTACATATGCATAGCGGCCTGAGACAAAGACTGACCACGGACCGGTCAATCCAGTGTTCGTAGTACTAATTTGTGTAGGCATAGCTGGATTCGATATGTCGAAGGTGACGAGAGAACCGTTAGTTAAACTCGCCACATATGCATATTTGCCTGAGACGTAGACAGACTGGGGAGTGCTCAATCCAGTAGTCGTAGCGCCTGCATATGTAGGTATGCTGGCTGGCAATATGTTGACGTCTCCGTTGCCGGTGATGCTAAAGATCGTCGAGCTCGTGGCGTTCGACGAACTGGCCACATTAAAGAGCGAATTCGTACCAGGTGTGGTAAGGGCACCCTGCACAGAGAGGATCGCCGAAGGAGAGCTTGTGCCGATGCCGACGCTGCCTCCGAAGGCATTCAAGAGGATGCTGTTCGACAGTCCGTTCGACTGGAGGACCAGGTTGCCAGAGGTGGAATTGATGGAGCCTGCGAATGTGGAAGAAGCTGTGCCGAATATGGATAGAGTGCCTGTCGCCGTGATATTGCCTGCCGTCAGGCTACCCGCGAAATATCCGTTGCCGTTGACTTCAAAAGCATTCGTAGGGGTCGATGTGCCGATGCCTACTTTTCCAGTATCCAACACCCTAAAATTGACCGTCGTTCCATCAGAAGATTTATATACCGTCGTCGAACCGACGAATTGCGTGGCATCGCCTTGGTCGGCTGCATTAGCGCCTGGATTGCCGCCTGATTGCGTCAGTGCGCCCATTCTCACGTTTCCGTTATCGAATACCTTGAAAGGTATCCCGCCGGTATATATATTTCCTCCATTGCCCCAGTTATAGAGGGTCAAACCTTTGGAACCTGAACCCGTTGAACCGCCCTGCAATTCCCAGTATCTGCCTCCTTGGCCTTGCAAGTTGAGAGCGGATCCGGCTCCGGTGTTTGTCGAAAGAAGGTCAAAGAAGGTATTGCCGTAGTATTGATGCAAGTTGACTTGGCCGCCGAACAAGTTCAGCGAACCGTCAGAATTTATCATTGCATTTCCGCCTCCAAATGACGCGTTGTTCGCCGAGATCGCTCCGGCGAAGGTGGATGTGGCTGTCGTTGAAGTGGCATTGATCGAACCGAACGCCCCGGTAGAAGCGGCAAATATGCTGCCTGTCGTGAGCGTCGTCGTGGCTCCGGAGTTCGAGAAATAGCTTATGGCGCTCGTAAGGCACGAGCCGCTGTAATAGAAGCATGTAGAAGAGATCGTACCAGCGAATGTGGATGTTGCCGAACCGAGGACAGCGAGAGTGCCTGTCGCCGTGATGTTGCCGGCAAAATAGCTGTTGCCGAGGACTTCGAGAGGGTTCGACGGAGTCGTCGTGCCGATGCCGACGAGGCCTTGGAAGTATGCCGATATGGCGTTTGCCTGTGTGCTCGAAGCGACTGATACCGAGAGCGGGCCTGATGAGAAGATGCCACCAGATCCCACATTCAATCCGCCCCCTACTTGCAACTGGCCCTGGGCGATGATGTCGTTTGATACTTGCAAATTCCCTGCTTGCAGAGATCCGACGTTAGCTGTGTTAAACTCGCCGCCGCCGAGGTCGAAGGTGACGAGGGAGTTATTGCCATGGCTCGCCACATATGCATAACGGCCGGAGACATAGACAGAGATCGGCGTGCTCAATCCTATATTTGTAGAAGCGACTTTAACAGGCGAAGTAGAACTCGATATGTCAAAAGTAACAAAGGAGTTATTGTTTTCACTTGTCATATACGCATATTTGCCGGAAACGTAGACAGAAGCTGTGTTGTTTAATCCAGTATTCGAGGAACCGACTTCAGTAGGTAAAGTTGGATTTGATATGTCAAAGATAATGAGGCCTGTCGAAAAGTCTGACACATACGCGTAACGGCCGGAGACAGATACAGAACTTGTAAAGCTCAATCCAGCAGTTGTTGAACCGACCTGGGTCGGAGAAACAGGATTTGATATGTCAAAGATGACTAAGGAAGAGTTCGTCTGGCTTGCAACGTACGCGTAACGGCCGGAGACGTAGACAGATTGTGGAGCATTCAATCCAGCATTTGTAGAAGAAACTTCTATTGGCGAGAAAGGATTCGATATGTCAATAATGACAAGACCAATACCGCCATTGCTTGCCACATATGCATAACGTCCAGAGACGTAGACAGAGTTTGGACCACCCAATCCATTTACTGAAGCGATTTTTGTAGGCACAGTAGGATTCGATATATCAAAGATGACGAGGGCGCCGTTGCCATTGCTTGCCACGTATGCATACCGGCCGGAGACATAAACAGATTTTGGTGCTGACAATCCGGCGTTTGTGGCAACGAGTTCTGTGGGAGAAGTGGGGTTCGATATGTCAAAGATAACAAGAGAGTTGTTGCCAGCACTCGCCACGTATGCATACTTGCCGGAGATGTAGATAGAGTATGGAGCACTTAGTCCAGTATTTGTAGAGCTTGCAAGAACAGGAACCCCAGCCGGCAGTATATTGACGTCACCGTTACCGGTAATATTGAAGATCGATGTGTTCGACGAGCTGGCGACGTTGAAGAGAGAATTTGTGTAAGGAGTAGAGAGCTGTCCTTGCACCGAAAGAGTCGCTGATGGAGATGTGGTGCCGATGCCGACATTCGTTCCATTGTCATAGATGAGACTGTTGACAAAAGCTGATCCGTTCCACTTTGAGACATAATTTGTGGTGAGGGCGGATATGGTGGACGATCCGAGAAGGCCGAGAGACGAGGTCGCGATTGTCGATACCGCTCCGCTTGTGCCAAAGAGGAGACCGGAGAGAGAACCGACGGAGAGGCCGCCTGTCGTCGTCGTAGAGGTGACGGCCAGGGTGCCGGTCGCCGTAATGTTCGTCGCGGTCAGGTTGCCATTAAAGAATCCGTTGCCTGCGACCGTGAGGGCGTTGACTGGCGACGTCGTGCCGATGCCGACATTGCCGTTCGGCAGGATCGAGAGCGCCTCCGATCCGCCCGCTTGGGCCTGGTTGAATATGCCGAACCGGGTGCCCGTCTGCGCGAGCGACCATGTCGAGGTGCCGATATTGACCGTTTGCGCCCAGACCGACGACCAGCGCGTCGTCGAAGCCCCAAGACTGAACGTCGACATATTGCCTGTGTATGGTCCGGCGGGTATGACGTTCGCCAAGGTGGAAGTGCCAGTGACTGCGAGGGTGCCAGTCGTCGTCGTCGAGGTGACAGCCAATGTTCCGGTCGCCGTTATGTTCGTCGCGGTCAGGTTGCCAGAGATGAATGCGTTGCCTCCGGCGACCGTGAGGGCGTTGACCGGCGACGTCGTGCCGATGCCGACACTCGTTGAATTGACCGTGAGAGTCGGCATAGCTCCATATCCGACCATAAAGCTATCGGCAGTGTTGTTGGTGAACCCTGTGCCGAAAGCGGTCGAGAGAGTGTTTGAAGCGATCACATTGTCGCCGAATGCAAAGGATCCTGCGCCACTCGATTGGATGAGATCCGTGGTGCTGTATCCTCCTGCGAATGATCCCGAGCCAGAAGATACGATAGGCCCACCAAAATGATTATCTCCCCATCCAACGGCTATCGATCCTTCGCCGCTTGCGGTCAGGTTCCCTGCACCGAGAGCTATGCTGCCCAGGCTGCTTGCAGTGATGCCGCCTCCCGATAGCCCGGCATCGCCAAACGCCAAGGAACCCGCGCCAGAAGCGATATTGGATCCGCCAAAAACGGCCCCAAAGCCGCCGGCAAAGCTATTATTGCTTGCAAATGCATACGGACCCATAGTCAAATTTCCCGCAAATGTGCTCGTACCAGTGGTTGACGTCGCGTTCACCGTGCCGAACATTCCTGTTGTCGCGGCAAGGATGGTCCCCGTCGAAAGCGTCGTCGTGGCTCCGGAATTGGAGAAGTAGTTGACGCCCAACGATGTCGTAGATATATAGTTGTATCCTCCAGAACCATTGCCGATGAGGAGCTGGTTCAAGCCAGGTGCTGTGCTTGTGCCTGTGCCTCCGTTTGATACTGCGAGAACTCCGGAAAGAGCGCTGATCGATGGCGATGTTGTGGCTGATACCACTCCGTTCGTTGCCTGGAGGAAGCCGTTCAGAGATGTGGCAAGGGTGGTGGTGGCGGTGACTGCGAGGATGCCAGTCGTCGTCGTCGAGGTGACGGCAAGAGTGCCGGTCGCCGTAATGTTCGTCGCCGTCAGGTTGCCGGCAAAGTATCCGTTGCCTGCCACTTCGAGAGCGTTCGAAGGAGAGCTTGTTCCGATACCGACGTTCCCATTGGCGAGGATGGTGAAGGCTATTGCACCTGACGATGAAGCTACCGTGAGGAGATTCGTGGTAGGAGCTGACGATGTTCCCTGGATGCTGAAGTTTGATGTTGGTGATGTCGTACCGATCCCTACCAATCCCTGGAAGTATGCTGATATGGCATTTGCCTGCGTGCTCGAAGCGACAGATACGGACAAGGGGCCTGATGAGAAGATGCCACCAGATCCCACATTCAATCCGCCTCCCACTTGCAACTGGCCCTGGGCGATGATGTCGTTTGATACCTGGAGGTTGCCGATCTGCGATGACCCAACGTTTTCGGTGTTGAATTCTGCTCCGCCCAAGTCGAAATCGACGAGAGAATTGTTGCTTAGGCTGGCTACATAAGCATAACGTCCGGCGACATAAGCGGAGAACGGATTATTCAATCCGGCGTTCGTAGATGCCACTTCGACCGGCGAAGCAGGATTCGATATGTCAAAAGTGACGAGAGAGCTGTTCGCATAGCTTGTAACGTATGCATACCGCCCTGAGGCAAAAATGGAGTATGGCGAGCTCAGTCCGACATTCGTAGAGGCGACTTGAGCCGGCGAAGCCGGATTTGATACATCAAAGGTGACGAGTGCATTGCCGCCCTGGTTCACGACATACGCATATCTGCCAGAAACATACACGGAATAAGGGCCGGTCAATCCAGTACTGGTCAAGCCGACTTGAACGGGAGAAGTGGGATTCGATATGTCAAAAGTGACAAGAGAGCCGTTGGAGTAGATTCCCGTATGATAGTAGTATCTCGTTACATACGCGTACCGTCCGGAAACATAAACCGAAAGCGGGTTGCCTGATCCTGTGGCAACCGCCACCGAACCGACTTTCGTCGGCGCAGCTGGATTCGATATGTCAAAAGTGACGAGAGAGTTGTTGCCATAGCTTACCACATATGCGTAATGGCCGGAGACAGAGACGGAGATCGGACTGCTCAAGCCGGCGCTCGACGAGCCGACTTGCACCGGAGAAGCCGGATCAGATATATCGACGATGACGAGAGAGCTACTTGTGTAGCTTGCCACATACGCATAACGGCCGGAGACATAGACAGAGATCGGAGAAGATATGGTCGTAGAAGCGACTTTTGTCGGCGCAGCCGGGTTGGATATGTCGAACGTGACGAGGGAGTTGTTACCTTCGCCTGCCACATAAGCGTATTTACCGGAGACATAGACGGACTGTGGACTGCTCAATCCCGTCGTCGTAGCGCCTGCAAATGTCGGCACTCCGGCCGGATTTATATTGACATCACCATTGCCCGTTATATTAAAGATGACAGAGCTTGTCGCATTCGACGAGCTGGCGACCGCGAAGAGAGAACTCGTGTACGGAGTGACGAGAGATCCCTGGACCGTCAACAGTGCTGTCGGCGATGTCGTGCCGATGCCTACCATTCCTCCGCCGAGGGCAAAGAGCGCTCCGCCATTGAACGTCGACGTCGCCGTAGAGGATGTGGCCACAAAGTACGGAGCGGCAAAGAGCCCTGCGACGAGGTTAGTGCCCGTCGAAAGCGTCGTCGTGGCTCCGGAATTGGAGAAGTAGTTGACGCCCAACGATGTCGTAGATATATAGTTGTATCCTCCAGAACCATTGCCGATGAGGAGCTGGTTCAAGCCAGGTGCTGTGCTTGTGCCTGTGCCTCCGTTTGATACTGCGAGAACTCCGGAAAGAGCGCTGATCGATGGCGATGTTGTGGCTGATACCACTCCGTTCGTTGCCTGGAGGAAGCCGTTCAGAGATGTGGCAAGGGTGGTGGTGGCGGCAACACTCAAGGCTCCGGCGAATGTGGAAGTGGCGGTCGATGACGTGGCCATGAAGTACGGAGCGGCTAAGAGCCCTGCGACGAGGCTGGTGCCCGTCGAAAGCGTCGTCGTCGCTCCCGAGTTCGAGAAGAAATTCGTTCCGCTCGTCAAACATCCGGAACCGGTCGAGAAACAGTTGGCTGTTATGCCTCCTGCAAAAGTGCTGGTAGCCGTCGTCGTCGCAATGAGGCTTCCGACCGTCGTCGTGCCGTTCACGACCAACGCTGTCGAAGGAGTCGACGAGCCGATGCCGACATTGCCGTTCGCAAGCACATTAAGGAGAGACGCGCCGGTCGACGAGGCGATAGTGAGGAGATTCGTCGTTGCGGCCGACGATGTGCCCTCGACGGTCAAGGTCGCCGACGGCGTCGAACTGCCGATGCCGACATTCCCGTTTGAGAGAAGTGCCAACACACTTTGCGAAGCAGCACCGAAGAATTCTGCGATCTTGCCCGCTCCGCTCTGGAGGATGCTGATGAACGTCGTAGTGGACGACGTCGCGTTCTGCTGGTCGTTCCTGACGAACTGTCCCGGCGTGATGTTCTGCAACGTATTCGCGGAGAGAGCGATCGAGGAGGTTCCCGCGTTGACCGCATAGGTCGATGTGCCTGCATAGAACGCCGCCGGAACCGCGCCGATTATCTTGCGCGGGCTCATCTCGCCGTCCCACGCGGGAGAGGTGCTCGTCGCGCCGATGGTCACGCCGAGGTACAGGGTCTGATTGAAATTGATGCCGGTCAAGGGCGTCGTCGAGCCGAGCATGATCGAGAAGAGGCCGCTCTTCGTCGGAACCCCCTGGCCGTTCGTGACGAGGTCGTCCTCCGTCCAGATGGCGGAGGTCGTGGCGCCGGTCGCCGTCGTGTAGAGCTTGAACTCCATGTTGTACGATCCGTCGGCCACCGTGACGTTCGAAGCGTTCGCCAGCTTGCCCTGGTAGTTTATCTCCGGATTCCATGCCGCATTCGCCGTCGAAAGAGCGAGATGGATAAAGAAGAATGCGATGACAGAGACAGTGACGACCGTTATCTTCGGATCGCGGCGCTTTTTTGAATTGCGCTTCATGAGAGATATGAGGATGAGAATGAGTATGAGGCAGATGAGGCCGATCCAGAACCAGGTCAGGTCGGCTCCATTCGCCGCAGAATATGCGCCGATGGAAAGAGCCGAGAGGTTTCCGCTCAATTGCTTCAGCCCCTGGTTCTGGTAGTCGAGGATGGTGACCGTGAGAGGAAACGTCCCGGTGCGGCCGAGAGGCCCGATCGATGCCTCATAGTAGGTGTCGTCTGCGTTCGCTCGGAGGAGGAAGATGAATGCCTTTGATGGATCGGTCGGATCGTTCAGGGTGACCGCGATGGTCTTCAGGATCTGCGGCACTTTGTTGTAGGGCAAACGGATGGTCAGGTTCTCCTGCCCGTTCACATGGATGCTGCCGCTCCCGGACACCGCGAGCTGCTTGCCCTCCTGGATGAACTGGAAGTCAGCGAGGGTCAAGCCGGAGATCATCGGGTTCACGTTTGAAGCGAACGTGATGCCTGCGAACGGATTGCTCGAGCTCGCGAACGAGACCGCCTGGCCCGGGAACGGGATGCGCGACGTCGCCAAGGCGCCTGACGAGAAGAGCCCGTTCGCGCCTTCGGAGAAGATCGCGTAGTAATACGTCTTGCCGACGACCGCCGATCCATCGCGGAATGCAGATCCTGGGCCTTCGTAGAGCGGCGTTCCGTCGAATTGGTCGCTCGGGAAGAACGTCTCCGATCGGACGATGCGCACTTTTGTGCCTCGAGGGTCCGTCGTGTTCGTCCAAGAGAGATCGATGGCTCCAGCTCCAGGGACTGCAAAAAAATCAGATGGGTTCGGCAACGCGGTGCCCGGAAGGCCCGACGTATTGAAATCTGTGTTGAAAGAAGATTGGGACCCGTTCGTAGCCGTCGCGCTGATGCTGACGTAATAGTGCGTATCGGGATTGAGGTCGGTCAGCGTGACCTGGTGAGACGTGTCGGATATGACGCTCGTTACGGAGCCGGCTTCGTAGTCCGACGTGAGCCCCCATACGACCGTCGACTGCGATGACAGCTCCGTCTTGAACGAAATGATGGCATTGCCGCTGTCGGCTGTGACGTGCACGTCGTATATGAGCGACGAGCCGAGGCCGCCGCCAAGCCCTGCGACCGCTGGCGTCGATGTCGGAGCCGGAGGGACCGGAGGCACCGGCAGCGTGGTCGTGGCGACGTCAGGAGTCGACGAAGAGTAGTTGTACGAGTTGTCGAACGCCTGCACATTATAGTCATAGGTCGTCGAAGCAGTGAGCAGCGCGTCATCGAAATACGTGTTCGAAGTGGTCGCGACGGCTATGGTGTCGCGATAGACGACATAGCCGAGGACGAGCTCATTGTCCGTCGACGGGCTCCAGGAGAGGTCGATCTCCGACTGCGATATGGCCGTCGCCGCGAGATTCGTCGGCGTCGAAGGCGGGATCGAATCGGGAGCAGCGACCGTGAGCGACGTCGTGAACGTGCTATCGGCGGAAGCCGCGGCATGAGCGATGGAAGTGAAAAGTGAAAAGTGAAAAGTGAAAAGTGAAAAAGCAAAGACTACAATCACGCCTATTCTCGTGAACTTGTCCTTTTTGATTTTTATAATTTCATTTTTCATTTTAAATTTTGAACTTTTCACTTACAAAGGCAGTACCGTCAGGGTCGTCGTCGCGACATACGTGCCGTTCACCTGCAAATGTCCAAAGCCCGACGCCGCCCGGAAATACAGGGTCGTCGGCACTCCGCTCGGGCTGTTCGACGACAGCCTGTCAGCAATCGTCTTTGGCGACGTCGACAATCCGTCCCAGCACGAGAGCGCTGTCGAATTCGTCCCCGAATTGCAGGCCAACCCGTTATTGAGGAAGCGAGCATCGGCGTCGGCGCCTTGCGGGGAGAAGGCAAAGGCGGACGCGGACGACGATACGGAAAAATTGAGATCGGGAGCCGAACCGCCCGGCGCATAGTCAGCAAAGGCGTTCGTGGACGAAGACGTGTCGACCAATGCCGGCGAGCTGGAAGCCTGTATATTCGCCGTATAGCCGGCCGGATCGTCGGTCGTGACCGTGAACGTAGTCGAGCCGTTCGATGTTCCGCCGGTGACTCCGCCGATGTTCGGCGTCATGGTCACATTCGACGGCGGCACCACGGAGAGGGCGACGCCGTTCATCTGCTGGTAGCCCGCGAACATGGAATAGTTGGTGGAAGAAGAAAAACCCGTGGCGACCTCGCCGCCGGTCGACTCCTGGACATAGTTGGTCGAAGTGGAATTCCCGCCGCCGAAATTGACGCTGTCAGCCTCGATCGTGTAGTTCGAGCTCGACATCATGCCTGAAGAAGCACGGGCAAGTTCAATCGGCGCGACGATCGCCAGGGCAAACACAAAGGAAAGAAACAAAGATGCAAAAAGGAAAGACCTGCCATTGTTTCCGTTTTTCATCTTGTGTATAGATTTATGCGTCATTTTTTTATTGTGTCGTAGCGCCGCTTACCGTCGATGTCGCGTCAGCTGCCGGCGTCGATGAGGACGTCTTGACCGGAACGAGGACGTACAGGAAGTCATGGCCCTTGACTGTGCGGAATTCCGGCGTGATGACGCCGGTCGTGCCGTTCGGCCCCGGCTTGATCGCGATATCGTCGGAAAACGTATTGGTGATGGATTGCGTCAGCTTTTCATTTGTCGCATCCGACGATTGAGAGGGTCGAGGAACGACGACGAGGCCTGCGTGCGCGGTCGTGGCATTGTCGTTCGAATCCTGATCGCTCTCTGAGGAGGATGACGAAACCATCGAGAGCGATTGGCCGGATTGCCTCGAAGGGAAAAAGATCGACGAGATGCTCGAATATGCCCGGTCAAAGGCTGAACTCAAGACGCCGCTCACGGAGTTTATGGCCGAATATGCGTTCGCAGTATTATTACCCAATGACACCGGCCTGCCGACCGATATGGCGACGATGCCTCCCGCGATGACTGCAACGATCAGGATGACAAAGAATATCTGCTTCAAGAGGGATACGAGATCGAAGCTAATTGTGACGTTGGCCGAGACCGGCTGATTAGGGGCATCCGGGGATGCGCTTTTTTTAGGTTTAAGGTCAGTCGAGCCGAAGGAAGTCTGGTTGGCTTTTGTCGATTCTTTCTTGTGCTTTCGGAGAGACTTTTCATTGACGTACCAGAAGCGTCCGACCATCCTGGAAACGACTTTTCCCGACCTGCAAAGCTGCCCAACGTAATCATTAGAATATCCGGCAATCTCGGCTGCTCGGTGAGCCGAGATGTATTGTTTTCCTTCGATTATCAACGATTCGCTCATAGATTGATTATATGTTAAAAATGACCATTCTCACTGTGGATAAGTATTCATTTTCATTTTCTTTTTTGGATCAAAAATTCTGCCGCAGTGGCAAAAACATAAAATTGACATATGAAATATTTTGTACTGTAAAATGCAAACAAGTTTTGTCGCTTTTTTGACCCGAAAGCCGAGGTCGATTTTGGGGGTCAGATCGACCAAAAATGCATGATCGAAAAAGAGCCTATTTTACCTCCGACACGCTCACACAGATGCCTCCAAAATGACGCATCTCGTCGCATCAGAATAGGGCTCAAAATCATGCTTCGATTTTAGCCAAAATAAACTTTAAAATCAGGCAACTGCTGTATCAACCAAATTCTACGCATGCAGGATCGTATTACCTCGTTATATTCGGGCCCAAGCCGCATAATAGCTTCGGTTTTTTGAATGATATGCATAGCAGCTTAAAAAAAATGATCAGCTAGTTTGCGTGTTTTGCTATGTCACAAGCGCTCATAGGAGCAAATGTGCACACAGAGCCGCAGTTCAATCAATAAGACCCTAAAAACCCATGCAGGTTCCAACTCACAGATTGATTGATATATATTCATAATCCTTTATATTTTTTATATGATTATCAATGTTTACTAATGTATAAAATAGTGCGCTTTTTGCTTACGAAGACTCATTCCGCCTCATGGATTTATCTCTTTTCTTTATACCTTTATATATGCTCCTTTTGGCACGGGCGCTGATCTGAAATTCGAGCTGATTTTTGGCGCACGATCCGCCAGCTTCACTGGACAAATTTTCGCCCTTTTTCCAAGAGCTCTTGACAAGGGTTTATGGTGAAATATTGTGCAATTCTATTTATGCAAAGCGGCATAGATTAATGGTCTTTTTTGATGCCTAAATTAGGAATGCCTGACAACCGGCGATATCCGCAGATTATCGATGGTTCGTTTACACACAACCAACATTCAGATATACTTTGGATAGCTCGAAAGTAGCCCCTGTTCTGCCATACAAGAGACCTACTGTTACCGTACAGTTTCAAGTTCAATCAAGGGGAAGCGAGAATGTATTTTTTTAATCGCCTATCTAGCAATGAAGGCAAAAGCCGGTTGTTCCATCGACGCAAAAAATAGACGATATAAATCTTTACTACAACATACTGATCGCATCATAAAATGGAACAAGAATTAAAAAAATTCATCACGGTAAAAGAGGCTGCGAAGCTGCTCGGCGTCACGACGCTCACCCTCCGCAACTGGGACAAGAATGGCAAGCTCGAAGCTGGCCGGCACCCTTTCAATAACTACCGCGTCTACGAGCGCAAGGACATCGACAAGCTCCTCGCAGAGATCGCTGCGAGCAAAGAGAATCGTCCGTCCCGCCAATCAAAGAACAAGATACGGAAACTGGAAGTAAAGCATTTGGAATGAGGGCTGGCGGCGCGATGAAAACCGATCTTGTCTGCCCTGAATCATACTTGCGCATGCATTTGCAGTTTCTGTCTTACTTTTACTTTGGCTATCGCCATCAGACCGAGTCTCGCATCAATGTGAAAAAATGTCTGATGCTTTGCTTGAACCGCTTCCGACTCCCCTTTTTTCTTTTTCCAAAGCACGCAGACCCGATGCACAGCTCCCATCTGTTCGCGAGATCAGAGACATCTTGATTCGATCATTACTCCGGATACGTTAGACGCCGATGCTTGGCACAAACCTGCCGCGCAATGGCAGAACTTTGCTCGAAAATCCGGTCAGTTTTGTTTTATGTCAGGCGCTTTTTTGCCGAACGGCATCGTATCGATTATTTTTATACCCCTCTGTAGCAGGCTCAAAAAATTTTCCACGGATTTTGCACAGGATATCCACATAATATACATGATTTAGATGTATACATATGTTAGACTTCCACTAAGCATTCTTAGTAGAGAAGGATAATTATTTTATAGTTAAACACTACCAACAAACATGATTAATAACGTGATAGCTTCATTGCGTCGGGGTGCCATCGGAACGATGATTTTAGCGTTCGTATTCGTGACGGTCGAGCCTACCGTTAGCCTCGGCGCCAGCGCGACGAGCCAATTCACCATCTCTCAAACCGTGACGAGCGAGATCGCCTTTGCCACCCCGGCATCGAACGTCATAATGTCCCCTTCTCTCGGAGGTTTGACCGGAGGTACGGCGTATGGAGCGACATCGCTGGCCGTCACGACGAACAACATGACCGGGTACAACATGACCATAATGGCGAGCTCTTCTCTCGGTATGATCGGCAATGCCAGCTCTTCGAACTACATACCTGCGTATGTCTCCTCGGTGAACGGCGTGCCTGATTACAATTTCACAACCCCTGTGCACAGCGCGCGATTCGGTTACAATGTGAACGCCACGAATACGCCAGATGTCGTGCCTTTGTTCAAATACAGCGGATCGACTTGCAATACCGGCTCGACAGTCGATTCGACGCATTGCTGGCTCGCCGCTACGACGACAGCCGTGCAAATCATAAACCGCACTCTGCCGACGCCGGTCACGGGAGCCACATCTACGTTGAGCTTCCAAGTCCAGATCACTTCGAACCCGAGCCCAGGATTGCCAAACGACACCTATGTAGCGACAACCACTCTCACAGCAACGACAAATCCATAAACTACGATGCATCAGTCTCTACGCGCTACCGGAATTTGCTCTTTGGCACTATTCGCAATGGTTGCGTCTTTGACGACGTTCGGACATTTTGCAAAAGCAGATGGGCCCACCCTGGAAAAGCTTCCCGACATAACCGACTACCATGATTTTGTCGTGGGTCCAGGAAAGATAGAGCTCCAGCTCGCCCCGGGACAGTCGCAGACGGTCGATCTCACCGTCGCCAACCGTCTCGGCTCTGACAAGGTATTTTCCATCAGCGAAGAAGACTTCAAGGGGTCCGACGATCCGAATCAGCCGATCATCCTCCTCGGCTCTGACAGAGGACCTTATTCCCTGAAGGATGACGTCTCGATACCCACTACGACGTTGGCCATTCCTTTCGGAGACAAAGCCCACATCCCCGTAACGATCACCGCTCCGGCGAACTCACAGCCAGGCGCGCTGTATGGCAGCGTGCTTGTTTCAGTGGTCAGCTCTCCCGGCACGACTACGGAATCAGGCGTCGGAGCATCGAACCCTATCATCACTCGCATCGGCACTTTGTTCTTTGTGCGCATACCAGGCACCGTCGAAGCCGACGGACAAATGACCGGCTTCTCTTTGGCTAACGGCAATTTCGTCTGGTCGAGTTCACTCTCAAAAACCCCTCCGATCCTTTTCAACCTGCTTTTCAAGAATAGCGGCGACGTTTATCTGGCTCCGTACGGCACCCTTACCATAACGAACATGCTCGGATCGACGATAGCGACCACACAGATCGATCCTTGGTTCGCCATGCCTCAATCGCTGCGCTTCCGGCAAGTCGAGTGGGACCCGACGTTCCTCTTTGGGCGCTATACCGCCCACGTGTCGATAAACCGAGGCTATGGGAACACGACTGATGCAGCCGATGTCGTCTTTTGGGTCATTCCATGGGGAGCGATCCTCCTCGTTTTCATAGGGCTCGTCATCATAATCGCCGCCATCCGCTGGGTGCTATCGAAATTCACTATCGTTTCAAAAAAATAGATCCTTATCATGATGCACAAAATAGGCGTTCTCATATACGAGAGTAGTATTGGAATGGCAGTCTTGTGCCTCCTGTTCGTATCTGTCGAGCCGACGATTAGCTTTGGCGCCGTCACGAGCCAGTTCACCATCTCTCAGACTGTCACGAGCGAGCTGTCCATCGTCACGCCTGCTTCGAACGTCATAATGTCCCCTTCTCTCGGAGGTTTGACGGGCGGTACGTCCGACGGCTGGACCCAAATCGTCGTTAATACGGCTAATTCGACCGGATACAACATGACCATAGCGGCCAGCTCTTCTCTCGGCATGATCGGCACGGCCAGCTCCACCAACTACATACCCGCATATGTTCCCGCCTCGGGTGGCATACCGGACTATACGTTCTCGACGCCGCCGAACGCGGCCCGCTTCGGCTATACCGTCAATGCGACCACGACATCGGATGTCGTGCAGCTATTCCGCAACAACGGCGCGACGTGCAACCAAAGCGGCGGCTCTCCGAACGGAGCCAATTGCTGGCTCAATGCTTCCACGACTGCGGTCCAGATCATCAATCGCACCACGCCGACCCCTTCGACAGGAGCCACCACGACACTGACATTTCAGGTTCAAATAAATCCAAATCCAAGCCCTGTGATCCCGAATGACACCTACGTCGCGACGACGACCTTGACAGCCACGACCAATCCATAGAGATTCCCATGGTCAGGAGATCAGTCCGCGAGATCTCGCGAAAATTTATTTTTTGGCTTATTGTAATTCTTTCAAAAAGACCTCTTTCAGCACCGCAGGATTGGCCGAGCCTTTTGATATCTTCATGCCCTGTCCTATCAAGAATTGCAGAGCTGCCGACTTGCCCGCCTTATAATCGGCCACGACGGCCGGATTCTTTGCGATGATATCAGCAGCCATCGATTCGAGCTCGCCTGCATCGCTTTTTTGCAGCAGGCCTTTCTCTTGGGCGATGTCGAGCGGCTCTCGCTTGTCTCCCTTGTACATGAGGACGAGCAAGTCTTTCGCACCGCGCGACGAGACTTTGTTCTCGCTCGTCATCCTCATGAGCGCAGCGAATTTGGCTGGTTCAATCGAGCCGATAAAGCTCTCGTAGTCTTCTGAATGGTCTTTTTTGATGAGGCCGAGATAATCGGTCAGAATATAGTTTATAGACAAGCGCGCCAAAGCGACGCCACCGCCTTTGACGACGGCTTCGAAATAGTCGCCAGCTGCGATCGATTCGACAAAGACGGACGCCTCCTTTTCCGTCATGGCAAAGTCCTTTGTGAATCGAGCCCTCTTGGCCCACGGCAGTTCCGGCATCCTCTTCTTTATCTCATCGGCGCTGAATTCGGCGATCTCGGAGATGACCAGCTTTGGCAAGTCAGGATCGGGAAAATAGCGGTAGTCATGCGAGCTCTCTTTTGCGCGCTGCGAAAAGGTCTGAGCTTTGTTCTCGTCCCAGCCGCGCGTCTCCTGGACGACTTTCTCTCCCTTCTCCAAGAGCCCGATCTGCCTTTCAATCTCGAATTCGATGGCGCGCTCGACCGAACGGAACGAGTTCAGATTTTTGACCTCGGTCTTTGTTCCCAACTTGCGCAGTTCCGAGTTCCTAGTACCTAGTTCCGGGTCGTTTTTGTCTTTACTCGGTACTCTGTACTCGGTACTAGGTACCTCCTCTGCCGCGACGCTCACGTTCGCCTCCACCCTCATCTCGCCTTTTTCCATGTTCGCATGGGCGACGCCGAGAGTCTGGAGGAGCAGCTGGAACTCGCGTGCGAACGATCCGGCCGTCTCGGCGTCATGGATGACAGGCTCGGTCACGAGCTCGAGCAAGGGCACGCCTGCGCGATTGAAATCGACGAGGCTGTATTCGGTTCCATCGCTGTCTCTATGCGCGTCGTGCGTCGATTTGGCCGTGTCTTCCTCCAAATGGATGCGAGTGAGAGCGATATCTTTGTCGCCGGCATGCACAGAGCCGCCTGTGACGAGCGGATATTTGTACTGACTGATCTGGTAGCCTTTTGGTATGTCCGGATAGAAATAATTCTTGCGGTCCCATTCGGTATAATCGGCGATCGTGCCTGAGACAGCATGGCCGACAAGGAGCACATGGCGGATAGCTTCTTTGTTCAAGACGGGCAGCGTGCCGGGATGTCCCATGCACACGGGACAAATATTGACGTTCGGCCGCTTTTCGTCGGTATTGTTGGCGCACGAACAGAACATCTTTGAAGCTGTTTTGAGCTCCGCATGTATCTCGAGGCCTATGGTAGGTATGTATTTCATGATAATGGCTCTGTTTCTATGTGTCGCGAACTTGCCCATAAAGAGTCTCCCTCACGATCAATTTGATGCACCGCGGGCAAGATTTTAACTTTTCTTTATAACTTTTTTATAACTTCTTAATATCCCGTCGGTATACTGTCACGGTCGGCATTATACGTTAAACGGGCTTTACGCCCCAATACTATCATTATTATGGACATTTTTGAATCCCAACACAACGAAATGAACTACTATATCTCGAACCACGGCAGCCGCGACAAGCCCATGTTCCGCGATCATGCTGATTTTGAGCATTTTCTTGCCCTTCTCTATATAGGCAACGCCACCGGCCATTTCATACTGCGCGACGCAAAAGCCGCCGAGATATTCGCGCTCGGGCGCTCTGTGCCGCTCGTCTCCGTCAAAGCCTACTGTCTTTTGCCGGATCGCTATCACCTCATCCTCTCTGATCGCGCACCAAATGGCATCCGGCGCTTCATCCACAAGATCGACACGGCATACGTCATGTACTACAACCGCAGACACGGTCACCGCGGCACTGTTTTTCCCAGCAAATATCGGATGAAGCATATATCGGATGAGAGCGGTCTGTACGAACTCGTCAGGCGCGTGCACCTGTTTCCCTTTTCAGTTCAAGAAACCGAGAGCAACAAAAACTCTTCAACGCAGCCATTCGTGCGGCTCGGCGCAAGGTCAAGCGGAGGGCTCGCGCTCGACAAGATGATCGACCTGGCCAGCCGCTATGAATATTCGAGCATGAAAGATTATCTCGGCGAGGACCGTCCGCAAAAAGTGATATTGGAGGGAAATAGGGACTAGAAATATAAAATTGGGTCGAAGAAAGCAGTGGCGGACTCGTACACCATGGTTCGCGCATTATTTTCGGAGCCTTCGCACGATCTCGTCTTTAACTTCTTTTATCGACGCATCGTCGAGTATGCTCACGGTCAAAATGTCGCTGTTCAATTTCGAGAGCTCTTTTGTGGCAAGGAAAACTGTGGCGGCGTCGACAAGATCTGTTTTGGTCAAGATGATAGTCTCGGCTTTTTCGTCAAGACCGTGGCCATACTGTTTCAGCTCTGCGCGTATGGTTTTGTAGTTTAGGACAAGGGAGTCAAGTGCCAAGTTCCTAGCACCCAGTACCAAGTCGTTTTTTTCTTGACTAGGAACTGGGGACTCGGTACTAGGAACCTCTAGTGATATCAAATGAAACAGCATCTTTGTCCGGCGCACGTGGCGCAAGAATTTGTGGCCGAGGCCTTTGCCTTCTGAAGCGCCTTCGATCAACCCTGGAATGTCGGCGAGGACGAAATTGTAGAGCGCGCCGAGGTTCGGCTCGAGCGTCGTAAAGGCATAGTTGCCGACTTTGGCGTCAGCGTTGGTGAGGACGTTCAAAAGGCTCGACTTGCCGGCATTTGGTAGGCCAATAAAACCGGCGTCGGCCACGAGCTCGAGCTCGACCGAGAAGTCGCCTTCTTCGCCGTCATAGCCGTTCGTCGACTGCATCGGCGTCGTATTGGTCGAAGTCTTGAAGTATTCGTTGCCGAGGCCGCCGGAGCCGCCCTTGAGGATGCGCACGGTTTCCCCTTCTTCCAATAGTTGGAACGTGTGACCAGTGCGATGGTCGGTGACGATGGAGCCGATCGGCAGATCGATGACGAGGTGGTCGCCGTTCCTGCCGTGCCGGCTGTCCTTCATGCCGTCTTCGCCTCGTTCAGCGTTGAATTCCTTTGTGTTGCGATATCGGGCCAGAATGCCGAGGTCGCGCACGGCCCGGACACGCACGTCGCCGCCCTTGCCGCCGTTGCCGCCGGACGCGCCCGACCACTCCTTGCTGAATTCGTGGCGCCAGCGCACGACGCCGACGCCGCCGCGCCCCGCATGCGCATGAAATTTCATTTCGTCGATGAATGCCATAATGGCCTTACTATAGTATATTTTCGGAAAAATTGCCCCTTTTACGATTTTTAATTTTTTCAACTAAAAAACTCTAAATCGAAATCTTCATGTGCCACGCACTATATTTCTTTCTCAAGCTTGTCAGGTTTAGATCCAATAAAACGGAATTTAATGACATATCTCCTGTCGTTTTAAGAACTGTCAAAGATTCTTTGACAGTTGATTACCCTCCCCCCGCTTTCTTCATTTTTGATGAAAATCTAAATGAGAATCAGGCCCACACGAGATCAACAATCTAATGGTTGTATGCCCAAATTGTCACGCATTAATAACGAGAGGTCATATAAATATAAGAAACAGAAAAGAAATACCGACTATGCGAAGAAAAATTCTTCGCATGATAAAATCATTTTATCCTAAAATTTAGTTGTTTTTATGATAAGAAGCATTAATCATTCCGCACTTCTTCCACTTATATATCTTGCCTGTTGATGGATCAATCGAACCGCATGGGCAAGGATCATTGCGACCGGTTTCGGTCTTTTTTGAGGAAGTTGAAGGTCTACCCTCCGCAGTATGGGTTATGGCGTCCGCGTCGTTGCGAACTTCTTGGAGCTTCGGCTGCGGCTGGGTGATGACGCCGCCGGCCACATGCGGCAAGAGCTCGAGGATCTTGTTGTTGACCGCCTCCTGCATCTCGCGGAAGAGACGCAGGCCCTCCTTTTTGTATTCGACGAGCGGGTCGCGCTGGCCGTATGCGCGCAGATTGACCGACGAACGGGTGTAATCCATGAGCTCGAGATGTTCGACCCAGAACATGTCGATGACCTGGAGCATGAGCTGGCGCACGACCTGGAGGAAGCGCTCGCGGCCGATATCGGCGATCTTCTTTTCGACGATCGCTTGGAAATTATTTCGATCGAGTTCCGAGTTCCTAGTACCTAGTACCGAGTTATTTTTTTCTTGGCTAGGAACTGAGTACTCGGAACTAGGAACTTTTATGACCTCATTCAATTTTTCCTCGACCACATCCGGTCCGCCAGTGAGGAGGGCGCGGCGGCGCTCGTAGACGGCTTTGCGCTGCGTATTCAAAACGTCGTCGTATTGGAGGACGTTTTTGCGCGAATCGAAATTAAAGCCTTCGATCTTCTCCTGAGCGCTCTCGAGGGCGCGGCTGACCATGCCGTTCTGGATCGGTTCATCTTCGGGCATGCCCAATTTGCTCATCAAGCTTTTTATGTTGTCGCCGGCAAAGACACGCATGAGCGAATCCTCGAGCGAAACGAAGAACTGCGTCTCGCCGGGATCGCCCTGGCGGCCGGAACGCCCGCGGAGCTGGTTGTCGATGCGTCGCGCTTCGTGGCGCTCGGTGCCAAGGACGAAAAGGCCGCCGATCCCTTTGACTTTTTCATACGCCTCCGGCGAACCGGGATTACCGCCCAATTTTATGTCGACGCCGCGGCCAGCCATATTTGTGGCGATGGTAACGCCGCCCGGACGGCCTGCCTGGGCGATGATCTCGCCTTCGCGCTCGTGGTTCTTTGCGTTCAAGATCTCGTGCTCGATGCCTTCAGCTTTCAAAAACTGCGACAGGATCTCGTTCTTTTCTATCGAGACCGTGCCAACGAGAACTGGCTGGCCTTTCGTGTTCAGCTCTTTTATCTTGCGAGAGATGGCTTTGTATTTGCCGGCCTCCGTGCGGAACATAAGGTCGGTCCTGTCAGCGCGCGCAGTCGCCTTGTTCGTCGGCAAAACGACGACGTCGAGGCCGTAGACTTTGTAGAATTCCTCGCCTGAGGTGGCGGCTGTGCCCGTCATGCCCGCGAGCTTTTTATAGAGACGAAAATAGTTCTGGAACGTGATGGAGGCGAAGGTGCGCGACTCCTTTTGCACGGCGACGCCTTCCTTGGCCTCGATGGCCTGATGGAGGCCTTCGGACCAGCGGCGGCCCGGCTGGAGGCGGCCAGTGAACTCATCGACAATAACGATGTCGTTGTCTTTGACGACATATTCCTTGTTCAAACGATACAAGCCTTTTGCTTTTATGGCGGTTTCGAGGTGATGAACATATTTGATGCCTTTATCGGTGTAAATGTTGTCTATGCCGAGCTTCTTCTCTGCTTTTTCTATTCCAGCTGGGGTAAGAGAAACAGTGCGATGCTTTTCCTCGACGATATAGTCGTCATTTTCTTTGAAACCAGAGACCATGCTCGCGAATATCTGGTACAAGTTCTCCGATTCTGCGGCCGGCGCAGATATGATGAGCGGCGTGCGAGCCTCGTCGATGAGGATAGAGTCGATCTCGTCGACGATAGCAAAATTGAACGGACGCTGGCGCAATCGGGCCGGATCGTATTCGAGGTTGTCGCGCAGATAATCAAAGCCAAATTCGTTGTTGGTGCCGTAGGTGATGTCGGCGTTGTACGCCTCTTGGCGCGTGCACGGCTTTAGAAATTCGTGGACGACATGAAAGGCACCGATCTGGTCGACTTCTTTGGCAAGGGGATCATCAGTACCTAGTTCCGAGTTCCTAGTTCCTAGTTTGGTATCCTTTTTATCTTCACCTTTATCTTTCGTTTCATTGCTAGCTGACAGTATATTGTCTTCACTAGGAACTAGGGACTTTGTACTAGGAACTTCTCTATGCTTCGGATCATATATATATGAAGCCTCATGGTTGATGACGCCGACGGAGAGTCCGAGCGCATTGTAGATCTGGCCCATCCACACCGCGTCGCGGCGAGAAAGATAATCGTTGACGGTGACAACATGAACGCCGCGGCCAGTGAGAGCATTCAGATACACGGGCAAGGTGGCCACGAGGGTCTTTCCTTCGCCTGTTCGCATCTCGGCGATGTTTCCGTTATGCAAAACCGCGCCGCCCATCAGCTGCACGTCAAAATGCCGCTGGCCGAGAGTCCTTTTTGACGCCTCGCGCACCAACGCAAAAGCTTCCGGCATGATCTCGTCGAGGATCGCTTTTTCAACTGCAAGCTTTTCCGCGTCGCTTGATGCTAGAAGTTTCTCGCTCGAGGTTTTTTCTGCAATCCGCTCCTTAAAACTAGCCGTCTTTGCTTTCAACTCTTCATCCGAGAGCACCGAAATAGACGCTTCGAGCCCGTTCGCTTGCGCGACTATCGGCTCGTATGCCTTTACTTTGCGGCTTTGGCTGTTAAAAATGTTGCTGAAAAATGACATGTAGGATGACATTCTAACATGTTTTTCTCTTGTTACAAAAGAATATCGCTGCGGGTTATCAACCGCGTTCCTCTTGTACCAGAGACTGATAGATATACAATTAATGAGGATCTTTACGGAAAAAATTTTAATGAAAGGAGTTCAATGAACACGACAAGTCAATCGCCTCAAAAAGGCACTGACACCAAAAAAATTCTTTCCATTGCCGGACACACGCTCTTGTCAACAGAGAGAGATGACATTCCTCTAGTTGAACTCGTTAGAACTTTGAAACAACTCGAGGCCTATGAGGAAGATGCTCCATGGGATTCACTGGAAGGCACGCTCATGGGTTGATGAATCATGAAAAGCACAGCAGAGCACAACGACCACTTTCACAGGTGGCCGTTCTTTTATATAAAACTTGCGGCGCAAAAATCTCGGACAAGTCACACCATCACTACCTCCCTCTCGATGTCGATCCCCGTCTTTTCTTTGACCGATTTTTCTATCTCAGCAGCCGCTTTTTCCACGTCTTTGAATGACGCACCTCCATAGTTCACGATGACCAGAGCTTGGGTCTCATGGATGCCGGCTTTGCCGAATTTCTTGCCCTTCAATCCGCAAACATGATCGATGATCCAGGCGAGCGGTATCTTGACGCGATTGTCAGCTTGCGGAAAGCTCGGCAGATTTGGATACGTCTCTTTCAGCTTTTCATATTTCTGCTTCGAAACGACTGGATTTTTAAAGAAAGACCCTGCCGTGCCGACCTTGCGGATATCGGGCAATTTTGCCGTACGGATGGCGATGACCACATCGCGGACTTCACGGATCGATGGCGAAGGAAGTCGAAAGTCCCTAGTACCTAGTACCGAGTCGCGATCATCTCCACTAGGAACCAAGCACTCGGAACTAGGAAATTTTTCTACACTCTTATTGTTAAAATATTCTTTTAAATCTTTATACGAAACGTCAGGCTCTGCGCCTTTCTTTAATGTAAAGAGGACCGAGGCGATCGCATACCGGCCTTTTTCCCTTTTGAAGATGCTGTCGCGATATGAAAAGCGGCACTCATCGCGCGAAAACATCCTATGCTCATTCAGTTTGAAATCAAAGGCTTCGACGCTTTCGATCATATCTCCGGCTTCGATCCCATATGCTCCCACATTCTGCACCGGCGCAGCGCCGACAGTGCCCGGTATGAACGAAAGATTCTCAAGACCGCCGAACCCCCTTTCCACAGTCCACGCGACGAGATCATCCCAATTCTCGCCTGCTCCGGCACGGACGAATACGGCGTCTTTTGCGCCATGGTCGTGACCGCCCTTGTCGCTCGCCCTATCTGTATAGGTCGACTTGTGCTCGTCGACCGGCGCATCCGCTTCCTCGATGCCCATTATCTCGATCTTTATGACGAGCCCGTCGAATCCCGCATCAGACACCAGAATATTGGAGCCGCCGCCTAGGATGAAGACAGGCAGCTTGTTTTCCCGCGCAAAATCGACTGCTTCCTGCAGTTCCCCTTTGTTTGCGACCGAACAAAAAAATCGTGCCGTTCCTCCGATCCTGAACGTAGTAAGCAAAGCAAGGGATTCCCCTTTTGAAAATTTCATATTAAAAAATGCCGGACAGGATGAGAGAGACGAAAAGACCGGATCGTTTGTCTCGTAGAGATTGCGCCAAATGTTGGCGAACGGGTGCTAGCTCCAAAATAAAATGTGTATAAATAATGTGAGTACAGCCGTCCGCCGGCACTTGGAACAATCCTCTCATATTATAACGCCAAATTTCCAAACAGCAAAGGAATAAGAGGCGTAAAAAGGCCTGAAAAAAATGCGAGTTGCGAGGCATGGGGCAACGAGGAGCGTAGTCGTATTATAAATACGATGAAGCGACGAGTGGGGCCCCATAACGAAGCAAATCACAATTTTTACAGGCTCGACCACACAAAAACCCGCCGAGGCGGGTCCTTGTATATACACATTTAAATGGCTAACCGACGAATTTCTTTCGAAATTGCCACTCACACGTAGGATACTGTAGCACATTCCGAAAAAATTACAAGCGAAATGTGTGGATAACGCAAACAAAATTCCCGAGCTCGCCGCGCGCGGCCGGGAATCTTATTTTTATGACAGACGAGCGCTTATTGCGCCGGTGCAGGCTGCGCTTCGATCTGTTGCAACACCTGGCTCAGCTGGTCTTTGTATATCGGGAAATCCTTTATCGCCTGATCTATCGTGGCTTTTGCGTCAGACGTATCTTTCTCGCCATAGTATGCAGCGGCGAGAGAAACGCGGTCTTGGATGTTCGTCGGGTCTCCTGCCACGAGGCCTTTGTAGATGGAGACGACTTTTACATAATTCTTTTCGGCGACGTATGCGTTGATGACACGATTGTCACTCTGCCATGCCGGGTTCGCTGCCAATAGAGGAGCTGCGTCTTTTTCATCCCCTGTCGCGATGAGGGCGGCGGCATAATCGACCGCTGCTTCGGAATACGCAGTATCGCTCTCGTATGCCTGTTTGAACAAAGCGACGCCCTCGGTCGTAGATGCAGTATTGAGGTAATTCAATCCGAGCTCGAAATCGATAGCCTGCTTGCCCGGAGAGAGCTGGTGCGCCTTGACGAGGAGAGGCTGTCCCAAAGACCATTGGCCTATGTCATTGTAAAAGCCTCCCGCGAGCGTGTAGATGCGCGCATCGTTCGGCGTCGCAGCGACCTGCTTTTGGATTTGCGCGTTGACCAGAGTGAAGAACGCCTCTTTTGTGTCGTTGTCGATCGACTTCGATGAGATGACGTTGTCTGCGCACGAGATGAGCTGTTCGCGGGCCTCCTGGTTGGTCATGTACGTATTCACGTCAAAGACCTTCTGCCAAAGCTGCACTGAAGGAGGAGCCGATTGCTGCCCGGTGCAATCTTCGAGAGCGCCGATGAGGTCGAGGTTCGATTCGAGCGGACGGATATTGATGAAGTAGAGAACGATAAGGAATGCGACGGCCACGAACGGAAGCACGACATAATTCGCTATCTCGGTGTCTTTCTTCAGATTGCCGAGCCATGCAAAATCCTTGCTCTCTTTGAGCGAAAAGACAAAGGACAGGACAAGGAAGAAGAGGAAGTAGCTGGCCATGTTGTCAAAGACGAACAGGTTATGCACGGCATAGCCCGCGAACATGCCGGTCAATATGCTCTTTTCGGCAGTCGTGAGCGAGCTTTTCCAGATATACCATATGCTCAAGAGGTAGAGCGCTATATAGAGGAGGAGTGCAGCCAGCCCGCCGTTCACAAGCCAATCCAAGAAGACGTTGTGTGCGCGGTCGAACCATTGCTCGTCGCCCCACATATGCGGGCTGTAATTCGCGTTGAAGATATAATTGAAATTCTCCTGGCCCCAGCCGATGATCGCTGTTTTCGGATTTGAGAAGGCGCCTTTTATTGCCATGGGCCAAATATAATCGAGGCGCGAGATGGTCGTCCCGTCAGACAGAGAGATCGAGGCAAGGCGGCCAGTGATGGCGTTATTCTTTATCCAGGCGTTGTCGCGGGCAAAGTAGAAGCCTATGCCGAGGAGGATCACAAAGACGACGACGCCACCGTTTATCAAACGGGCGCGTTTGACGCTATCGCCCCTTGCAAAAACGGCATACAGGAAACATCCCAAAAGGATGCCACCAACCAGTCCGAGAACCGTTCCGCGAGTCTGGGTCTCGAGAAGTATGAAGGAGAACAGCGCTGCCAAAGCAGAGTATATGCAGACACGGTCGATCTTTTTGTTCGCCCAAGCCAACGCGACGAGATATGCCGCGAGAAACGCATGGAAGAGCATATAGATGGCGAGATACGCCGAGTTTCCGAGAGACGCATCGAGGCGAGCGGCGCTCTGGTGGATCTGCGCCCAACCGGCGAGCTGCGCGATGCCGTAGAGAGAGATGATGACCGCCACTGCGATCGTCATATTGAAATAGCGCAGCCACCACTTCTTCTCCCGGAACATCGAGGTGAGGAGCATGAAGTAGCCCCAAAGATGGATGATCGTCACCCAGCCTTCCATGCGCTCGTTATTAGACCAAAGGCTCCTGATCGCGTTGACACCAAAGAGATCGGCGACCAAAGCGACCACAGTGAACGCTGTGACCAGGATGGTCAGCTTGTTCCATCGGGGCGCGAATTGTCGATCGCGATAGAGGAGGATGAGCCAGAGAGCGAACGCGATCTCTACGACGATGCGGAAAAAGAAAGCTTTGCCGGTGATGAAAGGAAAGAAGAAATCATTGGCCACTATGAGCGGAAATATCGGGACGATGAACAAAAGGGCGATAACGGCGTTCTTTAAAAACGTATTTGATGATTTCATATGGTATATTTCTGATAAAGGGGTAAGTCAGGGCAGTATACCACGAGCGTTTAAATTAGGACAAGGCTAGAAATAATGATTTCATGTTAAAATTATATCGACAATGAGGGCCGACTTTACCTGAAAAACATTCAAAAAAATGAAGGGCAATTACATCCCAGAAAAAACGTATATGGAGATAATGGACAACGTGCCCATATGCACCGTCGATGTGATCATTTTAAACAAGAAGAGGGACAAGCTGCTTCTTTTCAAGAGGACCAACGAGCCTCTCAAAGGCGTATATTTCACGATAGGAGGCAGGCTATACAAAGGAGAGAGCTACCTGCAATGTGCGATGCGACAAGCGGCGCGCGAGCTCGGCATAGCTATCGATCCCCGCGATGCGACGTTCGTCGGCACGTCCAGAGACACCCACGAAAATTCTGCGTTCGAGAATATCTCGTATGACGCCGTGGTCATCCTCTTTAGCTACGTGCTAGATGATGAGGACCAGAAATTCGAGCTCGATGAGCAGCATGACGGCTATCGATGGTTTTCGATCGACGACAGTTCCCTGCATCCTCTCATAAAGGAGCGCATAGGCATGGCGCAAAGAGCTTTTAGAGACAGGCAGGATTGATGGCACAATATAGCTTTATCGCATATGGATGTAGTATAATCTGACATATGAAAAAAACGGCTTTGATCAAAGAGGCTCATAGGAAGATAGACCTGAAAAACAAGAAGATATTGGTCACAGGAGGCGCAGGCTTCCTCGGCTCGTTCGTCGTGGAAAAATTGCTGAGTCGCGGCATCGACAGAGAGAACATCATCGTCCCTCGGTCCAAGGACTGCGATCTGCGGAAACTGGAGGACTGCAAGAAGATACTTCGAGGCGTCGATGTGGTCATACACCTCGCTGCGACAGTCGGCGGCATCGGATTCAATCAAGCGCACCCCGGTAAATTGTTTTACGACAATCTGATCATGGGAACCCAGCTCATGGAAGAGGCCCGCAAAGCCGGCATAGAGAAATTCGTCGCCATCAGCACGATCTGTGCATATCCGAAATCCCCCCCTATACCGTTCAAGGAATCTGACATCTGGATGGGATACCCAGAAGAGACGAATGCTCCGTACGGGCTGGCAAAAAAGATGATGCTCGTACAAGCACAGGCATATAGAAAGGAATACGGCTTCAATGCCATTTATCTCCTTCCGGTGAACCTGTACGGCCCGAGGGATAACTTTGATCCGAACTCGAGCCACGTCGTGCCGGCTCTCATCAGAAAAGTCATCGAGGCGAAAGAAAAGAATCTCCCGTCGATAGAGGTCTGGGGCACGGGCAAAGCGCGGCGCGAATTCCTGTATGCAGAAGACGCAGCCGAAGGCATCGTCTTGGCGACGGAAAAATATGACGGATCAGAGCCGGTCAATCTCGGCTCGGGCGTGGAGATATCGGTAAAGGATCTCGTCAAAAAGATCTTCAAGATCGCCGGATACAAAGGCGCCGTTGTCTGGAACAGCACAAAGCCTGACGGCCAATTAAGGAGGAAACTGGACATATCGAGAGCCAAGAAAGAGTTCGGATTCAGATCAAAGACGAGCTTCGATCAAGGGCTAAAGAGCGCGATCGACTGGTATATAAAGAACAAGGAATAGAGGCCTTACATCAAAAAGATACGCTCGATGAACACTGCAAACATAAAGCACTCGACTTTTAGGAATATCCTGTACAGCCTTGCCGGCTTTGGCTGGCCAGTGGTTATGGCGATCCTCATCACTCCGATCATCGTCCGGCATTTCGGAGCAAAGGAGTACGGCATCTATATATTCATAAGCACGCTGATCAGCCTGGCAGGCCTTCTTGACCTCGGCGTCTCCACAGCCATCAGCAAATTCATATCCGAGCGGCACGGAGGGGGCGACACGGAAGGGTTGAAAAAGCTGTTGAAGACAGCGAACACCATATTGATCTGCATAGGCGGCGTCGGCGCTCTTTTGATCATTTCGTCGATCTTCATCGGAATCGGGTCATTTCCCTCCGAGATCGCAAGCTCATACGTGATATACATCCCTTCCTTTATATATGCGGGAGTGATCTTCTTCATCAATAGCATCAATTCGATCCACGTCATAATCCCCACCGCGTATCAGCGCCTCGACATAGCGTCAAAGATCGGCATCGTCTTCATAACCATCCAGCAGTTCGGGATATTAGCGATAGCCTTCTTGAACGGCCCCGTCAACGATATATTCCTCTTGCAAGCGGTGCTCGCGCTCGTCTTCTATTTCATATACAGAAAATATGCCGCATCGATAGTGCATGAGGAGACCAGGCCGTTCATCAACTCGTACGGATGGAGCAGGCTTGAAGCCGCCAAATGCTATAGATTCGGCATCACCCTATTCCTCAACAACCTCGCCGGCTCGTCGCTAACCTACCTCGACCGCATGATAATCCCGCTTTTCCTCGGACCATCGAATCTGACTTACTACTCTCTGCCAGGAAGCCTGACTAACAAGATACCTACCCTGTCGGGCACGCTATCATCTGTCATATTCCCCATGACGGCCTATTTCGAAGGCGGCGGCAACAGGGATATGACCAAAAATCTGTACACGAGATCGATGAGGCTGATCACTGTGATCTCGACGGCGACCGCCGTCACTTTTATAGCGTTCGCTTATCCGATACTGCGCTATTGGATAAGCACGGATCTAGCTGACAAAGCCACGGGAGTGCTCGTCATATTGACGCTGACCAATCTCGTGATCGCCATCACTTCCCCGCTGAACAGCTTCCTCCTCGGCATGGGAAAATTGAAAGCGCTGACGGTCACTTCGATATTCACTGCAGGCATTAACGCATTATTGCTGATAGCATTGCTCCCTCGTTTTGGCATCATGGGAGCAGCATGGTCGTACCTGCTCGCTTTTGTCCCTTATATATTCCTGCTCTACAAGACAGAAAGGCATTACCTGGAGCTCACATTCAGGCAGATCCACTATTTCAAACTGATCACACACCTCATTCTCACGTCCGCCTTGATCTTCATGTTCGATGTCTTTCTCATAAAGCCGTTCATAACGAACTTCCCGTTGGTGATCATCGCGATCATCCTTTCTTGCGCGCTATTCATAGCCATCCACTATTTGCTAGGTTTTTTTGACAAAGAAGACACGCATGATATCCTGACATTCATGAAGCAGGCTATGAATACGATGAGATCGTCTATCTCGAAAAGCGAATAAAATACCATGCCATCTAAAAAGCCAACTAAAATCGCTCCATTTCTCACCAAGAAGACGAATGGGGTCATCCTGCGCATCCACCGTCTCGGACTGAAGGTCAAGGGAAATACCCGGCCGACGAGCTACCCTATCGTGACCGGCGACTCCTTTCGCGCGTTGGCAAATCACATCTACGACGAGACGGCGACGTTCATACCTGGCGCAGTCTCGCGGGGCGACATAGTATTCGTCAGCCAGAGCAAGGCGCTGCGATACCTGGAGGAGATCCACCCCAACATCATCGCTCCGTACATCTTGATCGTCCACAACGGAGACTACACTTTCAACGAGCGGTATGCCTCGCTCCTCGATGGCAACATAATCCATTGCTTCGCTCAAAACGTCACCGTCGAGGATGTCAAAGTCACTCCGTTGCCTATCGGACTTTCCAATTTTCATAATTTCGAACACACGGACACGCCTTTTTTGACGCCGCCGTCCCTTACGAATTACAAAAATCAAGGAAGGAAAGATAAATTCTTCTATCGATTCACCAACGAAACGTGCATGGCTGTGCGAGTCCCCTTGCGCGCGTTCTGCGACAAGCATCCGCTCATGGAAACGGTGCGTGCACGCGTTTCCCAAGCCAGATTCGTAGAGCTGCTGCGGACATACAAGTTCCTCATCTCGCCGCGAGGGAATGCGATCGACACCCACAGGCCTTACGAGTCATTCCACCTCGGAATAATCCCTGTCGTGCAAGATTCTGTCACGATATCTTCTTTGCACAAGGCAGGCCTTCCGTTCTGGATCGTAAAGGACTGGAGCGAATTGGAGAATGTGAGCGAGAAAGACGTCGCGAAGAAATATGACGAGCTCCTCCGAAAGGCGAATTTCGACGCTATGCATATGGATTATTGGATAAAGAAGATAAAATCCTTTCAAGGAAACGCACATGAATAAAGAAGTATACAAGCATAACTTTTGGGAGTTGAGCAATCTCGACAAAGCCCTCTATCTCGTCTTTAAAAGGCCATTCCAGTCAAAGGATGAGCGGGTCTTCTTTGACGGATCGTTCTTTTTGCCGGGACAGATGTACAAGGCAGAAAGAAAAGCCCTCTACGAGATCGTGCGAGAGGCTCGCCCTGATTATTGCTTTGAGATCGGCACATATACAGGCGGCGGCAGCACTTTCTTCATTTCAAAGGCGCTGAAGGATAACAGCAAAGGAAAGCTATTTACTACAGAGAGCGATCGATCCTTGTATGAAAAAGCTGAGCGACGCTATCAAAAATACATCAGGCGCCAATACCCATACATCACATTCATTCACAGCTCAAAACCGGATGCTTTCAGCGATCGCCTGCGCGAAAAAGATAAAACGAACATGATATTTCTCGACGGAGCCGAAGACGGCCAACAGACTCTCGATCAATACGAATTCTTCAAGCCATACTTCAAAGACGGGACGATATTGGCCCTCCATGACTGGAACACCGAAAAGACCGTCAAGGTCAAACCGGTCATCCTGGGAGATTCGCATTGGGTCAAATTGACTGAGCTGCAGCAGCCCGAGAGCGTGGGCTTTGCTATATTCAAATATGGGAAAGGAGTATAAAATACACGCATGAGAGAAACATCAAAATCAAGAAAGATATGGGCCAGAGGATCGTTGGAAGAGACCGTTCTCAAGGGCAACGGCATCGATATCGGCCCGGCAGATGACCCGGTCACGCCGGGCGTCCAGAGGTTCGACATGGAGCATGGCGATGCGAACGTCATCACCAGATTCGTCAAAGATCGATTCGACTTCGTCTATGCGTCGCACTGCCTCGAGCACATGCACGAGCCAAAAAAAGCGATTCAAGAATGGTGGAAGCTCGTAAAAGTCGGCGGATATCTTTTTTTTATGGTGCCCGAAGAAGACCTCTACGAGCAAGGCGTGTTCCCGAGCCGTTTCAATCCTGACCACAAGGCCACGTTCACCATATCGAAAGCCAAGAGCTGGTCTCCAGTATCGATCAATGTGCTCGAGCTCGCGCAATCGTTGCAAGGCGGCGAAATACGAAAGCTCGAGCTGCAGGACCACAACTATGACCGCCGCCTCTTTAGGTTCGGCCCTCGCAAAAAGGCGGGCCTCATCATGAAAAAATTCGTGCGATTCTACCGCGGACTCGAGCGGAGAGGCGTGGCGCCAAAGCCATTCCGATCACTCGTCCTGCGATATGAGGCTGTAGACCAGACAAAGAACGATGACACCCTGGCACAAATCGCATGCATAATCAAAAAGACATCCTAATGCCGATGAAACCGGATCTGTCCATCATCATCCCTTGCTACAACTGCACGAAAACGCTTGAGCAAGCGGTGCGATCGTGCTTTGATCAGGGGTTGGACGAGGCAGGATTCACGTTCGAGATCGTTATGGTCGACGACGGGTCGACCGATGGGACTGGGCAGCTTTTGAAGCGGCTCGAGGCGGATTCTTCGTCGAGAGACAACGGGAAAGCCCGCGTCTATTTCCATGATAAGAACAAGGGCGGTGGTGCGACGAGGAACACGGCGGTCGAACGCGCGCAAGCCGACGTCATATTCTGCCTCGACAGCGACGACATGCTGGGAGTCGGCACATTGTCCAAGATGCTCTCCTATATGAAAGAGAAGCATCGTACCGGATCCGCATGCGACGGCGTCGGCATACACCGCTCGCGAAAATTCAAAGGAAGCGACGTGAACGACATCGCGGTCGTCCATACCTTTGGATATACGGACGCCATCATTCCCGTCGAAGCATTGTTCCAAAAAGGCGAGATCTATTGCCCCCTGTATTCGACGTTCATGCACACAAAAGAGGCTTTCAAAGCCATGGGCGGCTACCCGACCAGCCATGGATTCGACACCCAATCTTTCGCATGGAGGTTCCTCATGAACGGATTGACTGCATACACGTGCCCCGACGCTATATATCTGCATCGGACGAATTTCAACAGATCATATTACATCCGCGAATACGAATCAGGCAAAGCGAACTACAACTGGTTCCTGATCCTGTCTGAGTTTTTATATATATTCAAGGATCCTATCAAAGACCTCATCCTCGGCTTTGACATACACGGAGACAAGAACCTGTTCAACGAAGTCTGCGCCGAAGAAAGCATACTCGTGCCGGACTACAAGAGATATCTAGTGAAAGATGCAAAGACAAAAGAAGCGGCGGCGCTCCAAAAGCTTTCCGATCAAGAGAGGACCGGCTATGACTGCTTTTGGCTGGCCAACGGATCCGCAGAAAAAAAGTCGTATGACGAGGCGCTCCGATATTTCCTGCTCGCATACAAGAAAGGGCTCCGCCGACCGGAGCGGCTTTCGAACGCCCTGTCGCCGATATTGGACGGAGGCGCTGCACCGATCGATCCGAAAAAAACCGTAGAAGCGATCGTAATTCCAGAGAAATTCGTCGCTCGCGGATCAGAATCGCCGATACTCAGGAGAGTCGGGCGTAGATTGAGGAAGATGGTCAAGAAAAGCGCGCCTCTGCACGGATTTTTGGTCAGGATATACTGGCTGTACCTCGGCATCAAAAGCCTCATGGGAGAAGGACCGAGAAAGAGAGCGTATTATGCAAGCATCAAAAAGATCAAAGCAGACAAGAGGATCGTCGTCGATCTCAAATTCGGAGGGCTCGGCGATTGCCTCGTGTGGAGCACCCTTCCCCGCTTGCTCAAAACGGCATACGGCGTCGACTTCTATCTATCAGAGCAAAGCCTGAACATCGTAAAGAACAAGGATATCTTCAGACTATGCTTTGAGATGAACCCCTACTTCAAAGGCACATCTGATACCGAGCCTTTCTTCTCCTTTGACATGTTCGAATCAGAGAAATCGATATATACGTTCCTGACCAACAAGAGCGGCACGACCGCCCTCGAGACGCTCGAGCAGCAATTCGGGCTCGACGGAAACGGCAAGCCCGAGCTCTATTACAAGCCGAACTATATACCTTCATACAAGTCGACTGTCCTCGTCGATGAGAACTTCATAACCGGCAAACGATTGGGCTGGATATACGAGGATGGCGCGTTCGCAAGCGAAGCGCGCCGGCGCCAAGAGCCCGGAGATAAGGTAGAATATGTAGACCCCCGGAAGCAAGACCTCTTTGGATATGTGGACCTGATATATTCATGCAAATATTTCGTCTGCACATTTTCGGGAGGCGCATCGATCGCCGCCTGCTTTGACAAGCCGTTCAGCGTGCTATGGCCGATAAACGGCAAGAACGGCAGTAATTACCAATTCAGATACGAGAGGTCATCCGGCACGTACGTGTAGCCCGGCACAACTACGATATATGATCATACAAGATGAAAACAAGGCAAAGAGATGGTTCGTCAACAAATTGTTGGCTGTGGTCTATCGCATCGAGAACATAGGGAACGGCCACTTGACCGTGAGCGGCGAGAAAGACTTCGTCGAGCGATTGTCGCGCTTTTACAAAGGCGGCATGACCGTCTTCGATATCGGAGCGAACATAGGCGAATATTCCGAGCTCATGCTCAAAACGAGAGGTGCTACGGCTCTTGACGCATATCACCTCTTTGAGCCTCAAAAAAGCTGTTTCCTGACTCTCAAGGGCAAGTTCAAGAGCGCAAAGAACATGACGGTAAACAACATCGGCCTGTCAGATAGATCCGGCAGCGCCACGATATACAAAAATGAAGAAGGCAGCGGGCTCACGTCCCTCTACCAGAGGAACCTCGATTTCTATCATCACAAGATGGACATCAAAGAGACGATAGCGCTCGATACGGCAGAGAGCTATATCGCCCGGCATGCGCTCCAAAAGATCGACCTCGTAAAGATAGATGTGGAAGGAAACGAGGTGAACACGCTCAAAGGATTCGGTAGATATCTGCGGCCCGACTTTATCGACTTCATCCAGTTCGAATACGGCGGAGCAGACATAGATTCACATACGAATCTCCTGGATTTTTATGAATTATTAGAGCCAAAAGGCTTTACGATATGCAAGATCATGAAAAATCACCTCGAACCGAGAGGTTACGATCCAAAATCGGAAAATTTCATCTGCCAGAACTATGTCGCGATCAGCAATACCATTTTTAGCTCGTTGACCTCCAAGAATAAATAACATGGACATCCGCACCGTCGCTTATAAAGCCCTTCTCTCTGTCGGCATCAAGAGGAACCGCACTATCATCCCGCTCGTGGACCGGGCCGATCTGCTGCCTTGCCTCGACGTAGAACTCATAGAAAAAGAGAAGAGCGACGGGAACGTCAGCATGGACGAGCTCACGGTGCTCTCCCAGATCGTGAAAAACCGCCGAGCGATGGATATATTCGAGATCGGCACGTTCGATGGCCGCACGACGGTGAACCTCGCGCATTCCTCGCCTCAGGGTGCGCATGTGTACACGCTCGACCTTCCAAAGAAGGACATGGCGGATTCAAAATTCGGCATCGAAGACGGCGACAGCAAGTATGTGAACAAAGACGTCGTCGGTGAGCGCCTCAAAAAATACAGCTCGGAAAACGCCAAGATCGCCCAGCTCTACGGCGACAGCGCCACGTTCGACTTTTCACCATACGATGGAAAGATCGACATCATGTTCGTCGACGGCTCGCATTCCGCGCCCTATGCCAAAAATGACACCGAGATCGCCTTCAAGCTCGTGCGAAATGGCGGCGTCATATTGTGGCACGACTACGGCGTCTGGAAAGGCGTGACGAAAGTGCTCAACGCTTATTATTCAAATGACCCGAGATTCAAGGATGTCAAGCACATAGCTGGCACTTCCCTTGCCTATCTCACCGTTTAATTATGCCATCGGCATCACAGCCGAGCGTCCGGCTAACGAATCATCTTTGAGATCTGCCTCACCGTCCTATAGAGCGCTTTTTGAAAGAACGTCTTCTTCACGATC
>Ga0265338_10000671_pt1 | contig 59218 bp, 45 predicted proteins | sample 42126metaG_FD_193579 | JGI IMG/M metagenome (GOLD analysis project Ga0265338, IMG submission 193579) | Rhizosphere microbial communities from Carex aquatilis grown in University of Washington, Seatle, WA, United States - 4-21-26 metaG | ecosystem: Host-associated > Plants > Roots > Rhizosphere... | reverse complement strand
CGCTCCGCTACCAAATGAAGCTGGCTTCTGAGACCGAGCATCGACAGATAAGCGCGCGTTCTGCGTACTGGCCGTTCGCCGATGGCCATTCGAAGCCAGTTCTCAGCCTGAAAGCAGCGCAGACCGCCCGCCCCTTCCTTGATGTGAGGTTCAACCACGAGCGGCGTGTCGTTGTACTTCGCGAAATTGGATCGCCTCTCCTCAATTTTCGAAATGAGGAACTCGCCGATCGGGAAGGTGTCCCAAAACAAGTTCATGAGGGCGTCGTAGGGTTCTAGCGACCCCGCAACGACCCTCGAATCGAGAAGCCCGGTCCGGGTTTTTTCGTCCAACCCCGGCGCGTCGCCAACCAATAGAAAGGAATAGTCGATCTCAATCTTCAGGGTTTCCCCGATCACGGTGTGCAGCGCCCGGAAAAGGCCTTTAACCGCGGCGTCCAGGCCGGGGGCCGCTTCCTCGAGCGGGACGATCGAAAGGTCGACGTCGGAGTAGGGCGCCAGCTCGCGCCGTCCGTAGCCGCCTGTCGCCACGATTGAGATCGGCGGCGCGTCGTCATGCTCGGCGAGAACAGCCTCGCAGAGTCCGCGCACAAGTTCATCCACAAGGTTCGTGTGGAGGTCGCACCAGTCCACGATATCGGGCCTAGACCTCAGCCTGTCGATAAGCGCTTCGCGGCGGGTGGTGAACTCGGATACGGAGGGTAGTCCCGGCACTGTAGATCGGATTATGAATGAGGGCTAGGCGGGTAAGTAGAATACAGGCTCATTGGCAACGATCTTGTCGAGCTTGCCCTGAACGTAGTGGTCTAGGAGTACGCAAATGGGGGTCGAGACGATAGCCAGTGCCAGGCATGCGAGGAACATGCCGCGCCCAAATTGCCTTAGCGCCGCAACCACCACGGCGGGCGTGGCGATACGTTGCACGACTGCCCAACAGGGGGCCAGTAGGCTCAAAAGGGCGATCACGATTCCAGCGAGGCCGAGCAGAAGGGTCGAGCCGCCATAGAAGTCTCGGTCTACACCCATTTCCTGCAAAACTTGGCAGCCAGGCGTGCTTAGGCCCACAAAGAACCCGGTAAGAAGGATTGCGAGGACGCATCCAAGTATGAATTGAGTGATTTCGAAGGCCGTTCCCAGCGTCTCCGTAGCGCGCGTGCGATCATTCCTGGGAGTGAAAGACATGAATCCAAAACAGGCGAATACCGCGATGGCCGCGAGCACCAGGTGCGTGAAGGCGTAGACGGCAATTGCGAGCACAAACCCAACCGCAGGGGCGAAAGGAGAGTCCAGTATCTTCAACAAGCCTGGTTTCAACCGCAGGATCGTGGCGATCAACCAGAGCAAGCCTCCAAAAATCGATAGCGCGAGAAGAGCGCCGGGCAGATCGATGGTTAACAATGAAGCGTATCGAAGCTCCGAAGTTTGATCGCCAATATTCTCCTGCCGCAAAAGCGCAAGCCAGCCATCGTTTGATTTGAAAGCGTCGACTACTTGGCGGCTCTCGTCGATCATGCCAGCTTTCACCAGCCGGTTTTGGAAGAGAGTGCGGGTAAGCACCATGGCCTTCGGGTTCGGTTCGGGAGATATTTCCCGGGGGTACGAGGCGATCTCGACAAGATTCACCCCTTTCTCGCCGACCGCGATGGAGCGTGATCCTTCCCGCAGAAGCTTCCCATTCATCAGAGTGTCATAGCGAAGCTGAAGGGAGTTCTTGCTGTTGTCGTCAAGATTTTGAAGAAGTTTCCGTGCGAAGTCGTCGATCGCGTCCGCCGAGTCGGTGACGTGCAACGGGTAGACGGCGGCAAACTGCCAGGCGGCGACGCCGCCAGCTTCCTTCGCGAGTTCGTTCTGGATAATCCGCAGCCGGCGGGTTTGGTAATCGTCCCATCGCGAGAGGCGAGCCGCCTTCCCCCACTCCTCGATTGCCAAGCTGCGCAGACGGTCGCGCTCCGCTGCGGGAGACGCTTTGCCTAGCGCGTTGGTGAGAACGGCTTGCATCTCGACCCAGTAGGCGTTGTCGGGGTCCTGCTGGGCCGCGTGCGCCGCTACGTTGAAAAAGCTGCTCCACTCTCCCGGCTGGATTGTTTGCGGCTTGCGTACGCGGACGGCCGCTTCCTGCATCCAAATACTTGCATCCACCAAAGTCGAGGGCAGGGGAAGGGCGCTCTGGCTCTCCAAGATGAGGCTATTGTTTTGAAACGTTTTTGGGCTTCCCCATTTGGAGAGCGCGGTAAGAAGAAACGGCCTTGAAGCCGGGTGAATCATCAGAACGAGCAGCGCCCCCATGGCCGCGCCATAGAACGCGCGCCAAAAGCGGCTCATTGCCAGGAGTTATGCAGATTCAAGCTATTCAGGCTTGGAATAGCTGGGCTCGAAAGCCTTGCTTCGCTTCCCGGCACCTTAAAGGAGGGCAGCTTGGAAGATTGAGCGATCATCTGCATTGCGGCGAGCACGACCAAACCCGCAACTGCGGCGCCCATCATCGCCGGCGACCAGTAGCGCACCCCGGCGCGAACGGTTTCGACTTTGTGACGACGCAAAATGCGCTCGTCGAAGTTCTCCGCCGCCATCGGTTCCATCGCTCCCGTCATCCGGAGCATGTCCAAGGCGCCAAGTGCTTTTCGCACGCTCTTGGCGCATTCAGGGCAAACATCTTCATGGCGCTCTAAAAAGGCCAACTCGCGATCGTTTAACGATCGGTCGCGGGACGCATACTGCAACTTGCGGTACCGTGCGCACCCGAGGACGTTGAGCTTCAATCCCCTATGGCCTCCAGCCATAATTTTCGGAACTTTTCCCGAGCGGTATGGAGGCGAGACCGAACCGTGCCGATTGGAACGTGCATGGCTTCGGAGACTTCCTCGTAACTCAACTGTTCAATTTCTCTAAGCACAAGAGTGGTTCGTAAATCGGTGGGCATTTGGTCAAGGCACTTCTGAATGACGACCTTATTCTCGATTTGGCCGCATTGGTGCTCCTGAATACTGTCGAACTCTGCGGGCTCGGCCCTCTTGAGACGCAAGCGGTCCATACAGAGGCGAACACATATTCGGTAAAGGTATCCGGAAAAAGCGCGGTCGTCGCGCAGTCTGCCAATTTCTCGAAACGCCTTCAAGAAAGCTTCCTGGGAAACGTCCTCGGCTTCGTGGCGATCCCGGAGCAGGTTGGTAGCCGTGCGGATGAGACGGTTACGATGACGCCCGATCAGATGGCCCAGAGCTATCTCGTCGCCATGGCGGCAACGCGAAACCCATTGGAGCTCGTCCATCAAGCTTTCGAACTTTGAAATTGGAGCTAACCGTGCATCGATCATGATTATCGCCGCCTTATCTCTTAATATAGCAGACGTTTACAAAAATGGTTATCGTTCGTCTGATCGAAACGAAAAAGTGTTCACGGTAGTCTTGAAGATGCATGTTCCTTGTGGCGGTTCCACTTTCGATGTCGCTCGCCACCTTGGCGGCGACTCAGCCGGATAAGCTCCGGGTTGATCAGCAACTTGTCGTCGAGTTCGCGCAAAAAACCGTCACCGTAAACCCGCAGGGGTTCATTTTCCAGCACGCGCAGGCAACGTACGGCCCCTCCGTGCTCACCGCCGATACGCTAACGGTGAACCTGGATCCTGGGCATAAGCACTTTATCGCCGAGGGGCACGTGCACATTCTTGATATCGACGGAACCCTCGACGCCGACCGCATCGAAATGGACTGGGCCACCCACGTTGGCTCGGGGCAAAACGTCCATCTCAACCTCCAAGGGCTGATGGTGGACGCGGCTTCGGCCGTCATCAACAAAAAGTTGTGCGAGCTCGACGACGTTTTCGCCACGCCCTGCGGAAACGAAAAGCAGGAGCTTATCGCCATCAAGGCGCCGAAGGCGATCATCGACTCGGCAGGTGACATCCATATTTACAAACCACGGCTCTATTTGGGCGGCAAAAAGGTGCTAACGCTCAAGGAGTACACGATTTCCCCGAATCGCCGCTCCGCAAGCCAGCCTCTGCCGAGCCTAGGCTACAGCCATACCAGCGGCGTTTCGGGCTCTTGGGTTCCGGGAATCCAGCTAACCGATACTCTCCAGGCCAACGGCAGCATCCATTTGGGGCAGACCTCAATTCCTTCGGAGGATCTGCTGATCTCTCAAAGCCTGTTGCCGATGTCGCAAACAAAGGGCAGCGTCGTCCCCTACTCGGACTTTGCCGAGCATTTCGGTTACAGCTATTTTGAAAACGTGTATGTGTCGGATCCCGTTCAGGAACGGTTCTTCGTGTCCGCGCGGAGAGAAAGCCTCAGTGTGGGAACCGTCTGGAACGAATACCCAGGGGCCAGGTTGGAGAACGACCGATTCAACAAGCCGCTCGAGTTGGTTTATGAGGCGGCCGGCTCGATCGCCGGGCTGGGAACTTATGCCCAGCTAAGAACCCAGAAGGTGGAAGAGGTCTACGGTCCCAACGAGATCCGGGAAGAAGCATTCACCTCGGTGGCATTGCCCGATTACGATATCGTGCCCCACCTTTACACGGATATCCGGTTTGACGGCTTCGCCTCGATCGGAAACGCCAAGCCCTATGGATGGGGGCACGCTCAATTCGGGTTGGTGGCGCGGCCCGCAAAGGTGCTCCGTCTGGGCGCCGCCTATACCCGGGGCGAAAATTTCGGATCGCCTCTTTTCGTGACGGACGAGCTCTACCGCAACGAAAGCTTCAACGTTCGGGCCGACCTTTTACTGGGGCCCCAGTTGATTAGCTTGCTCCTGAAGTACGATCCGGGCATCCACGATTGGTACGACACCGAAATTCAGTTTGCGCAAGCCGTGGGTTGCTTCGAACCCTATGTGATCTATCGCGCGTTTCCGCGCGGAGTCATCTTTGGGTTGCGCCTCAGACTCGACAACGTAACGGAGGCGTTGAAGAGACGAGGCGCCATAAAATCCGGCCCGGTCGACACAGGCGACCGCTAAGCGACTTCTTGAATTGGCGAGAGATTGGTGTACTCAACCACGCGGTCCAAGCAGATCTCTCCGATATCGGTGATCAGGCAGGGGCCGTAAAGCGGCACGAATCCAACGCCGAGAACGTGTACGGTGTCGGAGATCTCGTTGCCCTTGCGACAGGTCCAACTCACCCTCAATTGCGAGCCTACGAATGATTTTGCCTCTTGTATTGTCATATCCCTTTGTTCCCTGGTTCCCCTGGGGTTTCCCCAGCCACAAAGCTTCTTCCAACTAAATGGCAGAATGAGCCAGGTAATTCCTGCAGTTCTCCCAGCGAAGTATCCTAACGACATGCGGTTCGAAGTGGGACACGACGATTGTAGAAACCTGGCCATTTCGACCCGGAGAGAATGGTTGTTGACGAACGGTCTCGGGGGCTTTGCGATGGGCACCGTAAGCGGGGTCAATACGCGCAGATATCACGGACTGCTCGTGGCTGCGACCAAACCGCCCGCTACGAGAATGGTGCTTCTCGCCGGAATCGAATGCTCGGTTCACGCGAATAATGCGGACTACGGACTCTCGTCCAATCAATACCCGGGCGCCATCTATCCAGAAGGCTACCGCCTGATCGACAGCTTTACCGCCGCGAGGCATGTGACTTGGCGCTTCAGAGGCGAGGGGTTCGGGCTCAACAAATCTCTTGGAGTCCACGAGGGCGAAAACGCAACCACCGTCTGTTACAAGAACACGGGCAATAATCTGCTGACCGTCCGGCTTCGCCCGCTGGTCTGCCACAAGCCCTACCACGACAACTTTAGCGAGGCGCCCGACTATCCGGGCAATCTGGACCTTTACGCCGATAGCACCGCTATTCGCTATAAGGGGGTAACCCTTTATCTGAACCACAAAGGGGCCTTTCGCAACCCCGTTCAGGGCTGGTACTACCGGTTTGAGCATCAAATCGAAATCGAACGCGGCCTCGCCCCGAGGGACGACCTCTTCTGCCCTTGCGAACTCAATTACACGCTGAAACCGGGACAGAGCGTGTCCGTCGTCGCGTCGACGAAGGAAACGGTCAAGCCTCTCAGTCTCGAGGACGAGGAAAGGGACCTTTCACTGGAAGGGGCTCTTCGCGAGGCGGCGGGCAAATTCCTCGTCCAGACCCGCGACCGAACGACGATCATCGCCGGTTACCCTTGGTTTACCGATTGGGGGCGGGATACGATGATCGCCCTGCCCGGCATTTGCCTCCACACCGACAACCATGCCGCAGCCCAGAAGATTCTTCTGGATTTCGCGAAGGAAATGAAGCAGGGAATCATTCCGAACCGATTTGTGGAAGAAGGCGAGCAGCCCTCTTACAACACGGTCGACGCGACCCTCTGGTACGTGAACGCCGCCTATCACACTTTGAAGTCGAAATGGGACGCCGATTTCGCAGTTCAAATGTCCAAGGTGTTCGCCAAGATCCACGAGTGGCACACGAAGGGAACGTTCTTCGGCATCAAAGTAGACCCAGCCGACGGTCTTCTATCTCAGGGCGAGGAGGGCGTTCAGCTCACCTGGATGGACGCGAAGATCGGCAACTGGGTGGTGACGCCGAGGCACGGCAAGCCGGTGGAGATCAACGGTCTCTGGATCAACGCCCTGCGGGTGATGGAGTGGCTTTCCAAGAAGCTCAAAGATGATTTCATCGCCGACAAGTATGCCGCCGCGGCCGCTAAAGCCGAATCCAACTTCGAGCGGAAGTTCTGGTCCGAAAAGCTCGGGCACTACCTCGACACCGCCGACCCGGACGACGCCTCGCTTCGCCCAAACCAGGTCATAGCCATGTCGCTGCCGTTTGGGCCCGCCACAGGCCCCAAGGCGCTTCGCGCGTTGGAGAAGGTCGAGAGCGACCTGGTAACCCCGCGCGGCCTGCGGACGCTTGGTTACGCTGAGCAGGGCTATAAGGGCCGCTTCGAGGGCCACCTTCCCGACCTTGACGCGGCGTACCACCAAGGCACGGTGTGGCCATGGCTGTTGGGGCCGTACATTTCCGCGTGCGTGAGGCTGCGGGGGAACTCGAAGGAACTGATGGGTTGGCGGGAGCAGTTCGAAGCCATGCTTTACGAGGACGGCCTCGGCGGCATCGCCGAAGTGTACGACGGCGACGCGCCCCACTACCCAGGAGGTTGCCCATGGCAGGCGTGGAGCGTGGGCGAGATTCTGCGGGTTTGCGTGGAGGAGTTGTCGGGGGGGCGCTAGCGTCGCCCAGAGTCGGCTAATCAGTCGCCATTAAGCTATTTTTAAAGTACCTCCTGAGCGCCGCCCAGCCGGTATAGTTTGAGGTCCAGACCACCCGGCCCTGATCGGTTTCGACAACGTACCTCCGTTGAAATACACCGACACGATCATTCCCCGAATAAGCTCCTTTCAGAATTGAAGAAAGCGGCGCCATCACCTCCAAGTTGCCCCACATGTCGTAGGATCGGAGTTCCTCATCCAACTCAATCCTCTCGTTCTTAATCTTCAGGATTAAGTTGGCGAGCAAGATGCCAAGCACAATGAGTACAACAATCACAGGTGCATTACCGGAGGTCTTTTGGCTTTCCGGAAGGAATAGTCCAGCCGCTGTGAAAAATGACGCCGCCAGGGATATCACAGCGACCCTTAGCGTGTCTCGGAAGTGGAAGACGCCATCTGGTCTTTGGGGCTCCGCAGGATACAGAGCTCTTGTCAGCTCTTCGTAACCGTCAAGTTCTTCCAAGAAGATAATTTCCGCACCTGGTGCTATCACCTTTGTCTGCAGCACGTTGAATCTGCCCGGCAAGGAACGAAGAGACTCGACAACCTGCGTGACTTGGTTGGTATTCATCTCAGCGATCTTAAGGTGATCCGGTCCGTACCAGCTGATCGTGTCGCCTTCCAAAACAAATGACTCCTGAGCCGCGCTCAAGCATTTGAAAAAACCGACCAGGTGCCAAATAACTGCAAAGGACAATAGGGCGGCAAATCCGGCGACGGCGTAAGCCGCCAGCCTTGGTATGTCTGGCCCAAGAAATCCCTTCAGGAAAACACATAGGGCAACCAAGGCAAGAATCCCGTAGCCCAGAGAGGCAAAGCCAGCCTGCGTCAGCTTATTCTTATCGTAGCCATATGTTTTTGACACATCACTCGTCAGAATACTCATCCGTACGCATTCTCGGTTCGAGCTTCGAGGTTGGCGTTCGGCGCCGAAGAATCGGAGGCTCAAGCTTTCAAGAATCGCCGTACTCCGGATCGGCGTCAAGCCGCCCGAATACAAAGGGCTGTCCCTTCGACCTCGCTCAGGACAGGCAACCCAGCGCACTCCATATTAGATTTGCGCAATCCGAGCCTGAGTTCGCGACTTTAACCTAACCTTTAGCCCTAACTTGCTTCGCAGAGGCGTTGTGAGTCAAAGTAAGGAATGAACGCAGACAGGACTCCCGCCACTGCCCTTAAAGACTTATTGGCCCAGCATGGCCAGCAGTTGGCATTCGATCCCGATGCGACTTTGAAGCTTCTCTCGGAAGCTTGCCCAACAGCGGGGCGGGAAGTGGAGGCGATTGTGGCCGCGCAACGCTTGCGCATTCCTTGGGAGCTGCTGAACAGCGGGATCGCGGTGGATCCGGCCAGGTTGGACGTTCTTGCCAAGACCCTCGCCGACCAAACCCAAATGCAGCCCGACGCAGCCCGGTGGATCATTCAGACTTGGCTGAAAGCGCTCGACGTCACGGTGCAGCAAGGCGCGCAGCCCGAGCCGGATGCGCAGCAGCCCGCTCAGCAGGCGCCTGATGCCGCTGGCGCGGCCACCGTCACACCATCGGCAGCCGCTCCCACCGGGGCCACTTATTATGTGCTTGCCGAGGGCGGCGCAAAGTATGGCCCAGCCGATGTGGCGACCCTGAATCAGTGGGCGGTTGAGGGCCGCATTCACCAGGGAACGATGTTTGAAGACAGCGCCACCGGCCGCTCGACGCGAATGTATGAGATTAGCGGCCTGTTCGTGCCAGAAGTGAAGCAACGTCCAGGGATGTACGAGGAGGCTGCCGCCGGCCCGCAGATGGACCAGCCTGGCGGTGGCCCTGGGCTTCGGCCGGAGCAGCCCCAGGGGCCTTACTCTGCGGCGCCCCAGTATCAGGCCAACTACGCTGGTCAGGTGGCGGACCCATCGCTTGAAAAGCTGGCTACCTGGGCCCTCGTGGTTTCAGCTATCAGCTTCCTGCTTACGTGTTGCTTCGGCCTGCTACCGCTGATCCTTGCCATTCTCGGCCGAAACGATATTAAGGCGGGCAATTACAGCGCAGCCAAGGGCAAACTTATGGCCGCCCTGATCATCGGCGCTATCTTGATCGTTTACGGCTTGATTCGGATTCCCGCCATGATCGACGCATTTCAAACCGGATTCCAGAGGGGCCTAAGAAGTGGTGCGGCAGGACAACCTTTCCCGGTTCGCCCAAGCCCCTAGGAGCCAGTTTGAGTCGCTGCGAGTTTGCCCGATCGAAGAATCGTCTAAATATCCGACTTGCCGTCCAGTGCGATGCTACGCCCTGGGATCAAGTTTCTTCAACTCCTGGCTTGATCCTCTGACATGCAACCCTTTAAAGAACGTCTAATCCAATGAGAATCGCGAAATGAAAAGAGTTTTGCTACTGCCTATGGCGTTAGTATGCGCGGCTGCCTTCGGGCAGACCGCCGAAAAGAAGATCACGCTCGAGTTGCCCGCCACTCGCACGGAAGAGGTTCTTCGCCAACTCTCGAAGCAGTCGGGACGAATTATGGTCGCCGATCCCTCCATGCGCTCCGAGGTTTTGTTGATTTCGGTTAAGGATGCCCCCCTTGGCGAGGTGATGAAGCAGATCGCAGCCGTCACAGACGGCATGTGGACGGAACTCGCGGGAGAACTCAGCTTGGCCCCCAACGCCGAAGTGCGCTCCAAAGAGGAAGCCCAGGCCGTGAACCTGCGGGCGGCTGCGATTACGAAGATGTTTGCCGCTCTCCCCACCGACGACCCGGCGGCGACGTTGCTGGCGCAACAATCCCTCACCGCCCTGGCTCAAATCGGGCCTGGCCAGCGAGTCGTTTTTTCTAGCAACCCAACTTCCATGCAGGTAGAAGCGGACGGGGTGACGTCTGATTTCGTCGATTACGCGCTCAGCAAGACAGGCACGACTTCCGTGCAAGCCAGCGCTCCAAACCCCAGTCCTGGGCAGCGTCAGCTCCCGCCGCCCTCCGCGCTCAATTCGAGATCGAACGACCCGCAACCGCCTCAGCCCGCTACGAACGATCCGTCAAAGGTTATCCTTGCCGTCTCCAACATGGGCCAGACCATGAACGCCCAAATGGTGATTTACAACGGGCGCGGGGTCGAGATGGCCTCGGATTTGGTTTCGGGGGACGCGAAGGTTGAGCTACCTCCCGCCGCGACCTTGGACGCTGCTCTGACCACGCCAGCCTCGTCAAAGGTTGAAATGGCGAAAATCACGCGGGAACTGTGGAACTCGGGATTCAGCCACAACCAGGTCAGGCAGTCCGATTTGACCCCCGAGACCGCCGCCGCGATCAAGCACCCCGAGACCAACGATCCCCTTTCCTTTTACGCTTCCGACGCTCTGCTGCAACGGGCCAAGGAGTGCGGTGTGCAAATTGTGGCCGACCTGCCCGACTCCGTGGCCTACGGCCGGGCCGAGTCCGCGGCCGCGTTCCTTAGCGACGCGGTGGCCAACCACGACCTCAAAGCGACCGTTCAAGATGGCTGGTTGATTATTTCGCCTGGCCTGCCAGTTCTTAGCCGTATCGAGCGAGCAAACCGCCCCGCCCTTGCCACCCTCATGACAGCCGTGTCCCTAACCGGGCATGCGAGCCTCGACGATATGGCCGCCTACGCGCTTGCCGAGGGCCATGCTCCAATGGGCATTCTTCCCGAAATGCGAGACGCCTCGGTTCCCTATCTCAAAAACTTCGTGCACGATTGGGCGAACTTCCAATTAGAGGGCGACCGTTTTCTCTACCTGGCTCTCTTTGGAACCTTAAGTCCAGAGCAGCGAATCGACCTCTTTAACTACCGGCAAGTGCCGGCCCGTTCGCTTTCGTCCGTAGGCCAAGTCATATTGAACGACATCGCTTTCAGCTCCGAAGGCGTGATACGAGTCGTAAACCCAAGCACCCGGTCGGACGTTGGGTTTGCGCCTCCCTTCGTGCCGGGAATGCCCATGAGGCCCCACACGATGGACCCCTCTCTTCGCATGGCGGACCGCACCTACCTCCGCGAGCCCACCGAAGTGTGGGCTTCGGGTGTGCCGGCGGATGCCGATTTTGGCTTGAGCGTCAACGCTAGGCAAGGGCCAAGCAACGGCTCCTTGGTTTTCGAACTTCACCTCAAATCGCAGGTGGTAAAGGACTGTGTGCTTACTGCGTCTCCTATTTAGGGATCGCCCGTTCCGTCATAATTCATAACCAATGCTTTCCCTCGCCTTGTTGCTTCTTGCTTCCGAGCCGAGTCCCTCCTTCGATTACGTCGTCAAGCCTGATAAGGGGCTGACGATTTCGGTTGGAGGGGTGCCGGTGGTGCAAGGGTCATGGGTCCAGTTCGTGGAGCCTGGCTGGACGAAGGCTTATTACAGTTCCACCACGGGCACGCCGACGGTGAAGGTGCTCGACAACGGCGACACACTGCTGATGTTCAAGAGCGACGATGGCAAGGCCTATGGTTCGGAGCAGTTCACGCGCCTGAGCGACGGGCTCAAAGTGACCTACAGCTTCGGCTGGACGGGCGACAAACCAGTCGACGTCGAGTTAGACGCGGGCAACCTTTGGGCGCTGCCCTTGGAAAGAGGCAGCCTAACGATCGACGGCAAGGCGTCCCGCTCGCTGATGCCGGCTAGCTATACCGGCGACGATTTGGAAACCCGTTCCTATGGGGCCCGGGGCCGCGAGTTTGTTTTCCAAGCTCCCGTGGGCAAATTCGTCTTCCGTGGCGCCAACGCAGACTGGGTGTGCTTCGATGCGAGGAACCTGAAGAAGCTGTGGGCAAAGGGAAGAGACCTGCTGTGGCTCGGCCGTTTGGCCCTGCCCCTGACGCCCGGCAACGTGGCAACGGCCGAAGCCGAATGGCATTTTCAACCTGCTGAGGACTCGAGCGCAAGCGGCAGCGTCGTGGCTCTCACCGCATCGGAGCTTCCCGTTGCGCTACATCCCGCCGATGCCGATTTGCACATTATCCCCACGCCCCAAGAAGTCCTCGTCAAGAAGGATCAGCCCATTGTTATGGGCGATTCGATCTTCGTCGACCCTCCAACCTCGGCGCCTGGCACGGCCCAGATGATCATCGACGAAGCGAAGCTTCACTGGGACGTCCCCAACCTGTCACTCGCTCAAAACGCAAAAACTCAGTTCTTCTTGCGGATCCAGGACCAGAACCTGCCGGCCGGTGGCTATGAGATCAGGATAAGCCCGCACACGGCCATCGTCATGGGGCAGGACTACGAAGGACTTAGGCACGCGATCACCACCCTGGGGCAGCTCTTTTACGCGAAGGACGGAAAGCTCTGTTTACCGTCCGGTATCGTGCGAGACTGGCCGAAGGTCGGCTGGCGCGGAGTCCACCTGTTTGTGGGCCCCGATGCCTTGGCCTTTCACCAAAAACTTTGGGACCGTGTACTGGAACCCCTTAAGTTCAACAAGGTCGTGCTTGAGTGCGAGCGAACCCAGTGGCATGCATTGCCCGGCCCGAGAAAGGCCAATTACATGACCCGCCTGGAGCTAATGGCTTTGTTCGATTATTACCGGCGGATAGGGGTCGAGCCGATACCGCTCATTCAGAGTCTGGGCCATATGGACTGGATGCTGTCCAGCAAGGATTGCTCGGAGCTTGCCTTATATCCAAAGCCCGCTTCCTGCATAGATGCCCGCCTGCCAAAAGCCGAGCAGATTCTCTCGAAGGTCTGGGAAGAAGCGATCGCGATGCTGCACCCGAGGACCATCCATTTTGGCCTCGACGAAATTGCGAACCACTGGCCAACGCAGGACTCGACCCTGGCAACCCAGTTGTGGCAAGTTCAACTCCCTTTTCTGACCGGCATCGCGGCGAGCCATAACGTGGGAGTCATGTGCTGGGGAGATCAATGCCTCGCCCCGGGCGATTCTCCCGACGCGGCTCTGGCCGCAAACGAGCAAGTCGCCCTCCAACGCCGCTCCTTCATACCGAAAGGTTCGCTGGTCGGCGATTGGCATTACGTCGACGATTCGAACCCCGACAGATACGCGAAGACGCTGAAGATTTGGAAAGACGACGGGGTTCAGCCGATTGCATCCACCTGGTTTCGCCCGGAAAACATCCGGGGCTTCTACCTCGCCGCCATCGACGCGGGCGCCGGAACTTTGCAGACGACGTGGGTGGGAGTTAACAGCAACGAAGACAGTTTGGTTCGGGAGTTCAAGCAGTACGCGGCGCTAGTCGTCGCGGCGGACTACGCTTGGAGTGGCCGGAAGGACGACTGGAACAAGCTGGGCTACGATCCCTACCAGGTGTTCTCTCAAATGTACTTCGGGGTCCCGAGCAAGCTCAATGCGACTTCCGGGCAGACGGCAACCCTGGGCTCAGGCAGCTCGCAAGGAAGGATCGGAGACGTCGAGTTCAAGTTCTTCTCCCCCATTTCCCTTAAGTCGATGCTGACGCCGGAAACAAGCAAGCTGCCCGAAAGCCTGGTGGTCCAGACCCCTGGCCTTCGGGGTACCGAGCTGTGCCTGGCCGTGGATACCTCCACATCGGCCGAAGACAACGCGCCCATCGCCAATCTGGTTATAGACGCTGGCGATGGCGATCCGGTGAAGAAGACGCTGATTTCCGGCGCGGACGTCCCCGCCACCGCAGACGCCAGGGCGAACGTAATCGGGCCGAGAGCCAACGGCCTGTCGCTAATACGCATCAAGGTATCCGACCATCCGGTTGATATCCGGAATATCACGATAAGCAGCTCGAGCACTTTTGCGGGGTTGAGGGTTTATGGAGTGACGGCGTTCTAATTGGGCATTGGGCCTTGGGCCTTGGGCTTTGGGCCTTGGGCCTTGGGCATTGGGCCGTGGGCCTTGGCCGTTGGGCCTTGGCTTTGGGCGTTGGGCATTGGGCCTTGGGCCTTGGGCCTTGGGCATTGGGCTTTGGGCTTTGGGCATTGGGCATTGGGCTTTGGGCATTGGGCTTTGGGTTCGGACTGGCGCAGTGTCAAGTTGGGCTCTATATGCTCGGAACTTAACCACAGAACTCACAGAAATCGCAGATCGGAGAGTCCATCTCGATGTCCGCTAAGGCCCAACGCCCAATGCCCAACGCCCAAAGCCAAGGCCCAACGGCCAAGGCCCATGCCCAAGGCCCAAAGCCAAGGCCCAATGCCCAAGGCCCAATGCCCAAGGCCCAACGCCCCCCATCACATCCCCACCCCCGTATACCGCCGCACGCCGCGCTCAAAAAACACCTTGCCGAGAACTAGAAAAACTACGCACCAGGCGGCCTGAACCCATAATCCCCGCCCAACTTCCGCGTGGCTATGCTGGCCCATGAGCACTTCGACCGGAAACGCATTGGTGTAGCGAAAATGCAGGTTGTCGGCCAGGGCTCTAGCCCAACCGGGCATGGCGTTGGTTGGGAAAAGGCGCCCGGAAAGAAGCAGCTCGATCAAAAGGTACAGCCGCAAGATGCTGAAGAACTCGACCGCCCAGAACGCGGTCATCGATATCCAGTAGCCGGCGACAAAGCTAAGTATGTGAGCCAGGACCAGAGCCGCCCAAAACTCCCCGGTGAAGTGGAGCGGCGAGGTTGGAGTCGAGCCTAGGTAGCAGTAATAAACGATCGCGATCAGAGGCAGAAATAAGGCCAGTTTGGCCACCCGCCATGAGAAGTTCCGCCCAACGTTGAACGCAAAGAAAGGGAAAGGTTTGATAAGAAAACTTGTAACAAACCCTTCGCGAATATCCCAGCAGATATCCCACATCAGGTAGCACGTGACAAACTGCGAGATCGTCATCGACAGGATGTAGTAGGTGATGAGGTGGGTCTTATCCATCCCGGCAACGCTGCCTACGCCGGTAGCCACCCACACCGCAGGGAGGATAATCGCGGCTTGCGCATCCGCCAGCACCCAGATGAAGGAGGCGGCAGGGTACGCGAAGCAATCCGACAAATAGATGCCGAAAATCGCCCAGATCTTGCGTGGATACCCAAGCGCCGCCTGCATTTAGATTAGGGAGTATAGCGGAGCGCCGGGTTTAGGGGAAAGGGTAGGGGGTTGACGGGCCTTGGGCCTTTGGCCTTGGGCATTGGGCCTTGGGCCTTGGGAATTGGGCCTTTGGACCTTTGAACCTTGGACTCTTGGGCCTTGGGCTTTGAGCTTTGGGCCTTAGGCCTGGGCCTGGGGCATTGAGAAGGGTTGAGGGCTTTAGGCGTTTCGGGTGGTCGGACTGGTCAGACTCGTCGGACTTGAAAGCCGCTACCCACTCCGCCCATCTATAGCTTCGCGGGCGACAGTAGCTGCCTCAAATCTTCCGCGTGGTCCTGCGAAACTAGCGCGACCAGCATGTCGTCTGGTTCCAGCACCGTATCCCCGTCGACCTGGATTCCCTGATCGTCTCGGATGATGTATACGAAGTTGGTCTGAGGCGGCAGGTTCAAGTCTCGAACCTTTTTCCTGATTACCGGCGATCGCGGACCCAGTTCGACTTCGATCACTTCGATATTGCCGCGCGCCAGGGCGCCGATCGGCAACATGACGTCGGGTGAGATCTGTTGCTCCAGCAAGCCAAAGATGATCCCGGTCGCGCTGACCGTTTCGTCGATGCCAAGCTTCTTGAACACCTCGTTATGAGAAGGATCGTTTACCCGCGCCAGCACGCGGTTTACGTTCCAAACAACCTTCGACATTTGACAGATGACTAGGTTGTCCTCATCCTCTCCGGTGACGGCGACAACGACGTCGGCCCGCCCAAATCCCGTTTCCTTTTGCGTAAGCATCTCGCACCCGTCTCCCAGAAATACGTTCTGATCTCCCAGGAGATTTGCGAGCCGCAACTGTTGCCGCGGATCGCGCTCGATCAGGGTGACTTCGTGCCCGGTGTCAAGTAGTCGCTTTGCAAGGTAGTAGCCGACATTTCCGCCTCCAACAAGGATCATGTACATGCTATATCTCCAACTCCGGATATAGAACATTGTATTGATCGATCGTTGAGAACGGTTGTTCGGTTATCCAGTCCCGCATCATTCCCGCCGTAAGCGCGCTGGGGGTGATGCAAAAATAGCCGAGTTTGCGGTAAGCCTCGGCGCGCAACGGATCCGCGACTTTAACGCAAACCTTAGGCACGTTATAGGTGAGCTTCACAAGCTGTGCGGACATCAGGTTCGTGTTGTCGCCGCGGGTAAGGGCAAAGAACACGTCCGCATTCTTGATTCCCGCCTGCTCAAGCACGTCGTCCTGCAAGCCGCTGCCAATCACCACATGGCAATCGTGCACGGGACCCAGGCGCTTAAGCGCGCTTGGGTTCTGTTCGATAATGGTAACGTTGTGGCCGCGTGAGGCCAACTGCAAACCCACCGTCGAGCCGGTGCGTCCGCAACCGAAAATAACCACCTTCATAGGGCATGGAAACTATACCTGTCTGAGTGGGAGGTGGGAGGGATGGGATAGGCCTTGGGCCTTGGGCTTTGGGCCTTAGGATGGACGGGTGCTGTATAGCTGGGAATAGGGACCGACCTGCCTGCCGGGTCTGAGTTCCCGCCCCTATCCCTTCCACTCTTAACCCTGCACCCTAAGCGGCTTGTGCCGCTTTGATCTGCGCCACAAACTCCACGTCCGCCCTCGAGGCCACTTCGTTGTAGGCTAGCACGTGCAGGCTTGGCAAGTACTTCTCAACAAGCCGCCGCAGGGGAAGCCTGAGTTGGTTGCCGCAGAGAAGCACGGCTTGGTAGCCCTTGCCCATCGCGCTGTCGCTTTCGGACTGGAGGCTGTCTAAAAACTTCTTTTGCTCGTTCGGCTCCATCACCAGGATCGAGCCCATTGCGGTGTTGCTGAGGCACTCGACGAGCGAGCGCTCGAATGCGGGTTCGAGCGTTATGCAATAGAGCTTGTTTTCGCCGTCCGTGTACTGGCGTGTGATCGTCCTCGAAATCGCCGCGCGAACGAGTTCGCCTAGCTGATCGGGGTCCTTCACTCTTTGGCCGAAATCGGCCATCGTCTCTAAAATCGTGACCATGTCTCGGATCGGCACCCGCTCGCGCAATAGATGCTGAAGCACTTTTTGGATGTCGCCGATTTGTAAGATCGCTGGAACCAGTTCGTTGACCACCGTCTCATTGATCGACTTCGCGTTTTCAATGAGCGTGTGAACGTCCTGTCGGCTCAACAGCTCCGCCGCGTAACCCTTCACAATTTCGGCGAGGTGGGTCGTGATGATAGCGCTGGGCTCGATTACCGTGTAGCCCGCTCGCTCCGCCATTTCCCGCACGTTTCCTTCGATCCAGAGCGCGTCGAGACCGAAGACGGGGTCCTTCGTAGGAGTGCCAATGACGGGGTGAATCACGGAGCCGCTATTCACCGCGAGGCATTTACCGGGGTGGGCGGTTGCTCGCGCGACCTCTTCTCCGCGCACTTTGATGACGTATTGGTTGGGCTGCAGGTGAATACTGTCGCGGATTCGAACGGTGGGCATCACGAAGCCAAGTTCGAGCGCGATTTGACGACGGGTCGCGGTAACCCGCTCCGAAAGGTCGCCGCCTGCCTTGGGGTCGGCAAGCCTCGTGAGCCCGTACCCTATTTCAATTTCAATCGCATCGACGTTGAGCAGGGGAAGCACGGATTCGGGGCCAGCGGGCGGCGCCTTCACCTTCGCGGCCAATGCGGCCTGCTCTTTCGTGAGTTGCTTCTTGCCGATTTCGTTGATCGCCGATGGGTTCTTCGTCATAAACTGGTAGATGCCAAAGCACCCGGCCGCTCCAAGCAGAAACAGAGTTGCCGGGAACCCAGGGACTAAGGCCAGGGCAGTCAAAGCGCCCCCCGCGAAGCCGATCGCCTTGGGCTGGCCCAAGACCTGCGCGGCGACTTCCGTGCCCATGCTTCGCTCCTGGCCGGCCCGGGTAACCATCAAACCACTCGCGGTGGAGATCAATAGCGCCGGCAATTGGGAAACGAGGCCTTCACCGACGGATAGCAGGGCATAGGTTTTCAGAATGGTGAGAGGGTCCGCTTCGCCCTTCATGAAACCGACCACAAAGCCGCCAACGATGTTGACGATAATGATCAGAATCGCGGCGATCGCATCGCCCTTTACGAACTTCGAGGCGCCGTCCATCGCGCCATAGAAGTCGGCTTCTTGCTTGATCTTCTTACGGCGAGCCCGCGCCTGCTCCTCGTTGATGAGGCCGGCGGCAAGGTCCGCGTCGATGGCCATCTGCTTACCGGGCATGGCGTCCAAGGTAAATCGGGCTACAACCTCTGATACGCGTCCGGCGCCAGTTGTGATAACGATGAATTGAACGATGACGAGGATCAGAAACGCGACGAACCCGACCACGAAATCGCCGCCCATGACCACGCTACCGAACGTTTCGATAACGTGCCCGGCGTTGCCGTTTCCAAGAATTAGTTTTGTCGCCGCAATGCTGAGCGCCAACCTAAATAGGGTTGTAATGAGCAGCAGCGAGGGGAAGACGCCGAACTCGAGCGGGTCGCTCACGTTGACAGCGGTAAGCAGAATCACCACCGAGGAAGCGATCGCTATGACTAGCCCAAAGTCGAGCATCCATGCCGGAAGCGGCATGATCAACATGCCGATGACGGTTAGCAGCCCGATACCGAGGAGAAGGTCCGAGTGACGCAGAATCCGGGTCGCAATTTGAGTCAGGCGCATGGGTGGCTCATTGGAATCATCGGCAAAATTGCTGGGAAAGTTAAGGGCTCCGACGCGGTCTGGGGTGCGGCGGGCGCAGATGAAAGCGGATTAACCGCAGAAGACACCGAATCCGGCTGCGATGTACTGCGACGCTTATTGATGGGCATCCGCTAACGGCGCAGAAGCCACAGAAGCTCTGGGAAGCTAAGACGCAAAGCCTGTAGTTGTTGCCAAGTTCTTAAGCGCTGGAACTATTCGGTGGTCATTTTCCGAGCTAAGGATTCAAAGACTCTGAGACCCAATCACTCAAACCGGATTAGCAGCCCCGTTCAGAATCTCGACGACCTGCCGCACGTTCCAGCCGTTCTGCTCCAACATTTCCCACGCCTCGTCCACCGTTGCCGTGGTCAGTTCGTGCACGATTCGCGCGCAACGATCTTTGAGCTTGGCGTTCTTCGCCTTGACGTCCACCATCAAGTTGGAGAGCACCTTTCCGCTAAGCACCATTGCCGCCGTGCTGATTCGGTTCAGGGCCAGCTTCTGCGCGGTGCCCGCTTTCAACCGGGTCGAGCCGGTGAGCACTTCGGCCCCCGTGTTCAGGAGAATCCCCAGATCGGCCGCGTGGTACAGGGGCGTGTCTTTGTTGTTCACGATCCCGCATGTCCACAGCCCCTTCTGGCGTGCATGGCGCACCGCGGCCACCACGAAGGGGGTTCGGCCGCTGGCGGTGATGCCTATGACGATGTCGACCGGCGTAACGGACATCGTGTTCAGCGCGGTGATCGCCTCGTACTCGTCGTCCTCCGCGTCTTCCTTAGCCATCGTTTGAGCGCCGTTCCCCCCGGAGACGAGGGCGACGAAGCTCGAACCGTCGATTCCAAAGGTGGGCGGCATTTCGGCGGCGTCCGCCATGGCGATTCGGCCACTGGTGCCGGAGCCAACATAAATCGTGCGTCCGCCGCGTTGAAACGCCTCCGCCACCTTTTCGGCCGCCAAAGCGAGTGGCTTCTCCGCTTCCTTGAGGGCGTTGAGAACGATAAACTCCTCCTCGTTCATGAGCCGAACGATTTCTCGTGCGCTCATTTTATCGAGGCCGAACGACCTTGGGTTTCGAGATTCTGTGCTCATAGGAGCATTTCCTTTGCGAGGATTATTGCGCCTTCAACTGGCGCCCGTTTTATTCTGTTCAACAAGATGCTTCTACCGCCTGAGATTTCATTAAGTCTGCCTTTGAACTCCCTCTCAAAGATCGGCGAAATCTTCCACAGACCTCCAGCCAAGCAAATGGAGATTTCGCGATTGTCTCCTAAGAAACGCTCCGCATGGGTAACGACTTGTTGAGCGAGCCGAACGGTTTCCTCTCGAAGAAAATCTAGGGCGGAAGGCTCGCCCGCTTGAGTGGCGCGGGCAAACCCGTAGGCCAGCTTGGCCAGCTTGGAGGCAACCTCGCCCGAACGGTATAGCTTAGCCAGAACCCCCGCCTCGTCGCCTATCCCAAACACCTCGATCAATTGGTCGGCGATGGATTCCAGCGTTCGTTCTTCCAGGTGGTAACGCAAAAACTCGCGTCCGTAGCGAAATGCAGAACCGTAATCGCCCATAACGAATCCGCGCCCTCCCGATTTCGCGAACCCGGATCCGCTGCGCGAGCAGATCAGGGAACCAGTTCCGGCAATCACGCAAATATCCGTTCTGTCAGGGCACGCGGTCAGTGCAGCCGCGTAATCTGGCTCAGCCCTTACAACGGCGCCCGGGCAGTTCTCGCGGAGGAGAGCTTCCGCACGTTCGCGGTCTTCTTGAGTGAGGAGTCCGGCGAAGCAACCGCAAACATAGGAGGCATCTGGACAGCCGCGCAGGGCCTTGCGAAGACTGCCGGATAGAACCGCTTCAGGGGTAGAAGCTAGGTTAGCAGCGCCTGATTGGCCGCGGTGGAGGACGGCGCCGTCCGAATCCACCGCCAGGGCCCGGCAAGAGGAGCCACCGCAGTCCAATCCCACAAACACTTTCGAGGCGTCGATGCTTCATTTTAGAACGGGCGGGGGGGTGCGTGTTGGGGTGTTTGGTGTTGGGCTATTTTGGCCTTAGGCATTGGGCATTGGGCCTTGGGCTTTGCCCTTAGGCATTGGGCATTGGGCATTGGGCATTGGGCATTGGGCCTTGGGCACTGGGCATTGGGCCTTGCCCTTAGGCATTGGGCATTGGGTTCGGACTGGCGTAGTGCCAAGTTGGGCTCATAAGGTCCTGATCTTAACCACAGAATCCACAGAAACCGCAGATCGGATAGCCCATCTCGATGTCCGCTAAGTCCAATGCCCAATTCCCAATGCCCAATTCCCAAAGCCCAAAGCCCAAAGCCCAAAGCCCAAAGCCCAAAGCCCAAAGCCCAAAGCCCAAAGCCCAAAGCCCAATGCCCAATGCCCAATGCCCAATGCCCAGTGCCCAATTCCCAGTGCCCAATTCCCAATGCCCAATTCCCAGTGCCCAATGCCTAAGGGCAAGGCCCAATGCCCAACGCCCAAGGCCCAATTCCCGATGCCCGATGCCCAATGCCCAAAGCCCAATGCCCAACGCCCAACGCCCAATGCCCAATGCCCAATGCCCAAGGCCCAACGCCCATCCCCGCTATACTCGAAACCATGTCCCGCCCCATTCCCGACTACCGGAACTTGGACCAAAGCGGCGACGCAGAGCGGGCCGCTTGGCGAATGGAGATGCGCTCCGTCGAACCCGCCTCGGACGACATGTTCAAGGAGTTGGTCCGTCCGCTTCTCGCCGATGTGTCGCGGGTCCTCGAATTTGGATGCGGCACTGCGGCGTTGTCGCGCCGCATCGCCGCAGCAAAGCCGGAGGCGTCCGTGTTGGCGACGGATGCAAGCGGCGCGATGGTGAAAGCCGCAAGGGAACTTGCCAGTTCGGAAAGCGCGGGAAACCTACGGGTCGAAGTTTGGGATGTAAGAAACCCGGATGTCCTACCGGATAAAGGCCCGTTCGACCTGATCGTTTCGTCGGTTGTGGTTCGATATCTCGATGAGGAAGAGGCTAGGAGCGCCATTGCATTTCTCGCAGGGCGCCTTGCTCCAGGCGGTATCATCGCCTTTGTCGAGCAGGACCTTGCGACGGACTCTCTTTATAGCAACCATGACAAAGCGGTCCACCGGATATTCAATAAAGAATTCCGGCAGGTGGAACCCTGGACGGGTCTTGGTCTCTTTACGATCTTGTCGCATCAGGGCCTAAGCCTCCTTCCTCGAAAATCGTTTATTTGGACCACTCAGAGCTTTGGCCCCTATATGCGGGAACTGACCGAGCAAATGGCGCGACACGCGGTCGCAAAGGACCGGATAACGCAGGAAGAAATGGACGATTTCTTGGCCGACCTCGAGGCCTTAGCCGCGTCGGGCGCCTTCTATTACGGTCTCGTCTATCACCTTATCGCCGCGCGTACGGCCTAAGACCGTAGGCTAAGCGTAATCCAACGGGCCGAGACCCAATCCCAAATGCGTCCTGCAAACCATCTGGTCGGTCGGAATCGGGAAGCCGAGATACTCATCGTAGCCCGGGAGAAAATAGGCTTTGCGGTACCCCTTGGGAACCAGGTTCGAGTTCAGATGAGCCCATGCTCGGCGGTGAAGTTCGGCCCCTGCGTATGGGCCGATGGTTGCGAACAAGCCGCCAGGAATGGTTGCCGGCTCAAGCCCAGGCGGACAATCTTCCCCTTCGGCGAGTTCAAACCCCAAGTGGGCTCTCGCCGGCAAGCCTGCCTTGAGGATGCCATCCTCATGAAAATTGCAAAACAGGCGCCTCGCCTGCGTCTCGGTGGGGAAGTATCTGCCCAACCGTTCCCAGGCGCTCCAGATGTCCCGATATGGTGCGTAGTAGTTTGCAGCGGCCAGTTGGATCGGCCGCAGTCTGACGATCTTGACTTCCAGGGAGTCTTGTTCGCGCAGAGCGACTTCCATTTCCCCTTCGGGGGTCCAGTGCATGGATGAGGGCGCCCTGATTTTCCATGGCGCCGTGGCTTCAGCGCGAAACTGGCTGGGCGGCGTCCCATAGGCTCTGGCGAAGGCGCGGCAAAAAGATTCGGCCCCGGAGAACCCGGCTTCCTCAGCGAGGTAGCCAATCCTCCCCCGGGAGTGAGCGAGCCGATACGCCGCGCGCTCCAGCCGCAATCGACGAATGAAACTTCCCAGCGGCTCACCAACAAAGCGCCTGAAAACCCGGTTGAGGTGGTCGGGGTCGAGCCCAACCCTCGCGGCTAATTCGGGTGTCCTGATCGGGCCATCCTGAACGCGAAGAACCGCCTCGACCACCTCGTAAACGGAGCGAAGCATCGCATGCCGGGTTTGGACCTTCACTGGGCTGATTTTACGCTTGCTTTATATTTGGCCAGGTCCTTTAACAAGGCGTCTCTCTGGCCATCGACGGCTAACTGGGCAGCATGGCCGCAAACCCGGACTGCATCCGAAAAGTCTTGGTTAACAAAATAGGCTCGAGCCAAGGTGGCGAGTATTCCGGCATTGCCATAACGGGAGAGTTGTGCCGCCCTAGAGACTGCGCTCAATCCGATCCCATAACCCGGGCTAAGTTGGGGATCATCGGGAGAGACGATGGCGTCCGCGATCATCCACAAGCGCTGTGGGTCGCCGTGGAAAGGGCCGCGGACCAGCTCGGAGGCTTCGCCAAAGGCGGCTTCAAAGTGCTTGTCGGCAAGGTTCTTGCTGAAGCCGTCGAACCTCGGCAGCGCGTCGCAGATTTTGCGGTAGCGTGCGGTCGCCTCGGCAAGATCGAAAGCGCCGGAAACAACCTGCCGTAGCGTGTCTTCCGCCAAATCGGGCAGCCCGATGTAAGCCACTTTTCCCGCCCGATCGATTATGAAGATAGTGGGGAGCCCCCGAGCTTCAGCTGCGGCCATATAGGACCATGCCATTTTGCCTCGAAATACCCCTTGATAGGCTCTCGGGTCGGCGGCGTCCACAGCCACCGCGTATCCCATTTTGCTCGGATTTGCGGCCACGAAGCGCCGCACAGCGCCCAAATCGTTGCCATATCTATCGAGGCTGGTGAGGCCGATTACGTGCACACCCTTCTTTGCGTATCGCGCCTGAATTTGAGTTAGATGAGGCATTCCTGCAATGCAAGGCGAGCACCAAGTGGACCAGTAGTCGATTACGTACACGTCACCTGCTCGATAGGATCTTAAAGGAGATCCCTTGATCCATTCGGACACTTGAATCGGCGGGGCCGGATCTCCTACCCGTAGGGTGGGCAGGTTTGGCGCGGCTTGGCCAGCCATGCATAGCGCCAGATTGGCCGCAATTGGAACCGCAAAGTTCATACAAGCTAGAACGCATGAAGTGTGTCGCGTCTCTTAGCCATTTCCGACTAATTTCGTTTGTCTCGATTGCAGAAAGCCTTGCTTAAGGGCTTCCTTGCGAAATTCTAAGTTTCGGGCTCATCCGGATTCGTTGCTCCGGTGTTCTAACAGACAGGAACAGCAAAAAAGAACGAACCGAACCGAAAACGAACCGAATCATAGACCCGAACCGAACTGGCCTCTCGGCGAAAACGTCGAAAGGCCCGACACTCGGGCCACATAACCCCATAAACGCACCCTAGCACCCCACAGAGCGGGCCGAAAGGCCCGCTCTCCCTATATGCGCATCAAGTCTTCCGCTATTCGCACATCGCCGTGGTAAACGCTTCGCACCTCGTCCAAGATCTGTTCCCGGCTTTCGCCGAAGGGCAGCATGTGATACAGAAGCAGAAGCTTCGGCTGCACTAGGTTTGCCAGCCTGCCTAGCTCTAACCCCGAGGTGTGATAGGTCGAATGATAATGCCGCCACCCGGGTTCTCGCTTTTCTAGCCCCTTGGCGGAGTAGGCTTCGTGAATCAGCACGTCGCAGCCGGCCGCGCTGCGGACGAGGTTCTCATCGAACCGTGTATCGCCTGACACGACGACGACCTTATCGGGAGTTTCGAATTTGAACCCGAAGGTGTTGGGCATATGGCCGTGAGTGACCCGGAACGCCTTCACTTGCAGGCTGTCCTCCGCGAAGATCGGGCCTTCTTCAAACTCAGACACTCGCACTTCGTAAGCCTCGGGAATCGAGGGCTCGTCTCCCGCAAGCCGGATCGAAATGTCCGCGGCCCAAGCCTCGAGGATATGGTCCACCATGCGCTGGGTCCCTGCTGGTCCCCACACCTGCAGCGGCTTGAGTCGTCCCGTAACGGCGGGCGTCAGAATCAGGTCGGGCAGGCCAAGCGTATGATCGGAGTGCAAGTGGGTGATGAAGACGTGGCTGAGTCCCTCCATGGTTAGAGAGCTCACGCCGAGGGCGCGGGCGGCGCTGGCCTGCCGGACGACACCGGGGCCGCAATCGACAAGGTACGGCTGGCCATCGACGATAATGGCCAGGGAAGGCCCTTGGTGGTCGGGCTCGGGGTTCGGCGTTCCCGTGCCGAGAAATACGATTTCCGTCATTCGACTCCAATTGCACCTCAAAACAGGTGCGCTTCGGGCGCTATAATCTCCCGTGCCTCATAAGATTGCAGTGTTGCCCGGCGACGGGATCGGCCCCGAAGTGACCGCCGAAGCGGTCAAAGTCCTCAAAGCGAGCGGAGTCGCATTCGACTTCGAACACGCCAGCATCGGCGGGGCGGCTTACGACGAAACCGGCCATCCCCTTCCGAAGGAAACCCTCGACCTGTGCCGGAAATCCGATGCGGTTCTGCTGGGCGCGGTGGGTGGCCCCAAGTGGGACCATTTGGATCCCAAACTCCGACCCGAAGTGGGCGCGTTGCTGCCGCTTCGCGCAGAGCTCGAGCTTTTTGCAAACGTCCGGCCGGCTAAGACCCTCCATGCCCTTATGCTTGCCAGCCCATTGAAGGGTGAGCGCGGCCTCATTGATTTGGTCGTCGTTCGCGAACTGACGGGCGGGATCTATTTTGGCAAGCCGAGAGAGCGGCGCGAAAACGGAACCGTGGCGATCGATACCTGCGTCTATTCCCGGGCCGAGGTTGAGCGGATCGCCCTCCTCGCCTACGACATCGCTCGCCAGCGCAAACGCAACTTGATCAGCGTGGACAAGATGAACGTGCTGGAAACGAGCCGGCTGTGGCGCGAAGTGGTGAGCGAGATCGCCGAGAAGAATCCGGACGTAAGCACCAGCCACATGCTCGTGGACAACTGCGCCATGCAGCTTATTCGCGATCCCCAGCAGTTCGACGTGATCCTAACCGAAAACATGTTCGGAGACATCCTCTCTGACGAGGCATCGGTCATAACCGGCTCTCTAGGACTTCTCCCGTCCGCTTCGCTCACCTACCCGAAGGGAGGCAAAACTTTTGGGCTTTACGAACCGGTTCACGGTTCCGCTCCCGACATCGCCGGGCAAGGCAGAGCGAATCCTCTAGCTGCGATCCTGAGCGCCAGCATGATGCTCAAGTACACCTTCGGCGAAGACGAGGCCGCCGCCCGGGTCGACGACGCGGTGAACAAAGCTCTGGACCAGGGGCTCCGAACCGCCGACATTTTTGAAAAAGGCTCCAAGCTGGTCTCAACGAAAGACATGGGCGATGCGATTGCTCGCCACTTAGGCGGATGATTACCGTCGTAGGCGGCGGCTTCGCCGGGGTCGAAGCCGCTTGGGCCGCCGCCAACCGCGGTGAAAGGGTCCGGCTTTACGAGATGCGGCCGACCAAGACCACGCCGGCGCACAAGACGGGACTTCTCTCTGAACTCGTCTGCTCGAACAGCTTCAAATCAAAGTTGCCAACTTCGCCTGCCGGGCAGCTGAAAGCGGAGATGGTCGCCCTCGGCTCGCTCGTTATTCCGACCGGGATGCAGCATGAAGTCCCGGGCGGCGAGGCCCTCGCGGTGGACCGCGACCTTTACGCCGCCGCCGTCACCAAGGCGATTGAGGGGCATGAGATGATTGAACTGGTGCGGGAAGAGTTCACGCCGGACATGGCGCAGGACGCACTGGCACGTGGGATTCTTATTCTCTCCACCGGCCCCCTCACGAGCGAGCCGCTTGGTCAATGGCTTGCCGGCGTCACCGGCTCAGATCATCTTTATTTCTTCGACGCGGTCAGCCCGACCGTCGAGGCGTCTTCGGTGGACCACTCCAAAGCGTTCGCCCAGAGCCGTTATGACAAAGGCGGCGACGACTATCTCAACTGCCCTTTCGATAAGGAGACTTATCTGGCCTTCGTCAAAGAACTGATAGCAGCAGAACGCGCGCCGTTGCACGATTTCGAACAGGGCGTGAAGTATTTCTCCGGCTGTACACCGATCGAAGCGATCGCGGAAGGGGGTGAGCGCTCGCTCGCGTTCGGAAACTTCAAACCCGTTGGCCTCACCGACCCACGCACGGGTAGACGCCCTTATGCGGTCGTTCAGCTACGGCCTGAAAACCGGGAAAAGACTTTGTACTCGTTGGTAGCCTGCCAGAACCGTTTGAAATGGGGAGAGCAGAAACGCGTCTTCCAAATGGTTCCGGGCCTCGAGCATGCCGAGTTTGTGCGCTATGGCGTGATCCACCGAAACACTTACATCGAATCGCCCCGGGTTCTGAAGCCAAACCTGGAGATGCGGGACGTGCCCGGATTGTTCGTCGCCGGCCAGCTAACCGGGGTGGAAGGTTACGTGGAATCGGCCGCGATGGGAATCTACGCGGGAATCGAAGCGGTTCGAAAGCTGCACGGAGAGCTCCCGAGCCCGCCGCCGCGGGAATGCGCCTACGGATCACTCGTTTCGCACCTGCAAGACGCCACGCCACGAGAGTTCGCGCCTATGAACATCAACTGGGGACTCTTCCCAGATCCTGAGCCGGAGCTCAAGGACAAGGGCGCCAGAAAAGAAGCCAAGCTAAAGGCTGCTCAGGTGGCTTTTGAAGAGTGGGTGAGCGAGGGGTAGGTAGGGAGGGGTAAGTGCATTCCGCAAAGCGTCCGCAAAAGTCCGACCAGTCTGACTAGTCAGACCGGTCCGACGAACCGCACCTGATTACCCGGGGTGCAGCCTACTTACCCTTCCCTAAGGTTCCACCGTTAAGAACAACTTCTTGACGATCGTTCCGATCGTCACCGTTATCGTGACCGTCGTGGTAGTCGTCACCTTGCTCGTTTTCACCGCGAATGTGGTCTGGATTCGTCCCGCCGGTACCGACAATGTCGCCGGCGCCGTCGCTGGCCCGGCGATCGTGACATGGATAGGAGTCCCTCCGGTGGGCGCCACGCCGTTTAGCAACACCTCGACGGTGGAACTGTTTCCTCCGAGAACCGTGGCAGGATCCAGGAGCGCGAAATCGAAGGTAGCTGGTTCAATCGTTAGCGTCTGAGTAAACACCGTGCCGTTGTAAGACGCATGTATATTTACCGCGGTTGCCGCGGCCACGCCCTTGGTCGAGATGCTGAAGTCTGCCTCCGAGACGGAAGCCGGGACTATGACGCTGCTCGGCATCGTCAGGTACGTCAGCGACGATGCGCTTAACGCGACCGCGATGTTCGAAGTCGAGCTATTCGAAAGGAAAACCTTTCCGGTCACACCGTCGCCTCCTATCACCGGATTCGGCGCTACCTCAAAATTTTCGAGGGCAGACGCCGACGGAGTGAAGGACACAGTGGATATGAATCCAGTCTCCAGATGCTCGGTGTTGGTCGGGACGAACGCGGGCTCGTATGCTCCGTAGGTTGTTGGGAAATCGCTCGAGGTTGTAATCCCAACCAGGATCGCGTATCCACTCGAATCGAAGGCAAGATCGGTAGCCACATCGTCATAGTTGCCACCAAGAAACGAGCTGTAAAGCAGCGAGCTTGCCGTCGGATTGAATTTCGCGACGAAGGCGTTCTCCGCCAAGCTTTTGAGCTTGACCTGGAATGCGCCCGCAGTCACCGGGAAATCCGGCGAGGCCGTTGCGCCCGCTACCGTCAGGTTTTTGGAAGCGTCAAATTTGATGGAGCTAATACCGTCTCCAAAAGAGCCGCCAAAGTAGGTGCTGAACACGAGCCCGGAGCCGGTGCTGTTCAGTTCGGTGATGAACCCGTTCGGGCCCGCGTCGGCCGCTGCTCGGTTCACGGTTTGGTAAGCGCCTGCCGTGACAGGGAAGTTCGCCGACTGGGTTCCTCCTACAACGATGGCATTCTGCGAACTGCTGATGACGACGTCTGAAGGAGCGTCTCCTGCCCAGTAGGCCGCGTCGGCCCTGCCGCCATGGTCTGAAGCGCCTGTGCCGCATAGGAGCGTGCTATAGACGAGCGCGGTCCCGGTGGGGTTGAGTTTCGTCACAAAAGCCGCTCTCGCGTTCGGGTATTCGAGGTTGACTTTCTGGAAAGCGGTTGCCGATATTGGGAAATCAGGAGAAGCGGTTTGGCCAACCACAATGGGGTCTTCGTTCGCGTCGAGCGCCACAGCGTTGGCGTTGTCGCCTAACCAGGTGTTGGTGCGGAAGTCGTATCCGCCCGATCCACCGAGGAGGGTGCTAAATACCAAAGCCGAGCCCGTAGCGTTTAACTTCGAAACAAAAGCATTTGGCCCCGCGACCGTTGTTTTAAGCGTGGTTTGAAATGCGCCCGTCGTTGTCGGAAAGTTTGCCGAAGCGGTGTAGCCAACCACGACCGGCTGATCTAGATTATCGAGCTTAACGCAGTTTGCTTCGTCGCCTTCAGAGCTGAACGAACTTCCCGCGCCGCCCAGGTAGGTGCTGAAAATCAGGGCCGCGCCGGTGGATTTGAACTTTGCGACAAAGGCGTTGGTCCCAAGCACGGTTGACCGGTAGGTTTTTTCAAAGGCGTTCGTCGACACTGGGAGGTTTGAAGCGTCCGTGTACCCGGCCACAACCGGTTCGTTTGCGCCATCCAGCACAACCGAAGTAGCATAGGTGCTGCCATGGCTAGCGCCGAAATAGGTGCTGAAAACGAGGGCGGTGAGGGCGGGGTTGAGCTTCGTGATGAATGCGTCGGTCGAGCCCAATGGCGCGGTCTGGTAAGCGCCCACAGATGTCGGGAACGTGCCGCCAAAGGTCTGCCCCACTACCACGACGTTGTTCAAGGTATCAATCGCCACCGATTGGATGCCGGATTCTTGGGAGGTCACTCCCAGGTAGGTCGAGTGAAAAATGGGGTCGATAACGAGAGGCTTGGACGCGTCGTAGCCGCCAACGTCGAAGGTTAAAACGTTGCCCGCCACCTGCATTCGGCATGGAACCTGGACACGGTTCGCGCCATCCTGCTGATAGGCGGCCAAGCCAGTCTCCTCGACCGCGCCGAGCGAGGTCTGGATCTGGAGGTTCCCGTTCTCGAGCACCTTTGCCCCCGCCGCTCCTTCGATCTTGATCGCTATTTGCGACACGTCTGCGCCCGGTTTGAGGATCATATCGTATCGGGGCGATCCGTTTTCAACCGCATATCGCACGCCTATCCCCTGATAGATCTGCTCCGCGTCGACCTCTGAGTAGCGCGCGGCCCCAGTAACCCATTTGCTTTCGTCGTTGCCAAAGAAATAGTTGAATTGACCCGCGAGTGCTCCAGCACCGGAAATGACGGTTCGTTGAGCGCCAAGAAACTTCATGCTGACTACGTTGCCGCTCGCGGATTTCGGAGAGTTGGAGGTTGCCGCAACGGTTTTGTAGAAGTCCAAAACAGGCCCATCCTGAGTAACCCAAAAGTTGAGCCCGGGTTGACTCATCAAAAAAGACGCCTGCGCGTCCCATTGCCCCTTGTTCTCGACAAACGCAGCTGATTGCGAAACGGCGGCGACCGCCGCAGCCTTTGTCGAAACCCCGCCCGGCGTTGCGAACGTGTTCGACGTTCCTGCCATAGCTATTACAATGCCCAGATAGTGAACCGCTGTTTTGGCCGTCATAACAGACCCTCCTGTGCGCCGGATAACCCCCACATCATCCTGAGTCGCTCCCTAATAGTTTATAACATGAAACCAATATCCTTTCCGGAATTAGAACCGACGAAGTGCTTCCGTCGGAAAGAAGTTGGCCCATGGTCGCCAATTGTCCTTAGGCTCAACCTTCGGCGCCCTGGCTAGGTGGTCTTTCCGGATTTAAACCACCGAAGCCACAGAGACCACCGAGGGCTTCGGGCGGCAAGAACCCGGTCGACGGGCGCCATGGCCTGAAGAGATATATCCATTCGGTGTGCTCCGTGAATCCACAGAACAAAACCTCCATTTGCCAATCAGGTACAGTTCGTTTCATCCTGGCGCCTCGTAGATATTAAGGTGTGTAGTAAACGACCGTGACTCGATTCGCCTTTATCGTCCATCCCTTGGAAGCCAAGCACGCGGCGAAGAAATACCCGATCGCCAAGTATGTCCCTGATCGTCTAATTGAGGCCTTTATTGCTCGTAAACACCCCGTCCTCATGAGTGAGGTGAAGGGGATCGAGTCTTTGACTGGCGCGACCACCGAAGGTTGGTTCATCGCCTGTCCCCTTACGCCAAAACAGATGCTTGGCGGCGTGCCCTTGGAACTCACCTACCGGCGCATTATAGAGTGCACCCACATGGCCGCAGATCTGGGTGCGGAGATCATCGGCCTGGGCGCCTTCACTGCCGTGGTGGGAGATGGCGGCATTACAGTCGCCAAGAATTCGCCGATCGCGGTAACCACCGGAAACAGCTACACCGTCGCCACCGCCATCGAAGGGACTCTTAGGGCATGCTCTCTTCTTGGAATGGACGTGAAGGGTTCAACTCTAGCGGTGGTTGGGGCTACCGGCTCGATAGGCAAGACTTGCGCTTTGATTCTTGGCCGCGAATTTGGCCAAACCCTGCTCGTTGGGCGAGACCTCGAGCGAACCCAGGCCATTGCGAGCGGCGTCCCCGGAAGCGAGGCGACCACCGATATCGAACGAATTCGAAGCGCCGACGCGGTCGTCACGGTGACCTCCTCTGACGCGGCGATCATCATGCCCCAACACCTGAAACCTGGCTGTGTAGTGTGCGACGTGGCGAGGCCGCGAGACGTTTCTACCCGTGTCTCAAAGGAACGCCCAGACGTGCTAGTAATCGAGGGAGGCGTAGTCTCGGTTCCCGGCCACGTGGAGTTCGGCATGAGCTTCGGGTTCCCGCCGGGTACCGCGTACGCCTGCATGAGCGAAACCATGATGCTCGCCCTCGAGAACCGCCCGGAGAGCTACACGCTAGGCAAAGACGTGAGCGTGGAGCAGGTAGAGGAAACCCTCGCAATGGCAAAGAAGCACGGGTTCAAGCTTGCAGGCTTCCGCTCGTTCGAGCACGCGGTTTCAGACGAAGAGATACAAAGGGCAAGAGCAGCGCGAGCGATACCCGCGCCGGCGGGAGTCTAATCTTTGCGCTACGCGATTCGGATTTTGGGCTAGAAATCGAAGTGGGTCCGGTATGGAGTGCTTCGGGCTTGACCGCGCTTTGTATTCAGGCGGCTTGACGCCGTTCCGAGAACCAGAGTGTTCTCAATGACATCGATAGAACGCAGACCCAATAGCCAGGATTGCCCCTGTTTAGCCCGGTCAACTCCTATTTCCTATCTCCTCCTTTACAGCGTCTTCGTAACCTTCTTCAGTCTGACCGGCGCATCCGGGTCCAAGCCCTTCAGGCGAGCGGTATGCAGCGCCAGCCACTGGGCATAGACCGCGTCCCAAATTGGGAGCGCAGGCTCCGGGACGCCGGGCCTTTCCGGGGCCTCGATAATCCCCACCTGAAGCGAGCGCCAACTTGCCGGCGTTCCGCCAAAGACCACTGCCGCCGCCCGCTTCGACGCCAATGCTCTCGGGCCGTGTTCGAAGTCGGCGAGAGAATAGGACAAGCTCGGAACCAGCGCACACTCCATCAGCTTCAGGCTCGCCTCGTCCGCGCTACAAAAGCGCAGCCCTCGGGCAAGCGTGAACACGATCTCGGCGTCGCGCACCGTCGCCGCGGCGTCCTCCGCTCGTACTGAGCATTCCTCGCACCATGCCGCATCAGGAAAGACGGGCTCACCGAGCTCAGCTCCAAGCGCCCGAACAACGCCGTAAAGTGCGAGAAGGGAGGCGGAGTAAGTCTTGGTCGCTGCGACGGCTCGTTCCTTGCCCAGCTCCAACGCCACCGAGAACTCGGCTGCTTGCGTTAGGGGCGAGTTCGCCGTGTTCGTGATCGCGAGCGTGGTGTGGCCTGCCGCCCGCATGTCGGAAAGCACCTCGGCCACATCGGGAGCGGCTCCGCTTTGCGATATCCCGATTGCCAAGGTGCGCGAATATCGAACATGAACGCCGTAACGCGTAAGCACCGATGGCGCGGCGAGAATGGCCGGAATACCCAGGTAGATCTCGATCAAATAACGCGCGTATAGCGCCGCGTTGTCCGAAGACCCCCGCGCCGCAAGCAGCACCGCGTCGAACGATTTACTATGAAGGAAGGGACGTAGGCGGCTCTCGTAGGACGGCCAATTTCGCGCGAGCAGGCCGGGCTGCTCCCGAATCTCCGCCTCCATCATTTTGCCGAGCATACGGGGAGCTTACCGGTCGGGAATGCCCTACTTTACTGCTTTACCGCTTTACCGCCGGCCATCTTTGATTCGGGAGAGCCAAGCATGAATGGCCGCCATGCGTCGAATATCTTCTTGGAGGCTATCGTTATTCGAGTTTTCGGCGACTTGTTGAAGGGCCAGCTGTTGCCATAGGCACAGCACCTCTTTTTGGTCATCCGCGAGTGACCGCAACAGGGAATTCGTGTCCCTTCCTACGATCTTCTCAATGCCGCCGAGATCCCTAGGGTTCAGGTCGTATTGCATACCTAGATCCAGACGGTCCTGAAGGTGGCTTAAGTGAACCATAAAAGTTAGGTTATTGCGCGCCGATTCCTCAGTAATGGCCATCATGATTTCTGCAAACAATTTAAACGGCTCCTGCACCGAACTCAGTGAAAAAATCATTTCTGTCAAGTCCGGTTTGTCGTCGGCAGGCGCGACCTCAAACACCTTGCTAATAGGCGCAACCATATCCCTTAATCTCGTTTGGCCCTTCATTGGTTTTGTCCGATTATGGAACCGGTATCAGGTTTCTAGGTGGGAAGAGTCTTGACCCCTCGCTAATTACCCAGTAGAGCACGACCCCCCACGCGATTTCCGTAGTTGTATTATTGACCGTTTGACGGTCAATAATAATTGGAATGGAAGTTTGCTGTTGCTTGCCTTGCGCAGGCTTCGGTACTCTCCACGGAAATCTATTTGCTTCTGGAGGTAGGGAGGGAGTAGTACCGAAACCTCCGCAGTTTTCATAAAGAAGTTGCACAGTATCCGATACACACTTCTGAAGATTAATGATCTCGATCCAGTGGCCAAACGGACAAGTGACGCCCCCTCCTTTCTTCGGAAACCCTCCCTTGCAGTCGGTCCAAGGCTTTCTAAGCCTGCGTGAGCGGGTACGTCCCATAAGACAGCAAGTGCGGCCCCTGGGTGGTCGCCGTGCTTCGGAAGAGTTCAAGGTGCGATACCTCCATTTGATAGATAACGCCAACCTGGGCCATCTTGATCGCCCGCCCCAGCGCGGTCCGGTTTGCCTCCGATTCGATTTTCATTCTCCCTAGATCCACATGGGGCTTGAACGGCACCGCCAGATACCCGGGCACGATCGGCATCATAGCCCGTTCGACCGCGTTGTGAAGACGGATCACTTCCGCCTCGTTGCCGCCGATTGCGGTCCAAACGAACCGCGGCTGAAGATTTGACGGCGTTCCCCCCAACCCCTCCAACGTGATGGGAAACGGCTTGAACTGAGCGGCCACCCTGGGAAGGGTCGTTTTCACGTTCTCAAAGGTTAGCGTGTTGAGCTCCCCCAAGGACATAAGCACGATCTGGGTTTCGGCGGTGTTGCTGAACCGAACCACGTCCGAACCGGCTTTATGGCGTATCGTGAGCTGTACTTCAGCCAGTTTCTGCTGCGCATCGATAGGCAGCCTAATTCCTACAAAGGTGCGATTGAGTTCCTGCATTCCTTAATCGTGACATGCTTGGCAGGAAATAGGAAACCGGGGACGCGGGAAAGTAGAAAATGAGCCTTGTGAGGTTCTTATGGTTTCGGGTCAACGACAAGAGGATAAGAAGCAGACATGCCGTTGGTGGTTACGGTGATGGTGGCCGTCTTCTGCGTGGTGACTAGCTTGGTCGTGATTGTAAATTTCGCCGAAGTTCCGTACGGGGGAATGCTCACCGAGGCAGGTACGGTGGCAACGGCAGAGTTGCTCGAAGTGATCGTGATCTTACGTCCCGCGACGCCGCAGGGGCCGCTTAGTCCAACGCCTGCTGGGACCGGCGTGCCGCCGATATCGGGGCTTGCCATGGTGAGAGACGAGAGGGTTGAAGGAGTCAAGCTAATTGTGGCGGTGCGCTGAAGAGTGGGCGTAAAGGCGTCGATTGTCACCGATTGCGACGCGTCGACGGGGGCCGCCTCTGCCGTAAATGCGACATGGTTCACGCCGGCGGGGACGGTAACGCTTGCGGGAACGGCGATCGCATCGGGGTTAAGGCTGGTGAGATCGACGACGAAGCCACCGAGGGGGGCGGCGGCATTGAGGAGAAGAGTCCCGTTGAGAATGCCGCCTCCGGAGTTCGAAGCCGTCGTAAACGTGAGTTTGTAAGGTTCGAGCCCTTCAATGTAGTTCGTGAGCAAAAGTTGCCGGTTCGCCGATCCGGAAGGCTCCTGGTTCCCTTCCAAATGAAGGACCCCATCGAGGGATATCATTTGTAGAACCTCGTTCGATTCGTTAGCAACAGGCCCATATTGTTCGGCCCATTCCTGGGACCCGGATGGGGAATATTTTGTCAGTTGGTAGCCGTAGCTTGGATCGCCGCCGGTTTGAGTTTGGAAGACTACGCCAGACGTTCCATCGATGGCGGCGATCAACAGACCTGTAATCACGCCAGACCAAGTCTTTAAGCCGTTTGCGCCAAACATCTCATAGGTTGAACTAAACAAGAAATTGTATTGGTCGCACCCGAACACATGGCTGGAGTCGGTTGCCAGAAGCACGCCAAGGCTGCCCGGCTCGACTGGGGAGGTCCAAATGGAATCGCCGTTTAGGTCATATGCCTCTACCGAATGGGACATGGCTGGATTGCCGCCATTGACGACCTTGGTGGTGGTTTGGGCCAGATAGAACCCGCCCGATAGGTCTGTCGCCGCCGCGTACTGATAGCTTGTCGTAGTGGTCCCGACGGTCGTTGTGGGAGCATTGTGGGAGAGCACGATTTGGCCGGCCGGATCGATTAGCGACCAATAGGCGCCCTTGAACGAGTTCGACGGGCCAGTGAGCATGGCATAGCCGAAGCTCGTAAAGGTGATCGACTGGGGCGAAATGTTCAGATATTCGGCCGAATTCAGAAGGACGCCGGAGGGGTTATAAGAGACGTAGCTGAACGTGGAGATGTCGAAAGCGCTGCAAGCAATCTCCACGTCGCCCGAAGTATCGAAGCCGACCTTCTTTCCTTCGGTCGGGGTCATGCTAGGAGGCAGGTAATGCTGGATCCAGGCTGTCGCGCCGTCTGCGTAGACCTTCCAAGTAATCGCTTCGTCAATGTCGTTAGGGTCGTCCGCAGCTCCTGCTATGTAGGCGTTGTTTGAAGAGTCGACGCCAATCGCATTCATCGGCGCGTAGCCCCAGAAGGCCGTCGTGCACGTCCAAACTTTCGTCCCGTACAGGTCAAACTTGTAGAGAGTCCAATACGTGAAGAGGCTGTCGCCGGTCCATCCGCCCACATATTCGCTCCCGTCGGTTCCGAAAGCGACGCCTGCGCAGTTGCCTCCGACAGGCCCGAAGAAGCGGTTCCACGTGTTAGAAACCAGGTTCGTCGAGGCAAGTCCAGGGAGCGGTGGGGCTTGAGGACTTGAGAACGGTTGCGAGTCCTGAGCTTGCGAAAAGCCGGTCAGAGCAACGCCTAAGACGCACGAGAAAAGGAAGGGAATCTTGGAAAGACGCATATTTACCTTGGACAGCCTTATGGCCTTGCGGCTCGTGCGGCGTCAATCAGGGCAAATAATGCGGTTAGGCGTTATTAAGATTGACCCATAAAGGATCTTGTATTAGCAGACAGGTTACCGCGTGGTTTTGTTCCACCCAACCTAAGACCGCCGCTTTACAATCCGAGAGATCGACTACGAGTCTGCAAGAAACCGCTATATACTGAAGGTATTCGCTCGCAATAGGTGCGACTCCTGGCTGAGGAGATTTTGCATGCGCCTAACCATTAAAAAGCTAGATCTGGTTTGGGATGGGTTCCTCCCACGCGACAGCATGGCTGGCGATCGGTATCGCGAGGTCTTTTGCCTCGCGAAGCCGCTGATCGATTACGCCTTCAAGGTGGATAGGCCGGGGTATATCCGCGTCTGGTGGTTCGACCGTTATATTCCGAACGTGGTCAGCCTGCGCGGGTGGCCCAAAGCGGGGCGCTTCTATCCGCTTGATTTGCTGAAGGCTGAAACCGATCTGCAGATTGGTTACTATCTGATGGAGTTGGGATGGCAGGTCAAACTGGCCGTCCACTCGATCGAGCGGCAGGAATATGTGACGCTGGCAGTGTTTAGTGGGCGAGGGGCTATTCTCGAGGAAAACGAGGATTACAAACTGCTCACGCTAGAAGAAGAGGGCTTCTGGCCGGCGGCCGATTCCCAACTTGTTTATGCAGGGAAAAGCGGCGAATCCGGTTATCGCAGCCCCTAGGGCACGCCTTCGGCCACAATATACCGATGGATTTTCAACTGACCCCCGAGCACGAACTCGTGCGTGAAATGGCCTTCAAGTTTGGCCGCCAGGAGATCGTTCCCGGAATTCAGGAGCGGGACCGCGACGCCAAATCGGACCGCGCCATGCTCGACAAAATGGCCGAGGCCGGGATTCTCGGGGTGAGTCTGCCGGAGAAATACTCGGGGTCGGGAACGGACTACATCTCCCTCGGCATCGTCTGCGAAGAGCTCGAACGGGCCGACACCAGCGCCCGCGTGGTTATGAGCGTGCACAGCGGCCTCCACTGCCTAACGCTGCTCCAGTGGGGCTCGAAGGAGCAGAAATCCCGTTGGTTGCCTGGGCTTGCCAAGGGAGACAAGGTTGGCGCGTTCGGCCTCACCGAACCCAACGCAGGGTCGGATGCGATCAATATCTCAACACGCGCGGTCCGCGACGGCGAGAGCTACATTCTAAACGGGGCCAAAACTTGGATTTCTCTAGCCGACTACGCGGACCAGTTTCTCGTCATCGCGGTAACCGATCCGGAGGCGAAGACAAAGGCCGCGGGCATGAGCGCATTCATCGTCGAGCGGACGGGCAAAGGCTTTGGCTCCAAACCTCTGAAGGGCAAGCTGGGAGTGAGAGCGGGCAACACAGGTCAAATCTTCTTCGAGGACCTGCGGGTTCCGATTGAAAATAGGCTGGGAGAGGAAGGCGACGGATTTAAGATTGCCATGTCCGCCCTCGACCATGGCCGCTATACGGTGGCCTCCGGCTCGGTCGGCATTATCACCGCATGTTTGGACGCCTGCGGGACCTACGTGAAGGAGCGCAAAGTCGGCGGGGAGGAGATCGGCAAGAAGCAGCTCGTGCAGCAGATGGTCGCCAACATGGCCGCCGGACGAGACATCGGAAGGCTTCTCTACTATAAGGTCGGCTGGATGAAAAACACGGGCCAAAGGCACACCCGCGAAGTGAGCCTAGCTAAGTGGCAGAACTGCAACAACGCGTTCCAAGCCGCCAACGACGCGGTAGAGATCCACGGCGCCTATGGGTACTGCGACGAGTTCCCGGTGGAGCGCTATTTCCGCAACTCACGCGGGGCGATGATTTACGAAGGCACCCGCGAGATTCACACGCTCATGCAGGCCGAATACGAGCTAGGCTACCGAAGCGACCGCCCGCTCGCAAGAACGCTGCCATGCTGGCCGTTTGGCGAAGACGCCTGAGGTTGTAGCGCGGGAGGTTTGTGGTGTCCCTTCAGGACACCGGAGCTTTGGTACCTCCGACCAGGGGTTGAAACCCCTGGCTGAAACATCTCGCCCCCTTGGGGCGAAAACGTCATCAATCGCTGGATCGGCAAAGCACAGTCACATCCACAATGACCCGCTGGGCCTATTGCCTCTGTGTAGTTTGTCGGACCGAAAGGGGCCAAATGTCTTAGATAGGGGTTTCAACCCTGGAACGCCGATAACCCCATTTCCGGGTGTCCTGAAGGGACACAATGGTATGGTCCGCGCGCCCGCCCGTATCAAATGACTTTAAACCTTGACTATGAAATCCATCCAAATCACTTCCTTCGGCGACCTGGAACAGCTCAAACTGGTCGACCTACCCGATCCCAAGCCCGGGCCGAACGAGGCGCTCGTCCAAATCCACGCCGCCTCCGTCAACCCAAGCGACGTTAAGAACGTCCAGGGTGCGATGCACCAAACCACCCTGCCGCGCATCCCCGGGCGCGACTATGCCGGGGTCGTCGTCGCGGGCCCGAGCGAGTGGATGGAAAAGGAAGTGTGGGGAACGGGCGGCGAGTTGGGGTTCACCCGCGACGGCACCCACGCCGAGCTCGTAGGGGTCCCCGTCGAGAGCCTGAGGCAGAAGCCTAAGAACCTGTGCTTCGACCAGGCGGCAACGGTTGGCGTTAGCTACATGGCCGCGTGGCTTGGTGTGGTCGAGGTGGCCGAGGTGAAACAGGGCGAGACGATCGCCATCATAGGCGCGGGCGGGGCGGTAGGCGGCGCGGCCGCTCAGATTGCCAAACGAATCGGGGCCAAGGTCGTCGGCGTCGACCGCAACGAGCCTCACCCCGAGGCGCCGATCCGCATGGCGGCCGAATCGCTCATTGTCGGCGCGCCCGACGTTGCCGCCGCAATTCGGCAAGCGACGGGCGGCCGCGGGGCGGACGTCGTGTTCGACATGGTTGGAGGCGCCATGTTCCGCGCATCGCTCGCGTCCCTCGCTTTTCGGGGCAGGCAAGTCGCAATTGCATCGGTAGGCGCCCGAGAGGTCGCGTTCGACCTCATCGACTTCTATCACAACGAGAGCCGGCTGTTCGGCGTGGACACGCTGAAGCGAGGCCTCGTCGAATCGGCGAAGATTCTCGAAGCGCTAACGGCAGGCTTCGAGGAAGGAGCGTATCTGCCAGCGCCTATCGAGCAAGCGTTTTCATTGTCAGAGGCTGCTGAGGCTTACAAATGCGTGGCGGATGGCGCTCGTGGCCGCATCGTGCTCCGGCCTCAGGGGTAGTCCACCAATCCCTCCCATCGATTGTGCGAAGTGAGGTTGTAGCTAGATCGAGGCTAGAGCTTGGCTTCCCAATTCTGGGCGGTATGGAAAACGTGGAGCACGTATACAACTCCTCGTTGAAAGTAGAACACCGCGATATGACCGTGACGTTTTGACCGCCGTCGAATTTGAAAGTAACGTAAATCCGGACGCGATGGAATTACTTTCCCCCTTTGATGATTGGCGGCCAGGGCATAGATTGAGTTGGTGAGAAACTCGAGGTATGCGTCTGCGCGTTGGTCTCCGTAGTGCTCGGCGTTCCAGAGCCAGATTCCATTGAGGTCTCTGGTCGCAGTCGAAGCGACTACGACATGCGCCGGTTTTTTTGAAGCCATGCTGCCCTTGTCTTGGAAAGGGTTGCGTCAACTTGAGCTGGCGTGTATACGTCCCCCCGATTTACTTCGTCAAGCGCCCTGTCGATTATTGCCAATCGAGCCGGTGTGAAAAGTTGGTCGAGGTCCACGGGTTCCTTATCCAAATCGCAAGTAACCACGTCCGACACATATTCCTCCACTGTCTTAAACCCGGCTTCGTTTGCGCGCTGCTGAGCCCTAATATAATGATCGTCGTCGAGGTGAACGTGAATTGGGTGCATATTATCTGTTTGTTGTCTGCTTTCGCTCTAATCTTATTATGTCTCTTTGAGTTCGCCTTCACAAAAGGATCGACCTCCGAGCGCGAATCCGGGTCCAAGAGTAACATAACCCGCAGCGCAATGAACTCCGCGAAGGTATTGCATTGAACGCCGTCCCGAATTCCGGCGAGGCTCCGGGGATCGAAGAGAAGACCTACACCTACAACAGGGGGCTAATGAAGAGCGCGGCGACTTTGAGCTTTGCCTACATTCTGGTCGGCGCTGGGGTTATTTGCTTTTTCTGGTTGATGATTTCGAAGCCACCCTACGATCCGATCGTCGATTACATTGGAGGCGGCTTCTTCCTCGCCATAGCAGTTGCCCTCGCGGTTAATGGCTTCTTGGGTGGGATCTGGTGCCTAAAGACTGCCGCGAACGAAAAGATTTCGCTTATGAGGGACCTTGCCTCTTGGACGGACCGAAAAGGGAAGAAACGGGTCGAACTGGATCGAAAACAGGTTCTTAGCATCCGGGAGGACATCGTCAATCCAATCGGAAGGTGGGGGAGGCTTCGATGTAGGGTCGAGGGGCCGTCAGGCTAACTTAGCTTCCAAGAAGATCTCGACGGTTACGAAGAACTTGTTCTTTTTTTCGGAGCGTCCACGATCAGCCCGTGCTTGAGGGCGCCTTTCGATTCAGAAACGCGCCTCAGCTCGTCGTAGGGCTGTTCGCAACGGTCTTTTTCACCGCGGCGGCGATCTCGATACCTAATCGACATCCAACGGACCTGCCAGCAAGCTATGCACCCCTTGTCTTGTTGTATCTCTTGATGGCATATTACGTGATCCAAGCCAAGAACCAAAGGATCGAGTTGACGCCGACCACGATTAGCTATTTTAATGGATGTGGAAATCTCAAAATACACGTTCCATTGAGCATGATCAAAAGCAATGCCTTCTTTGTGGCGGGGAAGGTGGGTTCAGTTGAACGATCTTTCCGGCTTGAGACCGACCAGGGGCCGATAGTCTGGTCGACTCATGTCACGGACTGGGCTGAACTAATGCGATATCTACAACGACGGTTGAATGAAGGGTAGATGCATTTCCACTTACCTTGTGACATGACGGGCGCTTTGCGTCCGTAATTGTAATTGATGGCGGTCAACGTACCAAGAGCGGGAACGAAGCTCTCCACGCCAGTGACAAAGTAGAAAATCGAAAAACAAACCCAATCCGCAAGTTCAAACTGGCAAAACTAAAATATGCCAAGGCATATAATTCTCCTAAACACAAGGCAGCCCGCCCAGCCCACGTCAGCTCTGTGGCCGTCTGTGGTGAACAAGCTACAAAGCAGCAAGCGAGCCGCAATCAGAAACTAGCCCTCGGCCACCACCACCAACCCCACGGAATCGCGCAAAATAAAACCGTGAACAAGATGCTCTACCTCATCGCCTTTTGTGCCGTGGCGGCGGCCGCCCAGGCGCAGAACCATTTTCTCTATCCCGACGCGCACAAAACTGACACTTCATTCGACTACGCCGGAACCAAGGTGCCCGACCCCTACAACTGGCTCGAGAACGCCGACAGCGACGAATCCAAGGCATGGATCGACGCGGAAAACGCCTTGACCTTCAGCTACCTCCACGCCATCCCAGAGAGGGAGAAGATCCTCGATAAGCTGAAGAGCGTGTGGAACTTCGAACGCTTTGGCGCCCCCCAGAAGGAAGGCGGGCGTTACTTCTTCACGAGGAACGACGGCCTTCAGAACCAGGACGTCATGTATGTGGCAGACTCCCTGGGCGCTCAACCGAGGATGCTGCTCGACCCCAACACGCTCCTAAAGGACGGCACCATGGCGCTCAACGGTATCGCCATCAGCCGCGACGGTAAGAAACTCGCCTACGCCCTCTCGAGCGGTGGATCGGACTGGCAGGAGTGGCATGTGCGCGACGTGGATACCGGGGAGGACACGAGCGACGTCATCAAATGGGCCAAGTTTAGCGACGCAAGCTGGACAAAGGATGGGAAGGGATTCTTTTACGAGAGGTACGAGGAACCGAAAGAGAACATCCTTAAGGCGTCGGTTTACAACCAGAAGATGTACTATCACGTGCTGGGGACCGATGAGAGCCAGGATGAGATGATCTATTCCCGGCCCGATCATAGCGACTGGGGCTTCGGCTCAGGCGTAACCGACGACGGCCGTTATCTTGTTATCAACGCGTGGCAAGGATCCGATCACGAGACCAGCGTCTTCTTCAAAGATCTCACCGACCCGATGGCGAAGGTTCAGGACCTGTTTCCCAACTCCGACGCCGCCTACACCTTCCTCGGCAATGTGGGAACCGTGTTCTACTTCCAATGGGATAAAGGTGCGCCCAACGGAGCGGTCATTTCCGTCGACGTCGCCAACCCCGATCACAAGATCAAGACCGTAATCCCAGAGGCGAAGGACGCCCTCGAAGGGGCAAGCTTAGTGGGTGGAAAGTTCTTCGGCCGGTACCTGAAAGACGCCCATAGTCAGATCCGGGTTTACGATCTAGCCGGCAAAAAGTTGGGCGAGGTGGGACTTCCCGGTATCGGTTCGACGAACGGCTTTGCAGGCCACATCGACGACAACGAGACCTTCTACACCTATGCCAGCTGCACTTCGCCGACGACGCTCTACCGCTATGATATCGCTTCCGGCCAAAGCACGATCTTTAAGAAGCCGAAAGTTGATTTTGACGGAGACAAATACGAGACGAAGGAGGTGTTCTTCAAGAGCAAGGACGGCACTCGTATTCCCATGTTCCTCACCTACAAAAGGGGCATGAAATGGGACGGCACGAACCCGACCCTGCTATACGGCTATGGAGGATTCGACGTTAACGAGACGCCGTACTTCTCCATTTCCAGGGCCGTCTGGCTCGAAATGGGCGGCGTCTACGCTGACGTGGTACTTCGCGGCGGCGCGGAGTACGGCGAATCTTGGCATAAGGCCGGAATGCTTCACAACAAGCAGAATGTGTTTGACGACTTTATCGCAGCGGGCGAATATCTCATTCATGAGAAGATCACCGCTACGCCGCATTTGGCCATCGACGGCGCCAGCAACGGCGGCCTTCTCATCGGCGCGGTGCTTAATCAGCGCCCCGACCTATGGGGGGCGGCGCTTCCTGCAGTTGGAGTCATGGACATGCTGAGGTTCAACAAGTTCACGATCGGTCACGCATGGATGGGAGACTACGGAAACCCGGACACCGCAGCGGACTTTGCTTACATTCGCAAATACTCGCCTCTGCACAACATCAAGCCAGGCGTCCACTACCCGCCAGCCCTCATTACCACTGCCGACCATGACGACCGCGTCTTCCCGGCACATAGCTTCAAGTATGCGGCCACTCTCCAAGCGGCCCAGGGCGGCGACGCCCCCATCCTCATTCGGATAGAAACGAGGGCGGGCCACGGGGCGGGCAAGCCTACCAGCAAGGCGATCGAGGAGATCGGCGACCAGTGGGCGTTCCTTGTCAAGAACTTAAACATGACGCTGCCGGAGGGCTTCTGAGAGCAGGAAGACCTCACTGCAGTGAACTCGGAACGGGAGTCCGCCCATTTGGAGTGCGCTGGGCGCACTCCATAGGGCCCCTCTACCCTCTACCCTCTACCCTCGCGCGCCCCAAGGTCTCACCGTCATGATGCGCATGGGCGGCTCGAGCGCCCCGAGCAAAAAGGTAAACCGGGCCACGCTCAAGCGTGTGGCCCAACTGTTTAGGCCCTACCGTTTCGAGGTCGCGATGACGGCAATCTGCGTGATCGCCTCCTCGCTCCTGGGCATCCTTCCGTTTCTTTTCCTTGGAACGATCGTGGATCAGGGAATCGCCCACAACCGCCTCGACGTAACGGCCCGATATTCGCTTTACACGATTGCGCTCACTTTTATTGCTTCGGCCTTGATGCTGTATTACGGTTACTTGAGCGTCGTCGTCGGACAGCACATCATGCGCGACCTGCGCAACAAACTATTCGACCACCTACAGGGCATGTCGATGAAGTTCTTCACGTCGACGCGCGTGGGCGAAATCCAGTCGCGCCTGATAAGCGACGTGAGTGGCGTCCAAGGGGTCTTGAGCAGCACCGTCAGCGACGCGTTGTCGAATATCACTACCGTGGTATCCGCGCTCGTCACCATGTTCGCCCTGGAGTGGCGGCTTGCATTACTTTCGGTTGGAATATTGCCCATCTTTGCGATCGCAGGCTCGCGGATAGGTGGAATTGCTCGCAAGGTCACTACCGGAATGCAGAAGCAGATGGCCGAACTGAACGCCATGATGGGGGAGACGCTTTCCGTATCAGGGGTTTTGTTGATCAAGACGAGCGGCAGAAGAAGCCTGGTGGCGCAGCGGTTCGGCGTGGAAAACGAGAGCCTCTCTGGCTGGCAGGTGAAGGCCCAGATGATTCCCTACTACTTCTTTGGGCTCATCCGGTTCATTTTTTCCCTGACCCCGGCGTTGGTTTATTGGGTCGCCGCGTATCTCATTTTCAAGGGCGATAAGTTGATCACGATCGGACTGCTAGTGGTATTCACATCCCTCCAGTCGCGCCTGTTCTTTCCGCTTACAGGCTTGCTCAACGTCCAAGTCCAACTCACGAGCGCGCTCGGATTCTTCGATCGGATTTTCGAGTACATGGACATTCCGCAGGACATCGTGGACCGCCCTGACGCGATAACCCTCGATGCAGCCAAGGTTACTGGGCGCGTGGAGTTCAAGGACGTCATCTTCAGCTATGAAGAGGAAGCTGAGGTTCCTACCGTGCAAGACATCAGCTTTGAAGCCGAGCCTGGCCAACTGGTTGCACTGGTCGGTCCATCCGGCGCGGGCAAGACCACTTTGACGTACCTCATTCCTCGCCTCTACGACGTGTCTTCGGGAAGCGTATCGATCGACGGCATCGACGTGCGAGATATCAAGCTGGAAAGTCTCGGCGAAGTGGTTGGCGCCGTGACCCAAGAGACGTACCTCGTACACGCAACCGTCGCTGAAAACTTGCGCTACGGGAAACCTGACGCGACCGACGCGGAGATCGCTGAGGCGGCGAAGCTTGCCGCCATCCACGATCATATCGCGGGCCTCCCCGAGGGTTACGAAACCCTCGTTGGGGAGCGCGGCTACAAACTCTCAGGCGGAGAGAAGCAACGTATCGCGATTGCCCGGGCCATCTTGAAGAACCCCAGGATACTGATTTTGGACGAGGCCACCTCGGCCCTGGACACGGCTTCCGAGCGGCTTATTCAAAACTCGCTCAAGACCCTTATGGCGGGCCGAACGACTTTCGCCATCGCCCACCGACTTTCGACCATTTTGGCGGCCGATCTCATTCTCGTCCTTCAAGGCGGTCAGATTGTGGAACGCGGCCGACACCACGACCTTCTTGCTCAAAACGGCTTATACGCCAAGCTCTACAACGAGCAATTTATGGAGCAAGAGCAGGTGGCGGTTCTTTGAGAATCGAGAAATGCTGATCACGCTGATCTTCGCCCTATGCGTCGTCGGCTTCGGCCGGTTGCTCTACGGGCGTTGGATGCCCAGCCTCGACCCCGCGTCACGATTTGGCCTTTCCGGCATTCTCGGACTTGGCACGGTGGGCCTCGGTACGCTCTTCATCGGCCTCATGCCGAACGGCCTTGTCTGGGGTCAAGCGGCCGTGGCCCTCGTGGCCCTTGTTGGCGCGGCGTCAATCTTCCGAACGCGAATGTGGGAGGAGAAGGTCCTTCCCCGAAGGCCTAGTGGCCTCGAATGGGTTTTCGTCGGCGTCGTTCTTCTCGCCGCCGTCGTAGCTTCGGTAGCCGTGCTTGCGCCGAGTACCGCGCTCGATTGGGACACCATCGCCTACCACCTCGCGGTGCCGAAGCTTTGGCTCTCCGCCGGTCACATCTACCGGATCGACTTTATTCATCATAGCAACTTCCCACAGTCGGTCGATAACCTCTATATTTGGGGATTGACCTGGGGCGACCAAGCTGGCGCTAAAGCGTTCCAGCTTTGCTACTACCTGCTCGGCTGCCTCGTCGTCTTCGGTCTGACGAGAGCCCGTTATGGTGGCAAGGCGGGCGCTTGGGCCGCGGTCACGTTCGCTACCGTACCAGTCGTGCTCTGGGAGGCGGGAACCGGTTATATCGACGTCGCCCACGGGCTCTATGCGGCAGCCGGCGTCATTTTAGTGGCCGAGATTCTCGAAGGGTTGCTGGCAGGGCGTGAGTCGGCGACAAGAGTGTGGCCAGTGGCCGCTTTATGCCTCGGATTTGCGGCCGGGAGCAAGTACACCGGATTCCAAGTTTTCATCGCGTTGGGCTTGGTCTATGGGCTCTACGCCTTGGCGCGGAAGAGCGGCCGAGCCGTGAAGTCGGTTGCGGCCGTACTCGCCGTCGGCCTAGCGGTTTGTGCGCCTTGGTATGTGAAGAACGTAGCTTGGACCGGCAACCCCGTGTACCCTTTCTTTTATGAGCAGTTCGGCGGGAAGAACTGGAGCAAATACAACGCGGATATCTACAAGAATCAGCAACAGATCTTCGGCATTCCGCGGGCGGGCCCCCTCGGAGGCATTGCGGCTTTTCCCGACGCGGTGCTCGGTCTGGCTTTTCAACCCGGGCGTTACACCGATCCTGCAATCCCCGGCAGAGGCACGCCCAACGGAGGCTTCGGGTTTGCATGGCAGAGCACAGGCGCCGCCATCGTCGTCGCCTGCTTCGTTTGGTTACTCAGCGGGAAGACAAGGCGTTTCGAGGGATTGCTGCTGGCATGGATCGGCGTGAGCCTGCTCATGTGGTTCGTGCTGTCCCAGCAAAGCCGTTATGCCATCACTTTCGCGCCGGTTCTTGCGATGCTCCTAGGCGCTGGGGTTGTAAGGCTGCGGGCGGGGTCGGTGCTGGCCGCCGTCTCCGCCGCTCAAGCCTGCGGGACTCTCGCCGTGCTGCTATATGCGCAATATCCCGGCCAATTCGGGGTGGTTACCGGAAAGGTCAAGAGAGCCGATTATCTAAGCCGCTCGGTGCCGGTCGAAGCTTTCGGTTGGCTAAACGAGCATGCCAAGAACGGCAAAGTGGCGCTTTACGACGAGGTGTTCGGCTTTTATTTATCCGTGCCGTATTTCTGGGCGAACCCCGGTCACACCACGCTCATTGGGTACGACAAGCTGAACGACGGTCAGCAGTTCGTGTCGAGGTTAAAGGAGATGGGATTCACCCATATCTATATGTCCACCGGATATGGAAGCTACACTCCCGAAGAGGCGGCTGCCCTAAGGGCAATCGTCGGGCTGGACGGCACGACCGTTCCCCTCGACGATGCGGCCGTTAGCGCTCTTCTGGGCCATACCGCTCGTGTCGACGACCTCAAGTCCGACCAGGGCCAGAAATACAAGTGGCTCATCGCCGATGCGGCCGACAGAGGGCTTTTTTCCCAGAAGGTTCACTTTAGGGGTGGGTTCGTATTACAGCTAAGATAAGGGGGGCGTAAGAAATATGAAAGACATGCTATTTGAGGCGCCTCGGGGCGTGACGGAGATCGAGGTCAGCCACGGCTTTGCCCAGGTCCAGACCCATCTGGGCGGTCAAGATCTGGCCGCAACCCGTCTTCAGGTTCTGAAACTTCTCGCCGATTCGAACATAAGCCACAAATATCTTCAGTTGACGCCAGAGGGTTTGGCATTCGTCATTCGAGACGCGCAGGTGGTACCGGCAATAGAGGTTCTGTCGGCCGCCGGCTTCAAGTTCGAGCTGCATGAGGGGCGAAGCATTATTCTTGTGAAAGCGCCGGGAATCTGGGAAGAAAAGGGAATGATCGCCTCAGTGATGGAAGCGGCGATCGCATCGGGAGTCGAAGTGGACCACGTGGGAGACATGCACGACCGCATGTACATGGTTGTTCGCGGCGAAGTGGCCGAGGACACCGCGGCAAAGTTTAGGCGCCAAGTCTTTGGGAGTAAGCCGTGAAGATCAAGGTTCTCAAGTTTGGAGGAACCAGCGTTGCGACGGTGGAAGCTCGCGCGGCGGCTGCGCAGCGGGTCTTTGACGCTCGGCAAGCGGGTTTCGCCCCTATCGCAGTCGTGAGCGCGATTGGAAGGAAGGGCGCCCCATACGCCACCGACACGCTTATCGGCGAATATAGAAGTGTGAACCCGCAGTTGGAGCCTCAAGCTCGCGAACTTGACCTCATCATGGCCTGCGGCGAAATCATCTCCGCTGTCATCTTCGCCCAAACCTGCCGCTCGCTGGGCCTTCGAGCGACCGCGCTCACCGGAGCTCAGGCGGGGCTTGAGACGGATGGCCGCTATGGCAACGCGAGGGTTTGCGGAGTGAACGCCAAGAGAATCTTATCGCTACTCGAAGAAGGTTGCACGCCCGTAATCTGTGGCTTCCAAGGCGCCTCTGAAGAGGATCGGAGCGAGATCACCACCCTGGGACGCGGCGGAACGGATACGACGGCGGCCGCGATCGGCGCCGCGGTGCGCGCCTGTGCGGTTGAGATCTTCACCGACGTTGACGGTATCAAAACCGCCGACCCGGACGCGGTGCCCAACGCGCCCACTTTGAGGAAGGTGAGCTATGAAGAAGTTGCCGAGTTGGCCCATCTTGGGGCCAAGGTGTTGCACCCCCGCTCGGCGGAGATCGCCATGCGCCACGCGATTCCCCTATGGGTGAAGAACTCCTTCAGCGGCGACGAGGGCACGGAAATCGTCGACGAGGACGTCTCCTACGAGCACGAGTTGACGGGAATCACGCATTCGGGCAAGCTGGTCTATCTGCGGTTTGATCTCACCGACATCCTCGCCGACAGGCGAAGCGAGTTCGAGCGTCGGCTTTTTTCACTTCTCGCCCAATTTGATATTGGCCTTTACATGTTAAATTTGAGCCCCGCGGGGATTGGCTTCGCGGTTGAGAGGCTTCAGTTTCCAAGCGCTGAACGTCTGCTGGACGGGCTCCTGATCCCTTCGGAGAATGAGCCGGTTATTCTTCAGCTTGGTTCGCCATCGCAAAAGGTGCAAGCACAACAAACTCTGCTCGGCGGGAAGGCGAGGCCTGTTCGGGTCGAGATTACCGAGGGTTGCACAATGATTTCGGTCGTCGGGCGAAGCTACTTCGGCAGACCTGGTGTATTCTACAGTATCCTCTCTATACTGAACGAAGATAAAGTGCAAGTGTTCCAGACAGCTGACAGCGATTTTTCCGTGAGCTTCCTGATTCCGGAGACCGAGACGCATCGAGCCGTTCGTGTGCTTCATGATCGCCTAGTAGTGACTCCAAAAATCAAATGACCGACTTTTCGCTCCCATTAGATAGGCCCGCCCTGATGGGCATTCTCAACGTTACGCCCGACAGCTTCAGTGAGCGCGGCTTGAACTTCGATTCTGCCAAGGCGATCGAAGCCGGGCTGCAAATGGCCCGAGACGGGGCCGACATCATCGACGTCGGGGGCGAGTCGACCCGCCCAGGCGCAGCGCCGGTAGACACGGAAGACGAGTGGTGTCGCATCGCCCCGGTAGTGGGGAAGCTGGCGAAAGAGGGCCTCGTCGTCTCGATCGACACGCGAAAACCGGTAGTCGCTGAACGTGCGCTAGAACTTGGCGCCGCCATCGTTAACGACGTGAGCGGCCTGCGCGACCCCGAGATGGTCTCGGTTTGTGCCCGCAGCGGTTGCTACGTGTGCATCATGCACATGCGTGAGAACCCGGAGACCATGCAGATCGACCCCGTGTACAACGACGTGGTCGGCGAGATAAGCGGCTATCTGCTCGGTCAGGCGGAGTCCGCCATCCTGGTCGGCGTCTCGCAAGACCGTATCTGGATTGATCCCGGGATCGGCTTCGGCAAAACAGACGCGGATAACCTTCAACTCATACGGCATCTGGAGGCCTTCGCAGCGACCGGCTACCCGGTTCTGGTAGGCGTGAGCCGAAAGGGCTTTCTTGGGAGGCTGGCCGGCCTAGGACACGAGTTGCCTGTAACTCAGCGGCTGGAAGCGACGCTCGCGGTCCAAACCGTAGCCCAGATGAAGGGCGCCCGGATCATAAGGGCTCACGACGTGGTGGCCTCGAGAAGGGCGATCGAGATCACGAAGCATATAATGAGCGAGTAGCTCGGCCGCTATTTCGGAATCTCCGGAAGCTTGGCCCCGCTCAGTATCTTCTGCAAAAGCCCTGGCGTGTAATAGGCGAACCGAAGCTGGTCCAAACCCATGGGAGTCGTGCCGTTGCGGATCCAATGCAACCCGCCGATATGGCCGTCGTCGGGCCCGTCGTAACGGCCCGCCGGGTCTGTTATGGCATAGGCGCCATCGTTGAAGGTCAGGACCGTGCAGAGTTCCTTACCCGTTGACGAGCGATAAATCTTGGCTGCACCGTCATCGTATTCAACCAGGATATTATCCGAGTCCTTGAAAAGCAAAGCATTTCCCACATGTCCGGAGTCGAGGGCGAACGCTGCCAACGGTCTTCCTGTTCTATTGTCGAGGACCTGTGCGCTACCCCCAAAAGTGACCCTGAGAAGCCTCTTCTTGTCGGTCGACTGAGTTAGGTGTGAGTAGGTGGGAGGGTCCATGAGCACCCCCGAGTAGGGGTCGGGTTCTGGGAAGTCGTCTGACTCGAGGGCGGTTTGTCTCCCGGAAATCAGATTCCAGATTATGTAGGGATGGGCAGATTCATTGATTTCAATGAGGCTTCCCTTAACCTCGAGAAACCAGGCTTCCGTAGTATCTCCGGCCAGAGTCGACACCCTCTTCGTTCCTGTAGCTCTCCAAATTTCGGCGCCCCTCCCCTTTGCCACCATAACGAGGCTTCCATCAGGAGAAAACGAGCATGATTCACACGTTCCGTCGCCTAGCGCCACTGGCGAGGGAACAACGCCGACGATCTTGCCTAAGTCGAAGTCCCAAATCCGGGCGTCGCCGCTAGGCCCCCCAAACAGAAGGCGTTTTCCGTCCGAGGAGAAGGATGCCTGAGTTATGGGGAACGGGTTCCCCGGGAACGAGCGGATCCGTTTTCCGCTAGCCGCGTCACAAACCGTCGCCTTCCCGTCAGACCCTCCGGCTACGAGCATGCTGTCGTCGGCCGAGAAACCACTGGACAGCACCTTACCTTTCCCAAAGTCTGGCGATGATACCAATTTGCCAGAGGTCCGGTCCCGCACCGACCCGCCCTTAAAAAAGAGGGCAGAGCCCTGCGTGATGGTCTCGTTGGGCTCATAACCTCGAATCGGAGGGCCGGGGATGAACTTGGACGTTTTGAGGTCGAACGTTCGGGCGAGACCGTTTGTTTCGATCAGCAGTTTTTCACCGTCCGGTGTGAAGCGGCACCTCACACCCCTCAAGTTGGGCCCGTTCGATATGGGTTTGCCCGTGAACACGTCCCACACGCGCACGGGGCTAACAAAGCCCGAGGTCACGATCTTCCGGCCATCGGGCGAAAAGGAAGCCGACACGATGTGCCACGGGTCGGCATGAATCGTGAGGATCAGGAAACCGGATTGCGCCTCCCAGATTTTCACTGCTCCACCATCGTCGGTGGTCAGAACCCAGTTTCCGTCAGGCGACCAAGCGGCCGACTGGATACGCCCAACATTCGATGTCTGCGCCACGAGACGCAAGCTGTCGGCCTGTGCGGGTGCGTCATCGCCTTGGGACAGCGCTGCTGCGCAAAGGGCAACGCCACACAAAGCCGACGTCAAACGGAAAACTGCGATCTTCACGAAGACATTCTAGCCCTGCGCCGCGTCGCGGAGAAACCAAAGAGCGCAACCGGCCCTATAATAGGAAGAGAATCCAATGAACCGCCTAATACGACTGTCGATCCTTTGCGCCGCGCTCTACCTCATCTCGGGTTGCTCAAATGGCAAGATGGCCCCTGACTTTACCGTTTCCGACGTCGAAGGGGATAACACCGCCGTCCAGCTTTCTTCTTTAAGGGGCAAGGTGGTCGTGCTCGACTTTTGGGCCACCTGGTGTGGGCCGTGCAAGATGACGATTCCGGTGGTGGAGAAGCTTTTCCAGGATTACAGCGGAAAGGGCGTCCAGTTTCTGGGAATTTCGGACGATCTTCCGTCCAAGGCGCGAGACTTTAGAGCCGCCAACCAGGTCACTTACAAGATGTATGTCGATCCCGGCGATCTGGCCTCCATCTCCCTCGGCGTCGACAGCATCCCCAACCTCTTCGTGATCAACAAGAAGGGTGAGATCGTTCTGTCCGAAGTGGGCGCCCCCTTGGACGAGCAGAAGGTCCGGGCCGCGATCGACTCCTGCTTAGCGGGCTAGGCCGGGAATCGCCTCGAGGCCAGACTGCGGCACGAACTCGAACTCTTCGGCGTTGGGGGCCGTATCCACCGGGTCGATCGTCATCGTGAACATAAAGCCGTTGGGGAGGTTCGGATTGGTCTCGTCATACTTTGAGACGTAGATCGCGGAGATAACCCAATGGGTGGTGCTGTCTGTCGCAGTAACTTGGCTGCGCTGGAACACCACCGAGCGGCTAATCGGTCCGGTCGTCTCGTAGACGATGAAGTCCTGGGCTGGCGACGGGCTGTAAAGCTTGTCCGTTAACGGATCCTGCACGGGCCCGGTTTCGGTGGTCACGTAGGTCAACTCGCCGGAGCACCACGGACTGTAGGTTGGGTTGTCGTTGCCGAAGACTTCCTCCAAGAAGCGGGCCGCGTAGCAGCCTCGCCGTCCGGAAATGGCATACATGCGTTGAAGCATGTCGAGCCTTGAAGAAGACGCAGGGGTGTTCGCATAATCGTGCGCAAGGAAAGTGCGATCGTGGATGTTGTAAGAGAAGAACGTGGCGCCGTCGGCCGATATCTGCCCGACCTCTTCGCCGGCGACAGACTCGTCGCCCTTGAGATAAACAGCTTTGTCTTGCCCCGTTGGGTCCCAAGCCCAACTCAAATCCATGGTCGACGGGGTGATCTTCTCGCCGTAGAGATCGAACATCTCCACATGCAAATTGGCCGAGGGATAAGACCTCAAGGTCTGATACCCTTCGTTAATTTTTTCCACGTCCACCGACTGGGCCATCGCGCCAGCCGACATGAGGACGAGGATCAGGCCAATAATCTTTCTCACGACGGTGCCTATGACGACGGCAATTTGCGCATCGTTCCCGAGGGCCCAGGCCCTTGTCAAAAAAAGCGCAAACACCTCCGCATTACGTTAAACTCCGCGAGGCTAGATAAAGAAAAGACCTCAAATAGTTATACGAATTGGGAACAAAGGGGAGGGCTTGGGAGTCGGCGGGTGTTGGAGTGTTGGAGTGTTGGAGTGTTGGAGTGTTGGAGTGTTGGAGTGTTGGGCGTTGAGTGTTGGGTGTTGGGTGTTGAGTGTTGAGTGTTGGAGTGTTGAGTGTTGGAGTGTTGGGTGTTGGAGTGTTGGGTGTTGAGTGTTGGGTGCTGGGTGTTGGGTGTTGGGTGTTGAGTTTTGGGTGTTGGAGGGTTGGAGTGTTGGGCGTTGAGTGTTGGGTGTTGGGTGTTGAGTTTTGGGTGTTGGAGGGTTGGAGTGTTGGGCGTTGAGTGTTGAGTGTTGAGTGTTGAGTGTTGGGTGTTGGAGGGTTGGGGTGTTGGGTTTTGAGTGTTAGGCTCAGGGTTGAGCATGTCCGGCTCAAGACGCAACGCTGAACACTCAACACTGCCTTTCCATACGCCAACCTCCCAATTGGCCATAATTAAGGCCACAACTCATTCCCCTTGTAAGGGAGGGATCACAAAATGGAAACGGCTTACGAGCAATCCTATCTATACCGGTTACGTCATTCCGCCGCCCACCTCATGGCGCAAGCTCTTACCGAGCTCTACCCCGGAATCAAGCTCTCCATCGGACCCCCGATCGAAAATGGCTTCTACTACGACGTCGAGCCGCCTGAGCCTATTCGTGAAGAGGATCTGGCCAAGATCGAAAAGCGAATGAAGGAGCTTGCCGGGCTCGACCAACGGATTATTCGGTTGACGGCCAAGGACCGCACGGATGCGCGCTGCATGATCCTGAGCGAATCGGTCGAGGGCCAAGGGCCAGAAACGGCCGAATACAAGCTTCAGTTGCTCGAAGCGATTCCCGAAGGCGAGGAGATCAGTTTTTACGACCAGCAGCGCACGGACCGGGAAGGAAAATTCCACCGCTTCCTCGACCTCTGCCGAGGTCCTCACGTCGAGACCACGAAAGAGATCAAGCACTTCAAGCTGATGTCGATCGCGGGCGCTTATTGGCGCGGCGACGTGAAGAACAAGCAGCTCACGAGAATCTATGGAACGGCGTTCGAATCGAAGGAAGACCTCGAACTCCACCTTCACAACTTGGAGGAGGCGAGACGCCGAGACCACCGCGTTCTGGGCAAGGAACTGGGACTCTTCATGATGTCTCCACGCGTCGGCCCAGGCTTGGCCTTGTGGCTGCCGAAGGGAACGGCTCTCAGAGAAGCGATGGTGGAGTTTCTCCGTAACGAGCAGCTAAAACGTGGATATGAGCCGGTTATAACCCCTCAGATTGCATCGATCCGACTCTATGAGCGATCGGGGCACATCGTTACGTTCAAGGAGAAGCTCTTCCCGTTCATGGTCGACGAGGAAAAAGAGACCTACATCCTAAAGCCGATGAACTGCCCCTTCCACATGGAGATCTACGCTTCGCAAATCCGCAGCTACCGGGATCTGCCGGTTCGTTACGCGGAGTTCGGCACGGTTCACCGATATGAGCAGAGCGGGGAAGTCGCCGGTATCTTGCGTGCCCGCGGCTTCACCCAGGACGACGCCCACCTCTTTGTTCGCCCCGACCAGTTGTTGGAGGAGTTCATTGGGGTCGTCGAACTCATGCAAGTGGTTCTCAAGAAGCTGGGGCTGACGAAGTTCAGGGCGCGCCTCGGCACGAAAGACCCGAAAAGCGACAAATACATCGGCCACGATTCCAACTGGCAATTAGCCACCGAGGCGATCGAGCAGGCCTGTAAGAAGATGAACTTCGAATACTTTGTATCGGTTGGCGACGCCGCCTTTTACGGGCCAAAGCTCGATCTCATCATCAAGGACGCTCTAGGCCGCGACTGGCAGATGGGAACGGTGCAGGTCGATTACAACCTACCGGAACGCTTCGAACTCGAATACATCGGCGAGGATAGCAAGCCTCACCGTCCGATCATGATCCACCGGGCGCCGTTCGGGTCCTTGGAGAGGATGATCGGGCTCTTGACGGAGGAGTATGCGGGCGCCTTCCCGTTCTGGCTGGCGCCCGTGCAGGTGGCGATTCTACCAATCGCCGACAGGCACATGGAGCAGGCCCACGTGATCGCCAATAAGTTCAAAGACGAGAAATTCAGGGTCCACGTCGACGACCGAAGGGAAACCCTGGGCAAGAAGATTCGCGACAGTCAGATGGGGAAGGTCCCCTACATGTTGATCCTTGGGGACCGCGACATCGAAAACAATACGGTTGGAGTGCGCAGCCGGGAGGAGGGCGACCTTGGACCGACCAGTCTGGAGGATTTCTTGGTAAAGGTTAGGCAAGAGCGATAAACTAGCAAAAATCCATTGGATTTGTATCAAAAGATGGAAGATTATCTATAGGTGTAGCAAGTTGAATCGGAGAGCTTTTACTCTTGTAGAAATTATGATCGTGGTTATGGTAATCGGAATTTTGCTCGCGATGGCTATCCCGAACTGGCTTAACACCCGAGAGAACTCCCGTCAAAAGAGTTGCCTGTCCAACCTGACACAGATCGACGACGCCAAAGAGGTTTGGGCCACCGAGACCAGGCAGAACGGGGCGGCAACACCGCAGCAGACCGACCTGGTGCCAACTTATCTGAAAGATTTCCCATCCTGCCCGGCCAGCGGGATCTATGCGATCAATGCGGTAGGGTCCGACGCGACCTGCACTTATACCACGGGCAATTGGCCTCACGTCCTTCCGAACTGACGTTATTCGTTCCGAAGAGCGTCGACCGGGTTCTTGGCGGCCGCTTTCATGGCCGGAACCAGGCCAAAAACCACGCCCACGACGAGGCTGACAATGAGCCCTAGCAGCGCAACATCCCAGCTCAGAAGGGGGCGGATACGGGTGAGCGAAGAGATAAGGGCGCATCCCAAATAGCTCACAAGGAGCCCGGCCAACCCCCCAAGGATGGTCAGAATCACCGCCTCGATCAGGAATTGGAGAAAGATATCCTTTTGCTTGGCCCCGACCGCCTTACGGATGCCAATCTCCCGAGACCGCTCGCTAACGGACATGAGCATGACTGTCATGATGCCTACGCCACCAACGACCAGCGCGATTGAAGTGAGCCCGGTCAGCAGCGAGACCAGCAGACCCATGATTTGAAAGACCACGTTCAGCAAGTCTTTCTGCGTCAATACGGTGAATTGCTGGGGTGAGAGTCTCTTCAGCAGAGCCTGGCGAACGTCGGAGACGAGGTTCTTCGGGTCGCGGTCCGGCGCGGATTCGATCATGATTCGGTTCAATTGGGGGTTGGGGACGCTGTCGCGAATAAGTTCGTAGGGCAGGTAGGCCATGTTCTCGAACCCTCCCATGGAGAAGAGGCTATCCTCCGATTTGGGGTCCTGGGTCACCCCGACCACCGTGTAGCCCACTCCGTTAACGGTCACCTTGCCACCAACCGCGGGCGAGCGTCCGAATAGGTTCTGCTTCGCAATAGACCCGATAACGCAAACGCGCGTGTGGCTTTCAGCGGCGGTGAAGTATCGCCCTTCCGCCAGCCTGCTGGGGTGGATGTAAAACCAGTCCGGCCCCGCGGCGACGATGAAAGTGCTCTGGCTCTCCTTCGCGCCCTGCCGGATTCCGCCGCCGACGAACATGAGCGGGGCCGCCCGCAGAACGCCGGGGACCTTCCGCACTCGTTCGATATCTGAATCCCTAAGGTAGCTTAGGCCGGCGAGGTTGGGCGAAAAGAGGGAGGTCTGGCTGATCTCGCCCGGAACCACCACGAGGAGGTTCACGCCGAGTCCGGTGATTTGGCGGCCTACGTCGGCCTCCACGCCTCTCGCTACGCTGACGAGGAGGATAATAGCAGCCGCGCCGACCGTGACGCCCAGGGCGCTCAACATCGCCCGCTGAACGTGCTCCCTGAGGCTGAACAGCGCGTTCTCTAGGTTTCGCTTAATGTAACCCACTCGATGGTTCAACGGCCCAAGTGCAAACTAAGTTGCCGGACAACTGCCAGACAGAAGCATTTCACTGAAACACTCTAACTTGCTTTGCCACGACCACGGCGTCAAGCCGCCGCAAAACAAAGCGCGGTCAAGCCCGACGCACTCCATATCCGGAAACCGTGCCCGATGGCCTCATAGAGTCGACTCTAAGCTTTGCCACGTACAATATAGTCAATGGCATTTGCAACAATCCCGGAAGCGATCGAAGATTTGAAGGCGGGGAAGATGATCGTGGTCGTGGACGATCCGGACCGTGAAAACGAGGGCGACCTCATTATGCCGGGCGAAACCTGTACTCCCGAGGCCATGAACTTCATGATCCGGTTTGGGCGCGGCGTGCCATGCATTCCCACCACCGCCGAGCGCTTGGAGCAGCTTAAGATCCCCATGATGACCAAGCAGAACACGGCGAAGCTGGGCACGGCCATGGGAGAGACTGTAGATGCGGTGCATGGAACGACGACCGGAGTATCCGCCTTCGACCGCGCCAAGACGGTCGAGGTTTTTTGCGACGACAAGGCCACGGCGGAAGATCTAGCGCGACCCGGCCACATCATTCCACTGCGAGCGGAAAAAGGCGGCGTATTGAGGCGTACAGGCCACACGGAGGCAACGGTGGATCTGTGCGTGCTTTCGGGGTTCAAGCCAGTTGGCGTCCTTTGCGAGATCGTGGCCGACGACGGCCAGATGATGCGGCTCGAGTCGCTCACCGGATTTGCCAAAAAGCACGATTTGAAGCTGATCACCATCGCCGATTTGATCGCTTACCGGCGCAAGAACGAGAAGCTCGTAACACGCGTTGCCGGCCCGATCGAACTGCCCACGAAGCACGGCACGTTTAAGCTTTACGGCTACGAAACGAGCGTTGATCCTCATCCTTATCTCGCTATCGTCAAGGGCGACGTTTGTTCCGAGGAGCCGGTCCTTGTGCGCGTCCACTCGAGTTGCGTGACGGGCGACCTTCTCGGTTCGCTCCGCTGCGACTGCGGCGACCAGCTTTCGATGGCCTTGGACATGATCGAGACCGAAGGTCGGGGTGTGGTCCTGTACGTCGCCCAAGAGGGCAGGGGAATCGGCCTGCTCAACAAGCTTCGCGCTTACGAGCTACAGGATCAGGGCCTCGATACGGTCGAGGCGAACCAAGCGCTCGGTTTCAAAGCCGATCTGCGAGATTACGGCCTAGGCGCCCAGGTTTTGGCTGATTTGGGGATTCGAAAGATGCTGCTCATGACGAACAACCCATCCAAGGTGGCGGGGCTGCAAGGGTACGGGCTTGAGATCGTCCGGCACGTGCCTCTTATCGCCGATCCCGCCAAACCGCGAGAGCGCTACTTGGAGACTAAGAAGCGCAAGCTAGGGCACTGGATCGACTGAGAGTTTTATTCTGCCGCAGCTTCCTATGCCTCAGCCGCT
>Ga0265338_10000670_pt1 | contig 59227 bp, 56 predicted proteins | sample 42126metaG_FD_193579 | JGI IMG/M metagenome (GOLD analysis project Ga0265338, IMG submission 193579) | Rhizosphere microbial communities from Carex aquatilis grown in University of Washington, Seatle, WA, United States - 4-21-26 metaG | ecosystem: Host-associated > Plants > Roots > Rhizosphere... | reverse complement strand
TTCGCAATCGGGCAGCGCGGGGCGAAACGGCAGCCGGGCGGGAAATTGCCGATGCGCGGGACGTTGCCGGGAATGGCTGAGAGGCGGTCGGCATCGCCGCGCAGTTTCGGCACGGAATTCATCAGCGCGCGGGTGTAGGGATGCAGCGGCCGGCGCAATAATTCTTTTGCCGGCGCGAGTTCAACAATCTGCCCGGCATACATCACGGCCACGCGGTCGGCCATGTCGCCGACGATGCCGAGGTTGTGCGTGATGAGCAAAATCGCCATGCCGAGCCGCTGCTTGAGTTCGCTCAACAAATCCAGAATCTGCGCCTGAATCGTCACGTCGAGCGCGGTGGTCGGCTCGTCGGCGACGAGCAGCTTCGGCTCGCTCGCCAATGCCATCGCGATCATCACGCGCTGCTGCATCCCGCCGGACATCTCGAACGGATAATTTTTGATGCGCGATTCCGGCGCGGGAATGCCGACGAGTTTTAATAAACGAATGACTTCGGCGTCGTTCGCTTTTTCCGGTTTGTGCAACTTGAGCGATTCCTTGATCTGGTTGCCGATGCGGAAAACGGGATTCAGCGACGCGCCCGGGTCTTGAAAAACGTAACTGACCACGCCGCCACGAATTTGTTGCAGTTCGCGCGCGGACATTTTCAACGTGTCGCGGCCGTTCAGCAAAATTTCACCGCTGACGTAATTAGCCGGTGGCACTGGCACGAGCCGCGCGATGGACAGGGCGGTCACGCTTTTGCCGCAGCCGCTTTCACCGACCAGACAGACGGTCTCGCCCGCGCCAACGGTCAGCGACACACCATCCACAGCGCGCAACGCTTCCACGCCGGCACCGAAGTCCATTTTGAGATATTTAATTTCGAGCAGCGACATTTAGAATTTGGATTTCAGATTGCAGCTTGCAGCTTGCAATTGCGAGCCATTAACGTCTCTCAGTCGCCAAACATCTGCCATCGTCAAATCCTCTTGATTGCTGGTCGCCGGAGCCGATACGTTTCCGCCCATGAATTCGCATTTTTGGTGGATTGGTATTCTCGTTTTGGCGGTCGCCGGCTGTGCCAGCGCTCCGAAACCCAAACCAATCCCTTTGGGTTCCCTCGCCGAGTTTCAAAAAAAGGCGGAAGCATTCAACGAAATCGTCACCGTGCCCGTGTTTGAAACGACGACGGATGCAGTCGCGGCCACGGCCGGCAATCTCATTCCGGCCGGCGATGCCGCGCTCGACCGCATCGGCCGCCTCAAAATCGGCGAAGTGAATTTCACCAACACCATCCGGGCACTCGATGACGTCGGTTACCTCATCCAGACGGCCGAAAACCGGCTTGATTTGATTGATCAGACGAGTACGAATGCAGCGGTGCGCGACGCGGCCAGCGATGCGATCAAGAAAATTGACGAATGGTCGGTCGGCATAGATTACCGGGAGGACGTGTACGCTGCGGTAAAGGCTTATGCGGCCACCCAGCCGCAACTCGCAGGCGAGGACAAGAAGAAGCTGTTTGACGAGATGTTGCGCGATTACCGCCGCGCGGGTCTGGATTTGCCGAAAGACCAGCGCGATGAAGTGGAACGGCTGCGCAAACAATTGACCGCGTTGGAGACGGATTACGAAAACAATGTCACCAAGGCCAAGAAGGCCTTGAAGTTCACGAGGTCCGAGCTTGAGGGCGTGCCGGAGGACTTTCTCGCGCAAAAGGGCATCAAGACGGGCGATGACGAATATACGCTGATGGCGAACATCACGTTTCACGACATCATGGTCGAGGACAATGCGAAACGCGAGGACACACGCAAGCGCATGATGACGGCGCAATGCAACCTGGCCCGCGAGGACAACATTCCGCTGTTGCAGAAGATTCTTGTCCTGCGCGATGACATCGCCCACCGGCTCGGGTATTCGAGTTTTGCCGATTACGCAACAGAAACGCGCATGGTCAAGAATGCGGCCACCGCGATCGAATTCCTGGAAAACCTCAAGCAAGGCTTGCAGCCGAAGTTTGATGCGGAGCTGGAGGAATTCCGCCAGTTGAAGGTGACGCAAACCGGCGATGCCAATGCCCAAATCAATACCTGGGACTGGCGTTATTTTGCCAACGAGCTGAAGAAAACGAAATACAACGTGGATGCCGAGCAGTTGCGTGTGTATTTCCCGTTCCAGCACGTGCTCGACGGGATGTTCGCGATCTATCAACGCATTTTTGGTCTGAAATTCGAGCGGGTGGAGCCACCGTACAAATGGATTGGCGATTTGCAGCTGTATGCCGTGTCGGATGCCAAAACCGGCGAGCCGCTCGGCCTGTTCTATCTCGACATGTTTCCGCGCGAGGGCAAATACAATCATTTCGCCCAGTTCGGCATCACCGAGGGTAAACTGCTGCCGGATGGCAAATACCAGCGTCCGGTTTGTGCACTGGTCTGTAACTTCCCGCCGCCCCAGCCGGACAAGCCCTCCCTCATGTCACACGACGAGGTCGAGACGATCTTCCACGAGTTCGGCCACGCCATGCACACGATTTTGACGCGCGCAAAATACTCCCGCTTCTCCGGCACCAGCGTGCCGCAGGATTTCGTCGAGGCCCCGTCGCAGATGCTGGAAAACTGGCCGTGGGACAAGCAGGTGCTCGACAGTTTTGCGGCGGACTACCGCGACCCGAACAAAAAAATCCCGCAGGCGGTCCTGAACCAGCTCAAGAGTTCACGAACGGCCACGATGGGAATGTTTTATCGCCGGCAACTTTCCTTCGGGCTGATGGACCTGACGTTGCATACGCAAATCCATGCGACCAACGTGGACGATGTGCTGCCATTATCGAACCGCATTCTGGGCGATGTCTCGCTGCCGCCGCCGCCAGACACGGCGTTTGTGGCTTACTTCGGTCATATTATTGGCTATGGCGCGGGCTATTATGGCTATGCCTGGGCGGACGCCATCGCGGCGGACATGGCAACGGTGTTCGAAAAATCTCCGGACGGGTTCTTCGACCGGGGCGCGGGCATGAAATTGCGGCGTGAAATCTACGAGGTTGGCGATTCGCGGGACATCAATGTCTCCATTGAGAAATTCCTCGGCCGGCCACGCTCCAATGAGCCGTTCTTGAAGAAGATCGGTGTGGAGAAAAGTCCCGCCGGCTCCAAATGAGTTCACCGGCTCAATCCGAACCGCTTGCGGCGCCTCTGAAAAGGGGCAAAATGCCGCCAGGCATCCCCTTCATCATCGGCAACGAAGCGGCCGAACGTTTCAGTTTCTACGGGATGAATTCGATTCTCGTCATTTTCATGACGAAGTATTTACTGAATGCCCATGGCGCGGCGGATCACATGACTGAAGCCCAGGCGGATGCCTGGTATCATACCTTCGTTTCCCTGGCCTACCTGCTGCCGGTTTTGGGTGCGTTTATGGCGGATGCCGTGCTCGGGAAATATTGGACCGTCATGATCGTTTCCGTCGTGTATTGTTTCGGACATTTCACGCTGGCAATGAATGACACGCGGACGGGACTGGCCGTCGGGCTGGGATTGATTGCCCTCGGAGCGGGCGGCATCAAGCCGTGTGTCAGCGCCATCGTCGGGGACCAGTTCAGCGCCTCCAACCAGCATCTGCTGTCGCGCGCGTTCAGCTGGTTCTATTTTTCCATCAACGCCGGCTCGATGTTTTCCACGATGCTGGTTCCGGAGCTGCTGGATCGTTACGGCCCCAGGGTCGCTTTTGGCACGCCCGGGATTTTCATGGTGATCGCCACGGTCGTTTTCTGGTTTGGGCGCAAACGATTTGTACGCATCCCGGCGGTCGGCGTGCGCAACTTCGGCCGGGAAATTCTCCGGCGCGAAAACCTCAAGGCGTTGGGAAATCTCCTGATCATCGTGCCGTTCGCCGCCATGTTCTGGGCCTTGTGGGAACAAAATTTCTCTTCGTGGGTGATTCAAGCCGACAAAATGGACCGGCACCTGCTTGGCCATGAATGGCTCCCGTCCCAGATTCAAACGGTCAATCCGATTTTCATTCTCGTGCTGCTGCCGCTTTTCTCTTACGTCATCTATCCTGCCATCAACCGGGCTTGGCGCCTGACGCCATTGCGAAAGATCGGGCTGGGCCTGTTCACCGCCTCCGTGGCATTTTTGATAGTGGCACTGATCCAGGCCCGCATCGACGCCGGCGGGCGTCCGAACATCATCTGGCAGATCCTCGCTTATCTATTGCTGACGGCTTCGGAAGTCATGGTGTCCGTGACGCATCTGGAATTTTCCTACACCCAGGCACCGCAAAAAATGAAGTCGCTGGTCATGTGCACCTATCTGGGCGCAGTTTCGCTGGGAAATGTATTCACCGCTGGGGTGAATTTCTTCATTCAGAACCCGGACGGCACGGTCAAACTCGCCGGTGCGGCATACTTCTTTTTCTTCACGAAAATCATGTTCGCAACGGCAATTGTGTTTATCCTGGTCGCCGGGTTTTATCGGGGCAAGACCTACATTCAGGACGTGACCGAACCGATCCCCGCCTGATTTTCAAAACACCGTCTTGAGCAGCCCGTAAATGCCCACGCTCAGCGCCGCCAGTGAGTCACCTGCAATCAGCCCGCCGCCCACGAGCGAAGTGGTGCTCATGTCCGCCGGCACTTCGTCTTCGCCCGGCTTGCCGCCGCGCTGTTTGAGCCGTCCGGGCACGACATCATACAGCGATCCCGCCACACCGCCCGCCGTCCACCAAAGCACCGTCGGCAATTCAACGAAGCCGCCGAAAGACGACGCGTAAGGGCTCGACAACAAAACCGCATCGAGAATGAAGTCGGCCGCGCGGCCCCGGCCCGAATTTTGGACGAACTGTTTGTACCGCTGGTTGCGCTTGATCAATTTCCGCGCGATTTCGATCAGCAGGCCGAGCGCGATGCCCAATTGCAACGCTTTCATCACGTGCGGCTGATGGGTGGTGATGCCTTTGAGCGCGCCGACGAATTTGAAGGTCATGGCCGACTGCCATTGTTCCGTGCCGGGAATGTGCGGGTTGCTGAACTGGTCCTCGCGCAATACCGGGTACGAACTCATGAATATTTTCGCCAGCACCACCGCCAGCACGGCGCCCATGGCGATGCCGACGACCTGATACCGGAATTGCACGATGCGGTTGGTGCCCAGGCGCCAGCCGGTCGAGCGGTCCTGTTGCATGTCACCGCCTTCGCTGCACGCGATCAATACAATCGCCGCGCACATCAGCCCGACGCTGGGATCCTTCAGTCCCACCGCGGCCAGAATGAACACCGTCAGCACGAACGCGCTGGAAACCGGGTTCCAATCCGATATGCCCTGCGAAATGCCGTTGATCAACACGAACAAAAACGACAGACAAACCGCAACAATCAGAAGGAAGACCGGTTGATGCATCACCTGGCTGCCAACCACCACTATGCCGGCCGCCCAAAACACAACCCAAAGAATGAGACCGAGCAGGTTGACCCGTTTCCAGTCCTCGGCGGGCTGCTCCGCGGTCGTGCCTTGCGCGCGGAAACGTTTCACCGCCTCGATGAGGATCAGCGCGATGTCGATGATGGCAGCGCCGAGAATGGTGCCCAGGGAAATAATGAAGCCGATCTTCCGGAACGGCGCGTCGGGTTCCAGCCAGCCCATCTGGACCAGGTGCGGGCGCTGCCAGATCCCGATGAGGCAGACCACCAGGGCGGGAATGGCGATGCGCGCTCCGCAGATCATGCCCGCGCCAAAGGTCGAAGCGGAGATGCTCAACCCTTCGCATAACGCCACCGTACCCTTGGACAAACCGAACGAGGCGGTCTTCAGGCTGAAAACCCCGAGGACGTAGCCGCCGACCATGCCCCCGCCCAGCTTGGCAACCGAGCGTTTGAGCAGGTTCTTGTCCGTGAGCGCGCGCAGGATGTTGGCGACGGCATAGCCGGACGGGAACGTCAGCTGCATTTGATCCACGAGGATGGGTGTATAGAGCATGCCGACACCGACGCCGAACATGCCGAGGCAGAGGAAATAAAGAACGAGCTTCCACGCCGGCGGTTCGGGCAGTCCGAGCCAGACCATCGCCTGCATCAGCACCGCCATGCCGCACATGCCGGCCACCGAGGCCGCCATGGTCTGCAGATAGTTCGCGCCGTGCCTGCCTTCCGGCCCATAGGGCAACGTAACTGTGCTGCCCAGGATGCCGGCGAGAACCTGCCCGCCCACGAAAAACCCGATGGAAAAATTCATGAACGCCGCCGAAATTCCGCCCAGCGGACCCAACACAAAAAGCGCCACGACAGCCAGCATGACGTGGTACGCCGGCGAACCGATCGGAGGTAGGAAGCGCCGGCGAGCCTTGATGGGCTGGACATTTCCTCCGTTCATTCGCAGTATCGTCGGAAATCACCAATCATCACGCGAGTCTTTTTTGAATGCGGCGATGGCATCGGGTTTTGCTTTACGCCGGAATGACGTTTGGCGTGGCTATTTGTTCCATGTAGTGGGTCGTTTTACCGCGATCACCCCGTGCCGGCAGTGTGCGGGAGAATCGCTTCAGTGGCCAAGGAATTTCTGCAGCATCTCCGGACCATTCTGCCAGAAGATGATCGCCACGCCCATCAACGCGCCGCCGGCTATCACGCCGGATGCGACGGGAAGAGTGAATTCCTCCGACCAGGCCGGCCACTTCTTCTGGACGGCCCAGGCGATGACTGCACCCACGAAGAACAACATGCCGTAGTACCATTGAAAAATCCACGCGAGGCCGAAACCGGACGCCGAAGGCAGGTATTTTTGTTGCCTGGGAAAAATCACCGGCAAAATGGCAAACACAATTCCTGCGGCGGCGCCGATGACGATGCTCCAGACTTTTACCGGCGCCAGCGCTGCAAAGCCTTTGCTCAACGCCTGGGCGACGGCTGACCAGGTTTGCGCCGCCGGCGCGGGAAATTGATCCGACCCGATCACTTCCGGTTTGTTGACGATGAGCGTAAACGCCAGGACGCTGACGATGGTACCGATGAAAATCCCCGCGAATTGCGCAATGAACTGTTTGCGCGGATGCGCCCCCAGCAGATAGCCGCTTTTCAAATCGGTCAACAAATCAGCCGAGGAAGCCGCCGCGCCCGCGGTGATGCTTGCGCTCATCAGGTTCACGTTCACGTTGCCGGGATTGAGCGCGCCAAAGGAGAGCTGTGTCACCTTGCCCATCGCCCCCATGGGCGTGGTATCGGTTTCGCCGGTGACGCGGCAGGCAACCAAGGCAAGGGCAAAGGACAGCACGAGGGCGACAACGCTTTGCCAGTACGGCATTCCAAACGAGGCATGTGCCAGCCAGGCGAGCGCGATGAGCGAAATTAATTGACCGGCGGCGAACCACGACATCGGAGTTTCAATCGATTCCATCTCGTCGGGCGAATTTGATTTTGGGGAAAACATCCGGGCAAGATTTCCAAAGGCCCGGATCGAAATTCGCCATTGTAGGACCAGGTTCAACAGGCTGGCGGTCACCAGGCAGGACACGCCCGGCCAAAGCGACCATTGGACACAGTCGTGGAAACCGGCGCCGGTGATAAGGCCGGCATGTTGCAGGGCTGGAACAAAACCCATCCAGCACACGATGCTGCCGAAAAGCATGCTGAGGCACACACGCATCCCCATGATCGCTCCTTGGGCGATGAAAATCGGTTCCCAACTGAACATGACCGTCCGTCCCATCCAGGCCGGGCCGAAGACAACGGCATTCAATTTGGTGACCAGGGCGGCGCTGGAGAACGGCGCCAGCCGGGTGAACAAGTCGAAACCGTCGTGCCAGAAATTGTCAAGCGCTGCCATCACGCCGGCGACACCGAGCGCCTTGGCGGCACGCATGCCTTTGCCACCGTGCGAATGCAGTGCGCGCAGGGTTTCCGCCGCCGCCACACCGCTAGGAAAACGCAATTGCTCGATATTGATCATCTGCTTTTTCATCGGCACCGCCATGGTCACACCGAGAATCGCCAGAAAGAAAACCCACGCCAGGGTCAGTGGAATCGGGAGCATACGCCCATTCAACATGATGAACGCAGCGAAGGCGGCGACAAGCGTGCCACCGGTGGAGCAGCCTGCCGAGCTGGCCGTGGATTGCATGCAGTTGTTTTCGAGGATGGTCATCGGGGTTTTGGCGAGGCCGATTTTGACGAAGGTCGTCCAGATGGCGTAGGAAAGGATGCACGCGGTGATGGCCACCCCCATCACCCAGCCGGCCTTCAACCCGATGTACAGGTTGGTGAGGGAAAGAATACCGCCCAGGGCCGAGCCCATGAGCACTGCGCGCCAGGTGAGCTGTTTCATCGAATCACCGCGCCCGCGATAAACCTGTTCGAACCACTGGCGTTCGATTTCCTCGGGCGTGCCCGTGAACCCTTCAACGGGCAGGTCAAATTCAACGGCCGGCCCTCCGGATTCGGTGATTGGTTCTGGATTACCCCCGTTCATGCGCGGCATCGTCGGAAATCATCCGTCGTCGCGCGAGCCTTTTCTGGGGTGATTATTCCAGCGGAATGCCGAACAAGACCGCCAGTCCCAAGCGCGTCCCATCGACTGCGAACCGGAGGGTTTGCTGCACCAACGGAATTTGGATCACAAGAATTATTCCGATAAATCCAAACCGCGCGAAGTTCGCATAGGTATCCCAGCTCATGCCGGTCAAGACCCGCATCACGCGGGAACCATCCAATGGCGGAATGGGAATCAGATTAAAAAAACACAGCAACAGGCTGAGTGACGCGTAGCGCCAGCAAATGTCGGCCATGGGCACGATATGAATCAACAATCCCACGCGCGCCAGCGCCACCAGTGCGACCGCCAGCACCAGATTCATTGCCGGCCCGGCCATCGTCACGAGAATGTCGTCCCGAAGTGGGTCCCGCAGATTGTACGGATTCACCGGCACCGGTTTCGCCCAGCCAATCATGAAACGGCTGATGCCAGGCGAGAGAAAAATCATCATCAAGGGCAGCAGGATGGTGCCAATTGGGTCAATATGAACCACCGGATTCAGCGATACCCGCCCCTGCAACTTGGCTGTGTCGTCCCCGCATTTCAGGGCCACCCACGCGTGTCCGAATTCATGAAACGTCAGCAGGATGATCAGTCCCAGATATGAAATCAGCCCTTCAACAATGACATTGCTCGTGTTTGCATCCATCGCCACAAGCCTATCGCCCGCGGAACGTTTCGTCGAGGACACACCGCGTTTGAACTTCCTTCTCATTCCTTTGGAAACGTTGCTGATCCCGGCGATTTGTTTTGCGCAGGGCCACGACAACGTTTTAACATTCCAATTATTTAACGACCTAACAATCTCAGATTATGCCATTGCTTGAGGGAAAACTTGGAATCGTCTTCGGTGTCGCCAACAAACGCTCCATTGCCTGGGCCATCGCCCAGGCCTGGGTGCGCGAAGGCGCGAAGCTGGCGTTCACCTACCAGGGCGATCGGGTCAAGGAAAACGTCGAGGAACTCGCCGGCACTTTTGGCGCGGACACTTTGATTTTACCTTGCGATGTGACGAAGGACGATGAAATTGCCAGTGTCTTCAAGACCGTGGGTGAAAAATTTGGCAAACTGCATCTGCTATTGCATTCGGTGGCCTATGCGCCAAAAGACGCGCTCGAAGGCGAATTCGTCAACACGAGCCGCGAAGCGTTTCGCATCGCCCACGATGTGAGCGCCTATTCCCTTGTCGCGCTGGCCCGCGCCGCGGTGCCGTTTATGACCGATGGCGGGAGCATCATGGGCATGAGCTATTACGGCGCGGAAAAGGTCGTGCCCCATTACAACGTCATGGGTGTTGCCAAGGCGTCGCTCGAAGCCAGCACCCGTTACCTGGCCTACGATCTCGGTCCCAAGAAAATCCGGGTGAACTGCATCAGCGCCGGCCCGGTGAACACGCTCGCTGCGCGGGGCATCAGCGGTTTTGGGGAAATGATCAAAATTTACGAAGCCCGCTCGCCGCTCAAACGCAATGTCCTGCCCGATGAACTGGGCGCGACCGGGGTGTTTTTCGCCAGCGACGGCGCGGCGGCGATCACCGGCCAGGTGATCTACGTGGATTGCGGCTACCAGATCATGGGGATGTGATCGGAGCGCGGACCAGCCTGGCCACGTAAGCGCCGTCCACTGTGTCCGTAAACGGCAATAATTCGTGCTCGGATTCCAGTTTGAAATCAGCGTGCTCGCCCAAAAATAGTTGCACAACTCCGCCGTTTTCCTCCGGTTCCAGACTGCAGGTGCTGTAAACCAACACGCCGCCGGACTTCACTTGCGGCGCGGCTTGCTTGAGCAAATTCAACTGGTCGCTGCGAAGGCGCTCGATTTCCGCCGGTTGAATCCGCCAGCGCAAATCCACGCGACGGCGCATCACGCCGGTGTTCGAACAGGGGGCGTCCACCAGGATTCGGTCGAAGGTCGGGGGTCGAGGGTCGAGAGCTGAGGCCAAAAGAGGTTCAACGCATGTTACGCCGAGCCGCCCACAGTTTTCCCTGATCAATTTCAACCGGTCCTCGGAGATGTCCTGCGCGATGATGCGGCCCTGGTTGTTCATTAATTGCGCGATGAACGTTGTTTTGCCGCCGGGCGCGGCGCAAAAATCCAGGACCGTTTCGCCGGGCTGGGGGTCAAGTTTGGCGACCGCCAGCAGCGTGCTGGGGTCTTGGATGTAGAACCAGCCGTCGCGAAAGCTCGCCAGTGAATTCAACGGCGGATGCGCTTTGAGTTCAAACACCAGGTTTTCAAACGTAGCGGCTTTCGGGAGAAAGCCGGATGCCTCCGTTTCGGCAAGAGATGCGGCGGTCTGCCGACCGCCGCTACGGACAAAATCATACTCAACATTTTCCGCGCGCCATTTTTCGAGCAGCCTGCCCGCGTCGGTTTTCAAGGTGTTGACACGGGCGTACGTTTTCGGCGGCAGGTTGTTCCACTGGAGCAATTGCGCGGTCCGATCCCGGCCCCAACGCGATTGCCAGCGCGCGACCAGCCATTCGGGATGCGACCAGCCGGTCGCAGGCTGGGTGACCTTCAGCTCGGTGAGCAATTTTTCGGTCGCGCCGGTTTCGCGCAGATAGCCGCGCAGGATGGCGTTGACGAATCCGGCCTGCGCGCCGAGGCCATTGTGTTTGGCCAGTTCGACGGTCTCGTGGACGGCGGCGTGGTCGGGAATCCGGTCGAGCCAGAAAATCTGATAGAGTCCGAGCCGCAACAGATTTTGCAGGGCCGGCTTTTGTTCCCGCCCGTTGGTTTTCCGGGCGATGAGCCAGTCCAGCGCCGCCTGCCAGCGCACCATGCCGTACGTGACCTCCTGGCAGAGGGCGCGGTCGGCGCTCGAAAGGGAGGCCCCGGATAGCGCATTTTCGAGCAAATCCTCAATGAATCTGCCGCTGGCGCGCTGCTGCTGCAAAACTCGCACCGCAATTTCTCTTGGTTTTTGTTCGTTCACCGCGTTTAATGGAGCCATTGTGAATCCGTGACGAGAGGAATACGATTTTTTATTTATGAAAGAAGAATTCGAAAAATTGGCGGCGGCGGGAAAAATTGAGGGGCGCCATGTGGAGCCCTTGACGTTGCTGGCGGAAAGCGGCTGCTGCATGCATCGCAGCTGGGGTTTCGGACGCATTAAAACGGTGGACACGGTGTTCGCGCGGTTTACGATTGATTTTCCGGGCAAGCCGGGCCACACGATGGATCTGGGCTTTGCCGTCGAGAGCCTCAAGCCGATTCCCAAGGACCACATTCTGGCGCGCAAGGCCAACGATTTGGACAGCGTGCGCAAAATGGCCGCGCATCATCTGGATTTGATCAAGCTTGTGCTGAACAGCTATGGCGGCCGGGCGACGGCGGACCAGATCCAGCAGGCGCTGGTGCCGGATGTCATCACCGATGACTGGAAGAAATGGTGGGAAACCGCGCGGCGCGAAATGAAGAAGGACGGACACTTCATCGTGCCGCTCAAAAAAACCGAGCCGGTCGTCTATCAGGCCAAGGAAGTTTCGTTGCAGGACCGTTTGATGACGAATTTCCGCGCGGCCAAGGGCTTGAAGGCGCGGGTGGTGATCGTCAGTGAAGTATCAAAAAGCGCCCCGGACCTGGCCGACAAACAGGCCGCCGCCAATGAAATCATCGCCGTGCTGAACACGGACATCGCATCGTATCAACGCAACCAGCCGGCGGTCGCGCTGGAAGGCGTCTTTGCGCGCGACGAACTGCGCGAAATCGCCGGTGTGCCGCCGGTTCCCGGCGAAATCACGGCGACGCAGCTCTGGTCGCAGGACATGAAGTTTGGTCCGGTGCTGGAACAGATTCCCGCCGCGAAGCACCATTATGCGCTGGCGTCGTTCAAGGAGGCGAATCCCGAGCGCTGGCAGGAAGTGCTGCGTTATTCTTTGAATTTCGTCTCCGCGAAACTGTGCCGCGAGTTTTCCAACCTGCTGATCCAGGAAGGCAAGATTGATCTGCTCAAGGAAACCCTCGCCCGGTTGGTCAACCAGCATACGGCGAGCACCGAACTGCTGCTCTGGCTCGGCCGCGAACGCAGCGACGCCTTTGCCGACATTCTCGGGCCGGAGGTTTTTCGCGCCATGCTCACCGGCATGGAACGGGACCAGTTCAATGAAAAACGCTCCAACCGCCTGCGGGAATTCATCCTGGACGACCATGAATTGATCGCCGAGCTGACTGCTTCCGCCGACATCGATGTGGTCAAGGACCTCACCCGCGCGCTACAGTTGTCGCCGGTGTTTGATGACATGGATAAGCGTTCGCTGCTCGCGCGCCTGGTCAAGAGCCATCCCGCCGTCCAGTCGCTCATCAGCGGCGAACAGTCCAAGCAGGACAGCACCATGCTGGTTTCGTGGGAAAGCCTCGAACGCCGCAAGGCCGAATACCAGGAGCTGGTCCAGAAGAAGATTCCCGCCAACTCCAAGGAAATCGCCATCGCCCGCAGCTACGGCGACCTCAGCGAAAATCACGAGTACAAGGCCGCGAAGGAAATGCAGAAAATCCTCATGCGCCGCAAGGACGAGCTGGAAACGCAGCTCACCCGCGCCCGCGGCACGGATTTTTCCAACGCGCGCATCGACATCGTCAGCATCGGCACGATTGTGCAGGCGCTCAATCTGGTGGCGAACCAGCCGGAAAAATTCACGATTCTGGGCGCATGGGACTCCGATCCGGACAAGGGCGTCATCAGCTATCTCTCGCCCGTGGCGCAGTCGTTGCTCAACAACAAGGTCGGCGACGAGGTGGAATTTGAATTTCAAGGCGCGAAGCACCGGCACCGCATCGAACACATCGAGGCGTTCAAAGCGGCCCCGGCCCCCGCGCCGGCCGGCGAAATTACGGCCGCGGTTTCGGCTCAGTAAAAATTAATAAATCAAAAAGGGCGCGAAGATTTTTCTTCGCGCCCCTTTGGTTCTTGCCTTCAAAACGGTTCAGCCTTTGCCGCCGAAGCTCACGTGGTCGTCCAGATCCAGCACGTCGAACCAGGTGACGATGTCGGTGCGCTTGGGTGCGCCCGCCTTGTGCAGACCGTTGAGGTACTCGCGTCCATCCGGATTGTCCGGAGCCCGTTGGTCCTGCCATGCCGACCAGGCGGCGATTTCCGGCGGGGTTGGCTTGTTCTTGGCGTTGGCCTTGATCCATTCGAGCACCTCGGTGTCGCTTTTGGTCAGCTCTTTTTTCAGGGCCTCGGGGTCGATGCCGGCAAATTCCAGGAACTGCTGGTCAAGGGGGCAGGCATAGTGATATTCGCCGTTCTTGCCGGCGAGGGCGGCGCGGCCCTTGTCCAGACAGCGCGGCAAAATGGCATAGCCGCCCAGTCGGACGCGCGGACTGCGGGGTGGTTGTTTGGTCAGATCGGGAGTGTGTGATGACATAATCGTTTTGGTTTGATTTGGTTTGGTCACGTCGCCAAGGCAACGCTGGTCTAAATTGCCCCGAAAATGCTGAATTGCAAGTGGCGTGTAAAATTTTTACCATGGTCGCGTGAAACACTCGGGAAAAGCCGCGCTCGCCGCGTTGCATCTCATCGGATTATCCGGTGCGACGGTGCTGGCGGTGCTGGCGGGCGCACTGCTCGCCAAGTACATCGGCTCGTTTGTGTTGGCATACCTGACTTGGGCGCTCGTCGGGCTTTGGGTGTTGTTCACCGTGTTCACATTCTATTTCTTCCGCGATCCCGACCCGATGGTGCCGACCGGTCCCAACCTCGTGATTGCGCCCGGCCACGGCAAGGTGGACATGATTGATACCATCACTGAGTCGGATTTCATGGGCGGCGAGTGCCAGCGGGTCTCCATTTTTCTTTCGGTGATTGACGTGCATGTTCAGAACGCGCCGTTGACCGGCCGGGTCGCTTTTTTCAAACATACGCCCGGCGAGTATCTCAACGCGATGAAGGCGGACTCCGCGAAGTTCAACGAAAACGTGCTCATCGGCTTGGACGCCGCCGAGCCGCGCGGCGAAAAGGTCGGGGTGCGCCTCATCGCCGGCTTGATCGCGCGCCGCATCGTGCCGTTTGTCAGCCAGAACGATCCCGTCCAGCGCGGCGAACGCATCAGCCTGATCCAATTCGGTTCGCGGGTGGATGTTTATCTGCCGCGTCGTGTCAAGATCAAGGTGCAGCTCGGCGACCGGGTGGTGGGCGGTGAAACCGTGATTGCTTCGTTTGATTGATTTATGGCCGCCCCTGACCTCCCAACACCCTCGCCCGACGATTCGGACGAAAGCCGGTTGAAAATATATTTTCTGCCGAACCTGCTCACGGCGGGCAATCTGTTTTGCGGTTTTGTGGCGCTGACCAAAATCGTCGAGGCCGATCCGACAGGCGATAATTATGTCAGCCAGATATATCTCGCCCTGATCTTCATTTTGCTCGCATGTTTTTGTGATTTGTTTGACGGGCGCGTGGCGCGTTGGGGTGGCGCGGAAAGCCCGTTTGGGCGCGAATTTGATTCGCTGGCGGATTTGATTTCATTCGGCGTCGCCCCGGCGTTTCTGGTGCATCGGATCGTGTTGCGCGACGTGTTTCCGGAGCATCCGGAACTCGGCTGGTTCATCGCCTCCATTTACCTGATTTGCGGCGCCTTCCGGCTGGCCCGCTTCAACGTGCTGTCCACTTATGCCTCGGGCAGTGGCAAGGATTTTGTCGGGTTCCCGATTCCCTCGGCGGCGGCCTTGGTGGCGTCGTTGACGCTCTTCATCATGTGGGTGGAGGAAAAGGATTTTCCCAAAGGCAGATGGCGGTTCCTGCTGCCGGTGCTGATGCTGTTCCTGTCCTGGATGATGGTCAGCCAGGTGCGGTATCCGAGCTTCAAGTCGCTGAACCTGCGCGCGACGCGGACCTTCACCAAGACCCTGGTGGCGATTCTGTTTGTCGGCTGTGTGGTGGTGCTGCGGGAAAAAATCCTGGTGTTCATCCTGCCTCTGTTTTTCACGGCATATCTGGTTTACGGATTTGTGCGGCCGCGCATCTCGCGCGCCTGGCGCCGGGAAATCGAGGATGATGACGACGAGCCGGATCCGGCGCATTGACCCATGTCGGAATTGTCGCCCATTTTGCTTTCCGCCCCGACGGGTTTTTTTGCCGGCATGCTGCTTTCCATGCCCATTGGCCCGGTGAATCTCACGATCATCAACGAAGGAGCGCGGCGCGGTTTCAAGTGGGCGGCGCTCATCGGCCTGGGCGCTTCGGTCATGGATGTGATTTACTGCACGATTGCGTTCACGGGATTCTCGTCCTTCTTCGACATTCGCATCGTGAAGGCCTCGATGGAGGTGTTCAGTTTCGTGTTCATGTTGTTTCTCGGAGCGAAGTTTCTTTCGGCCAAAACGGTGATCGCGCCCACGCAAATGGGCAAGACGGCCAGCCGGATTGAAGAGCGCATCGGTGAAAAATGGCATCCGCACTCGGGATTCATGACCGGCTTCGTGCTCGTGCTGGGCAACATGGGCGTGCTGCTGTTTTGGATCGTGGCGGCTGCGTATTTCATGTCGCACGCCGCCTATTTCACCAATTATGAATGGGTGGAGGACACCATCGCAGCCAAAGGGGCGTTCATCACCGGCGTGGCGCTGGGTGCGAATTCATGGTTTTGCACGCTGAGTTATGGCGTGGCGCGCAGGCAAAAACGGTTCAGCGAACAAACCCTCCTGCGCATGGAACGTTTTTCCGGCATCTGCCTGCTCGGACTTGGGTTTTATGGCGGCATGCATATTGTCTGGCAGTTGATGCGCCACTCCCCGCACTTCCCCCACTATTTTCCCCATAATTAAATCATGTTAAAAGCTGGAATTGTCGGTCTGCCCAACGTCGGGAAATCCACCCTGTTCAACGCCGTCACGCGCACGCGCAAGGCCGAGGCGGCGAACTATCCCTTCTGCACCATTGACCCGAACGTCGGCATCGTCACCGTGCCGGACACGCGGCTCGCCGTCCTGAAGGGCATCGCCAGGACGAACGTCATCATCCCGGCGGCAATCGAATTTGTGGACATCGCCGGCCTCGTCAAGGGCGCGTCACAGGGCGAGGGCCTGGGCAACAAATTCCTGAGCCACATCCGGGAGGTGGACGCCATCGTGCAGGTCGTGCGCTGCTTCGAGGATGCCGACATCCATCACGTCGCGGGCAACGTGGACCCGGTGCGCGACATCGAAACGGTCACGACGGAACTGGTGCTGGCGGATCTGGAGGCGGTCCAGAAACGGCTCGGCAGCGTTGCCAAGGACGCCAAACGCGGCGACAAGGAGGCACTGGCGCAGGAAGCGATTTTAAAAAAACTCGAACCACATCTTAACGCCGGCAAACCCGCATTGACGCTGCATCTCGCGCCGGAGGAAAAGGCCGTTTCCCGCCTGTTCTGGCTGATGACCGACAAGCCCACGATTTTTGCGTGCAACGTCAAGGAATCCGACCTGGCCACCGCCGACAAAAATCCGTTCGTCCAGAAGGTGGGCGATTATGCCCAGCATCACTTTGCGTGCGAAGCCGTGGTCATCAGCGCGCAGATCGAAAGCGACCTGATTGATCTATCCGACGCCGAAGCAAAGGAATTTTTGAAGGAGCTCGGTGTCGCGGAATCCGGCGTCGGCGCGCTCATCCGGGCCACGTACCATCTGCTCGGATTGCGCACGTATTTCACGGCGGGCGAAAAAGAGGTGCGCGCCTGGACGATTCATGCCGGCGATACCGCGCCGAAGGCCGCCGGGGTCATTCACTCCGATTTCGAGCGCGGTTTCATCAAGGCGGAAACGGTTGCCTACGATGATCTCGTGAAATTGGGTTCCGTTGCCGCCGCGCGCGAAAAGGGCCTCTACCGGATGGAAGGCAAGGAATACGTCGTAAAGGACGGCGATGTGCTGCTGTTCAAGTTCAATGTCTGAGGTGGAGGATCAAGCTCATCCCGCCAAAACTTGACGGCGGGCGCGGTTTTGCTATCTTGGCCGTGTGAACAGCAAGCAGGTGAACAAAGCCGCCAGCAGCCAGTATTTCTTTTATTGGTTTAGCCCGATCGGCGCGCACTTGCGGCTGCGATAGTACTTTAACCACACCAATCGCCGCAGGTCGCCAAAACGCCTGCGGCGTTTTTATTTTGCGACCAAAGCCAACCCAAAAAAGACCATGATCATCGTGTTAAAACCCCGGATTTCACGCGCGGAGGAACAGGCCGTCCTCAAGGAAATCCGCAAGCTCGGCTACACCCCCCACGTCATGCGGGGCGTCGCCCGCACCGTCATCGGTGCCATTGGCGATGAACTCACCCACGCCAACCTCGAGACGCTGGCCACGCAATTCCCGCGCGCGGTGGAAAGCGTCCTGCCCATCCAGAAGCGCTACAAGCTTGTCAGCCGCGAGGCGCACCCGGCCAATTCCACCATCCGCGTCCGCGAACACGTCATCGGTGGAAAAAAACTTCATGTCATGGCCGGTCCCTGCTCGGTCGAAAGCGAGAAGCAACTGCTCGCCACTGCCAAAGCGGTCAAGGCCGCCGGGGCGACCTTCCTGCGCGGTGGGGCCTTCAAGCCGCGCACATCGCCCTACGAATTCCAGGGGCTCGGCGAAAAGGGTTTGAAATTGCTGGCGAAGGCGCGCAAGGAAACCGGCCTGGCGGTCATCACGGAACTGCTGTCCGAGAACCACGCTGAAATGGTGGCCGAATACACGGACATCATCCAGATTGGCGCGCGGAATGCGCAGAATTTCCAGCTCCTGATCGCCGCCGCCAAAACCGGCAAGCCGGTCCTGCTCAAGCGCGGTCTCTCGATGAAAATCGAGGAATGGCTGCTCGCGGGTGAATATGTCCTCGCCAATGAAAATCCGAATCTCCTGTTCTGCGAACGCGGCATCCGCACGTTCGAGACCTACACGCGCAACACGCTCGATCTTTCGACCATTCCCATCATCAAGCGCGAGACGCATTGTCCCATCGTGATTGACCCGAGCCAGGGCGCCGGACGCGCGGACCTGGTGGCGGCCATGTGCAAGGGCGCGGTGGCCATGGGCGCGGACGCGTTGTTGATCGAGGTGCATCCCAACCCGGCGGAAGCCTGGAGCGACGGCGCGCAACAATTGCCGCTCGCCAAGTTTGCGGAGTTGATGAAGGAATTGAAGCCGTTCATCGCCGCAGCCGGACGGGAATAGGTTACGGTCGCGCCAGGGCTCCGTGCGGGCAAAAGTTGCTTCCCGCAGCCCCACTTTCGACTTGTGCGGGACAACTTGAATTCCGTGCGCCGATCTTTCCGCCCGTGCGGGCGTTTTTCGTTCCGTGCGGCCATTCTTCAATCTGTGCGGGTCATCTCCCGTTCCGTGCGAACCGGTTCCTCTTCCGTGCGGCGGTTTTCCAGTCTGTGCGGCGGTTTTCCAGTCTGTGCGGGCATTTTCCGATCTGTGCGGCCAAAAACCCTCATTTTGAGCGGTTTTTGGCCATCGCAGGATCAAAAGAGCGAATTGCGGGAGCGGTCGCCAGGTGGCACCAGCCTGCTTGAGCTTCGCCACCTCCGGCTCCTGGATGCCCCAGATAAATATTGCGCCCGTTCCCGACCGGAGTATAAATCAATCTCATCACCGTTCGCTCGTTCAGGAATAAAACTTAACAACGAATCGTAAAAGGACTCCTCTATGAAACGAAAAATCGCCAGCCTCACTGCCACCTTCAAAACCGCCGCCGCCTTCGGCGCAAAATACGCCGTGGATTTTCCTGCCACCAGCACTGGCGGGCAACAATTCGCCCTCGTCACCGCCGCCGTTCCGCAGACCGCCACGCTGGGAGCCGCGCAGGTTTCCGGCACGGAATCCGCGCACGCGGGCGTCCTGTTCAAGGTTGCCGGACGGTTTCATCTGCACGCCGATTTGCACGGCATCGCTGACGCCGCGCATTCCCTCGCGTTGCTGGGCACGGCGGGACTCCAGGGAAAATTTCTCATGCCCCGCAGTGGCGGCGACCAGGCGTTGCTCGACACCGCCCGCGCCTTTCAGACCGATGCGCCCGCGTTCTCCACGCAATTCATCAGCCTCGGCCTGCCCGCTAACTTCATCGCGCAGCTCGGCACCGACATTGCCGGCCTTGAGGCGGCCATCAAGGCCAAGGGCACGGGCGTGGGTGTGCAGGCCGGGGCCACCGGCGGATTGGAAGACGCGGCCAACAAGGCCGCCTTGGCCCTGCACGTCCTCAAAACCGTCGTGCCCAACACGTATAAAAACGACCCGGCCAAGCTCGCCGAATGGGCGGCCGCCAGCCACGTCGAAAAACACACGCCCATCCCGCGCCCGGCAACCCTCGCCAAAAAGTCCGCCAAAGCCGCCGCCAGGAACAATCCGGCGCCGGCGGCGCAGAAATAATTCAAAGCGCCATGGGCGCGGCATATTTGTAGTTTTGCATTCCGTGGGAATCACAAGCTCCGTAGGAGCGGCAGTAAAATCCAAAGGGATTAAATCATTCAGCCCAGGGTAGCGGCGCAGCGGCTACCTTGGGAACGTAACATAATCATCAATACAAAGACACATGCCCGTCCCGCGCGCAAAACTGGTAGCGGCTCCGGCGAAGTAAATTATTCAATTTGCAAAACGGCTTTCGGAAATGAAGGCGTTTTTATTTTTCAAAATTGAATATTGTTTGGCACAGTCGAGGAAAATTGATTTAGACTAGCCACAGATAAAACAACGATTTTGAATTCTGATTGATATGCTGCCTCGCTATACAGTCGAAGTCAGTCATAACGGCTTGGGTAAATACCGAGTTGTTTCGGGAACAGATCATTATATTGTGCAGGCAAAAGCAAAAGCACTGCAATTAAGTTGGGACGAGGAATACAGACGAAAACAGGCCAAGGAACGAGAAAAAAATTCAAAGGAGCTAGAACGGAAAAGCCGCATCCGCTCAAAAGAAGAACGGCAACAAGAAATCGAAGAAAAAATAGATGAGGCCAATGACCGGACAGAGGATGCAAAAGCTGCATTGGAGCAAATTCAAAACACACTTCATTATGCGCTGGAATTAAAACACGCGATCAAATGGGAACAGTTAAAACGCACAGTGCCATATCCAACGCCCGAACCAGTTGCACCAAGTTATCTTGAATATCAAAACGAACCGAAACGCGAAGATGCAAAATATCAACTTCGTCCACATTCAATCCCAGAGCCAAATCCTGAAAGATACAAACCCAATCTGAATTTTTGGGATAAACTCTTCAAGTTTCGCGCCAATAAGAAAAATCAAGCTGCCAACGAACTCTATGCAAGCCACCACGCTGCGTGGGCTGAAAAGGCGCAATTAACAGAATCGCAAAACAAACAGCAAATGGATGATCTTTTTCTTCGTGACCATGCCGAATGGGAAGAAGCTGTTCCGAAAGTTCAGTTAGAAAACCAAAGGCGTTACGATGCGAGTGTGGTTGGCATCAACCAGTGGAACGCCGGGCGTCTTGAATATGAACAAATTCTTGCAAAAGAAAATGAAGCTCTAGAAAAGCGCAAGGCCGATTACCAAGCGTCGAAGCCGGAAGCTGTTTCTGATTATTGCGAACTTGTTCTTTCGGCATCAAAATATCCGGATGCCTTTCCACAGGATTTTAATTTGGAATACATCGCCGAAACGAAAATTCTCATTATTGATTACTCTTTGCCTGCTCCCGAACATTTACCAGAAATCAAGGAAGTTAAATATATCAAAACAAAAGATGAATTTGTCGAAGTGGCTTTATCGGAAACTGAATCCGATCGGATTTACGACAATCTTCTATACAAAATCTGCCTCCGAACAATTTTTGAACTGTTTGATGCTGATGCAGTAGACGCATTAAGCGCGATTGTTTTCAACGGCTGGGTAAAATCAATTGATAAGGCAACCGGCAAACAAACCAACGGCTGCTTGGTTTCCGTTCAAGCAAGAAAAGAAGAATTTCAGAATATCAATTTGAGCAATGTTGATCCGAAAGTTTGTTTCAAAGCGTTGAAAGGTGTCGGGAGTTCTCAATTGCACAGTCTTACGCCAATCGCGCCAGTGCTTAACATAAGCCGAGAGGACAAAAGATTTATAGCTTCAAGAGAAGTGGAAAACCAGATTGACGAACGGTTTAATCTTGCGGCAATGGATTGGGAAGATTTTGAGCAATTGGTTCGGGAAATTTTTGAAAAGGAATTTAACAAGGGCGGTGGCGAAGTAAAAGTCACGCAAGCCAGCCGAGATGGCGGAGTGGATGCAGTTGCTTTTGACCCAGACCCGATTCATGGAGGGAAAATCGTGATTCAAGCGAAGCGATATACAAATACAGTTGGCGTCGGATTCGTTCGAGAATTGTGGGGAACGGTTATGAATGAAGGTGCGATGAAAGGGATTTTAATTACAACCGCCGATTATGGCCCGGACGCTTACGAATTTGCCAAAGGCAAGCCGCTTACGTTGATGAATGGAGCGAACTTGCTTTATCTTTTAGAAAAGCACGGTCACAAAGCAAAAATTGACATTGCAGAAGCGAAGAAGATTTTGGGCTAGAAAGCATCTGTGTTGAGCCATGAAAATCTGCGGCCAAACACTCACACGCCAATATACTCATTCCAAGGTTTCAACTCATTGCCCGAAAAACTTCTGGATCTCTTTCACCACTTCCACAAACCGGTCCACCTCAGCTTTCGTGTTGTAGAAATAGAAGCTGGCGCGGGCGCGTCAATCGTTTGCAAGCAGTTTTTCCAGCGCGGCGCGCGCCTGTGCGCGGACTTTTTGCGACATCCAGAGTGATGATTGTTCCAAGCCGGCCCAATGTTTTTCCGCATCCGGCTTTTTCACCAGCTTGTTTGCCGCCGCCCAAAGAACAATGCCGATTGAGCCGTGAACTTCAATGCCGAGCGATTCGGCCATCAATCGCGCCGCCGCGTCATCGGTCAGAAACCAGCCGGGCTTGATTTCAAGCGCGAGCGCCAGCGATTCCGCTTCGCCGCCATGCAGCAATCCGGCGCGCTGCCATTGCAAGGCACGCTGCCGGCCTTCAGGTGCGGGCGTCTGGAGTTTCACCCATTCAGGAAACGAGCCCGGCCAAAGCGAAGGGGAATGGGCCCGCAATTCAGCCGCCACCGGCGGTGGCAGGAAAATTTCCCCAATCAGCGGAAACAGGCCCAACGCCCCGGCTTCGTGCAAATGCAGGATCGGGCCGGTGTCCGCGACGAGCCGTTTCATTTCGCGGCGGATTTTTCGCGCAATGCCCAGGCGATGTCCTGCAATTGCTGCTGCTCCATCAATTCAAACCGGCGGCGGGAAATGAATTCGCGCAGCGACGCGCGCACGACTTCGGCGGCATTTTCAAACGTGCCTGTTTCCACGGCGTTTTCCACTTCGCGCGCCATCTCGTCGGGCAATTCCACATGCAGCGTTTTCATGCTATTCAGTTACCACATGCCGCGTCCGGTTGCCAGCGTTTGATTTGCACAAATTCATTGCCCAAAAAACTTCTGGATCTCCTGCATGACTTCAATAAACCGGTCCACCTCGGCCTTGGTGTTGTAGAAATAGAAGCTGGCGCGAGCGGTGGATTCCACGCCGAGCTTGTGCATGAGCGGTTGGGTGCAATGGTGCCCGCCACGCAACGCCACGCCAGCTTGATCGGCCAGCGTTACCACGTCGTGCGCGTGGACATCCTTGAGCAGAAAACTCACCAGCGCGGCGCGGCCGGTTTTGGGGCCGAACAACCGGACATTGTTTAGCGCGGCCAGCTTTTCATAGGCGTAATTGGCCAGTTCCTGGTCGTGCTTCCAGATGTTGTCCCGCCCGATGGCGTCGAGATAATCCATGGCCACATGCAATCCGATCGGACCCGAAATGTCCGGGGTGCCGGCTTCGAAGCGGTGTGGCGCGTGTTTGAATTCCGTCTTTTGATACTCGACCGACAGAATCATTTCGCCGCCGCCTTGGTACGGCGGCATGGCATCGAGGATTTCCTGCCGGCCCCACAAAACGCCAACGCCGGTCGGTCCACAGATCTTGTGGCCGGAGAACGCCAGAAAATCGCAGCCGATGGCCTGCGCATCCACGGGACAATGTCCGGCGCTTTGCGCGGCATCCACGAGCGTGGTGATGCCCAGCTTGCGCGCGCGGGCGCAAAGGTCGGCGACGGGGTTCACCGTGCCCATCGAATTCGAGATGTGGACCATCGCGAACAGCTTCACCTGTCTGGTCAGCAATGAATCCAGTTTGCTCAAATCGAGAACCCCCTCATCGCCGGTGACGGGCACGTAAGCGAGCTTAGCGCCGGTGCGCTGCGCCAGCAGTTGCCACGGCACAAGGTTGCTGTGATGTTCCATCTCCGTGAGCAGGATCACGTCGCCGGACTTGAGGTTCTTTGCCCCCCAGGAACTGGCCACCAGGTTGATGCCCTCGGTGGTTCCCCGGGTAAAAATGATTTCGTCAGCCGTGCGGGCGTTGATGAATTTCGCGGCGCGAGTGCGGGCGGCTTCGAAGGCGTTCGTGGCGCGGTTGCTCAGCTCGTGGATGCCACGGTGGACATTGGCGTTGTCGTGTTCGTAGTAATGGACTAGGGCGTCAATCACCGCGCGCGGTTTCTGAGATGTGGCGGCGTTGTCGAAGTAGATCAATGGCTTGCCATGCACCTGCTGGTCGAGGATGGGAAAATCCTTTCGCAGCGCAGCCCAATCAATGGTTTTGTTTTCCTTCATTGAAAACCTTGCCCGCAGATTTCGCGGATTTGCGCGGATGAATTCCTTTTATAATCTAATCTGTGGAGTCTGCGCGATCTCCGGATTACATCAATCCCAGTTGCAGTTTGGCCGCCTCGGTCATCATGCTCTGATTCCACGGCGGGTCCCAGACCAGTTCGACGTTCGCCTCCTCGATCGGCTCCATGTTCATCAGCTTGTTTTGCACGTCCTGCGCGAGCGCCGGCCCCATGCCGCAGCCCGGCGCGGTCAGGGTCATTTTCACATCGGCCTTGAAGCTGTTTTCACCGGCGGGCGTGAGATGGCAGTCGTAAATCAGCCCGAGGTCCACGATGTTGACGGGGATCTCCGGATCGTAACAGGTCTTGAGCGCCTCCCAGACGTGCTTTTCCAGTTCGTCCTTGGTCGCCGGGCCGCTGGTGCCAATCGACACCGGCTTGGGCGCTTCAAACCCGAGCGCGTCCGCGTCCTTGCCATCAATGCGGAACATGTTGCCGTTGACGACCACGGTGTGGCTGCCGCCGAGCGACTGGGTGATATAAGCCGACTCGCCCTGCTTGAGCGTGACCTTCGTCCCGACGGGCACAATGGCGGCTTCCACATCGCGGGTCAAAATTTTTGCTTCGTTGGAATTCATAAATTGCCTCAAAAATAACTGCCACTACAGTTTCGTCGTAATCACAGCCAAAAGCAATCAGGTCTGTTCATTTTCCGTGCTGACCGGCTGGGCGTCGCCCTTCAGCGCCGCCATTACGGCGTGCCAGGACAGGATCGCACATTTGACGCGCGCCGGAAATTTATAAACGCCGGCGAACACCGCCAGTTTGCCGAGCTCGCCCTTGGCGTTGCCGGTCGTGACCATGTCGTGGACCTGCGCGAACATGCCTTCCACGTCCGCTTTGGTTTTGCCCTTGGCGAATTCCGTAAGCAGCGAGGCCGAGGCTTTGGAGATGCAGCAGCCGGAACCGGTAAAGCTGATGTCCTTGATCGTGTCGCCATCCATCGCGAGAAAGAGCTTCAACTGATCGCCGCAAATCGGATTGCGGCCTTGCGCGGAACGGGTGGCCGCGGGCAATTCATGGAAATTTCGCGGTTTCTTGCAGTGGTCGAGAATGACCTGCTGGTAAAGGTCGTTCAGTTCGTCGAACATGGCTCGGATGCGTGATGCGTGATGCGTGATGCGTGATGCGAGTGCGCACGAGGGCAGCAATTCGGCAACCGGCATCGCGGTTCGCGCATCGTTTTCATTAATTCTTTTTCGCCAGATGGTGGTTGGCCTCCAGCCGATCCCACACCAGTTTGTCCAGCGTTTCGCGCACCGCCTCGTGCCGGACGCGGGCGATGATTTCGCCGGCAAAGGCGTGGATCAGCATCCGCCGCGCATTGTCCGTGCTGATGCCGCGCGAGCGCAGGTAAAAAATGGATTCGGCGTTCAACTGCCCGATGGTCGCGCCATGCGTGCATTTCACGTCATCGGCATAAATCTCCAATTGCGGCTTGGTGTCCGCGGTTGCGTCGTCGGAGAGCAGCAGGTTCTTGTTGGTCTGCTTGGCGTCGGTTTTCTGCGCGATTTCCTGGACCAGGATCCGTCCGTGGAAAACGCCGCGGGACTTGTCGTCGAGGATGCCGTTGAAATACTCATGGCTGGCGCAATGCGGTTGGGCGTGCTCGACGATCATGTGATGGTCGGCCAGCTGTTCGCCGCGCGTGAGATACAACCCGTTGAGAATGCATTCCAGGCCTTCACCCGCGAGCTTGGCCCGGATGCTGTTCCGGGACAGTTTTGCGCCGAGCGCAAACGAGTGGATGTTTACCTTGCTGGCGCGGCCCAAATGGCCGGCAATCGTCGCCAGATGAAAAGCATCGGCTGCTTCGTCCTGAAACTTGACGTGTTCCAACGCGGCGTTTTCGCCCGCAACGATTTCCGTCACGGCATTGGTGAAATACGCCGTGTTATCAGTCGAAATATAGCTTTCAATGACTGTTGCGTGGCTGTTGGCTCCGGCGACGATCAGGTTGCGCGGCTGGATTGTCTCGCCACTCTGGCTGGCGGTGGTGATGAAGATGAACTGGATCGGTTCCTCGACGGAAACCCCGGCCGGCACGTAAACGAACCCGCCATCGAGGAAGAACGCCTGATTCAATGCCGCAAAGGTGTTATGATCGGTCAAGGCGCATTCGCCGAATTGTTTTTCGATGAATACCGAATCCGCCACCAGGGCGGCCGCCAGATTTGAAACCTTCACTCCGGCTGGCAGGCCCCGCACGGAGGACAACGCGGTCGAGAAGTGTCCGTTGATGAAAACGAGCCGGGCGCCGGGCAGCTGGCTGAAAATGTATTTTTCCAGGGCGGCACCGGCGGCTTGGTCGTTGGTCGATTCCAGCGCTGGATGAAGCGGCAGGCGCGCGAGTGGCGCCACGTTGGTAAAACGCCAGTCCTCATCCTGCAAGGTCGGGAAGCCAAGCTTGTTGAACCGCGCGAAGCCCGCTTTGCGCAGCGGCAACAGCCAGGACGGCTGAAAGGTCGGCTCAATACGGTTGAATTTTTCAAGCAGCGGTCCGAGGTCCGGCTTTGATTGCGATTGCATCATGATTTGGTTGTCCAATTTCAAAAATTAGATCATCAATTTCCCATGCAATCGGCCCCGGCGCAAGTCTGGAGCGCGGATTACGGACGTGTTGGCACCTGGCCAGCGCTCCAAACACAACGTTTACCCAATCTTAATTGTTGGCCCGAAGCTGATTGAAATTTCGATCATGATATTCCCATTATTCCAAACGCTGGCGTACCTGCGGCAGTGTGCTAACATCTCCTCGTGCCTACGCAAGACGACATCCAAAATGCGCTGAAAGCCGTGAAATATCCCGGCTTCTCGCGTGACATTGTTTCCTTCGGGCTGATCAAGGAAATTTCCGCCGCGAACGGCGCGGTCAGCATCGTGATGCAGCTGACCACGTCGAACGTTGATGCCGCGCACCAGATCAAGGAGGACAGCGAACGGATCTTGAAGACGCTGCCCGGCGTCAAACTGGTGCATGTCGATGTCAAGCAGCCGGCGGCCGGACAATCTTCGACGGGAGGTGCGCTGGCGGCCAAGAACAGCATACCGGGTGTGAAGCGCATTGTCGCCATTGCCAGCGGCAAGGGCGGGGTCGGCAAGTCCACCTGTTCGGTGAATCTGGCCTGCGGACTGGCGCAACTGGGCGCACGGGTGGGCCTGTTGGATTGTGACATTTACGGGCCGAGCATTCCCCTGATGATGGGCGTTCACCAGCGTCCAACCGTGAGTGCGACCGAGCGGCTGCTTCCGCCGATCAACCACAGCGTGAAAGTCATGAGCATCGGTTTGTTGCTCGACACGGACCAGCCGGTGATCTGGCGGGGACCGATGATATCGAAAACCATCCAGCAATTTCTGTTTGCGGTGGATTGGGGAGAGTTGGATTACCTGCTGGTGGATCTGCCGCCTGGCACAGGCGATGCGCAGCTCTCGCTGTGTCAGGCCGTGCCGTTGGACGGTGGCGTGATTGTAACCACACCGCAGGAAGCATCGCTCGGGGTGGTGCGCAAAGGCATTGCGATGTTCAAGAAGGTGAATGTGCCAATCCTCGGGATTGTTGAAAACATGAGTTATTTCACCACACCCCAAGGCGAACGAGTGGAGATTTTCGGGCACGGTGGCGGCCAGGCTGAGGCCGGCCGGCAGAATGTTCCATTCCTTGGCGAAGTGCCGCTGTTCACGGAAATCCGCGAGGGTGGCGATCGCGGCGTGCCGGTGCTGGTATCCTCGCCGGGCAAGCCGGCCGGCCGGGCATTCCTTCAAATTGCCGAAACCCTGTGGAAACGACTGGCCTAGATGAATTGTAACACATTCTTTATAAGTAAGTTACAAATCAAGATTTCCATTGCTATATTTACAGGTCGGATTTAACTTTAGGTACGAATTTTGCATTCCATCTATGCCGAACGCTATGAAAGATTCATCGACGGCGAACGATTTGTTGAGGAACTCCTCGCTTTACCGCGAATTTCAAGCCGAGCGGGAGGAAATTTTGCGGCACAAGTGGATTGAGTCGGAAAAGGCCGGACATGACATCGGTTTTGAGCGGGCATTGACGGAGTGGATCATCAAGCACCGTCCAAGCTGGCGCAAAACCCGCCACGCCGCATCCAACTGAATTGGATTTTGTAATGTTCCTTTAACGCTGCCCGGCGAGGCGGCGAAGGAAACCATGAACGCCAAACGCGCAACGCGAATCGGCTCCGCCCGGCGGAGGGGTTCGCGATTTTTTTATGCCTGAATCCACTGTCATCCTGGATGCGGTGGCCATCCAGCGCGTGCTCACGCGGATCGCCCATGAAATCGCCGAGCGCAACGAGGTTGGCGCGGAAGTAGTGCTGATTGGCATTCCAGTGGGCGGCGATCATCTGGCGACGCGGTTGAGCCGGATTCTTTCGGAAATCTGGAAACAAACCGTCCCGGTGGGAATCCTCGATGTGAGCATGCATCGTGACGATCTGGACCAACGCGTTGCCCCCAAGGTTCACCCGACGGTCATCCCCTTCGATGTCACCGGCAAAACTGTTGTGCTGGTGGATGACGTGTTGTTCAGCGGCCGCACCACCCGGGCGGCGATGGACGCCCTGAACGATTTTGGCCGGCCCCGGAAAATTCAATTGGCCGTGCTGGTGGATCGCGGCCATCGCGATTTGCCCATCAAGGCGGATTTCATAGGCAAAAATGTACCGACATCCTTGGAGGAAAAGATTTGCCTCCTGCTCGTCGAGGCGGGTTCGGCCCGGGACGAGGTGATTTTGAAAAAATAATGAGCTGGAACCGCAAACACCTGCTCGACATTGAATCGCTCACGGCGGACGAAATTCTGACCGTGCTCGACACGGCACGGGCGTTCAAGGCCGTCGGCGAACGCGCCATCAAGAAGGTTCCCGCCTTGCGCGGCAAGACCGTCGTCAACCTGTTCATCGAACCCTCCACCCGCACCCGCATCAGCTTTGAACTGGCCGAACAACGGCTGTCGGCGGACATCATCAATTTTACCGCCGAGGCCTCATCGCTGAAAAAGGGCGAGACGCTCAAGGACACCGCCCGCAACCTTGAGGCCCTGAATGCCGATTTCATCGTCATGCGCCACAGCGCCTCCGGTGCGGCGCATTTTCTGTCGCGCGTGCTCAATGCCCATGTCGTCAATGCCGGCGACGGGGCGCACGAGCATCCCACCCAGGCGTTGCTCGATGCCTTTACGATTCGCGAGCACAAGGGGGAAATTGCCGGACTGAACGTCACGATCCTGGGCGACATTCTTTACAGCCGGGTGGCGCGGTCGGACATCTGGGCGCTGACCAAGCTCGGCGCGCGGGTTACCTTGTGCGGACCGTCCACGCTGGTGCCCAGGACATTTGAACAGATGGGTTGCCGCGTGACCCACGATCTGGAGGAGGCGATTCGCGATGCCGACATCATCAATCTGTTGCGCATCCAGCACGAACGTCAGCGCAAGACGATGTTTCCGAGTATCAACGAATACGCACAGCTTTTCGGCCTCAACAAGGCCCGCCTCGCCAAAACCAAACCGGATGCGCTCATCATGCATCCTGGGCCGGTCAATCGCGGTGTGGAAATTGACAGTGAGATTGCCGATTCCCCGCGCTCGCTGATTCTCGAGCAGGTGACGAACGGACTGGCTGTGCGCATGGCTGTTTTATTCCTGGTCAACGGTGGCAAAGGTCCGCAGGAAGTGGCGGGAAATTGAAAACCGGGCGGGTCAGTACGTCCCGCTGCCCACCAGGCCTTTCACAATTGCTATGCCGCTCGACGTGCCCAGTCGCGTCGCGCCCGCTTCAATCATCGCCAGCGCGGTTTTTGTGTCCCGGATGCCGCCGGAGGCCTTGACGCCGAATTTCGGGCCGACGGTTTCGCGCATCAGCCGGACATCCTCCACCGTGGCCCCGCCGGTGCTGAAACCGGTGGAGGTCTTGACGAAGCGCGCACCGCTTTCAACCACGATCTGGCAGGCGCGGATTTTTTCCTCCCGGGTGAGCAGGCAGGTTTCGAGGATGACTTTCACCGGCCATTCATCCGCCGCCTCCACCACGTCGCACAATTCGCGCAGGACAAACTTGTCATCGCCGGCCTTCAACCGGCCGATGTTGATGACCACATCGATTTCCTGGGCGCCATCATCAATCGCCGCCTCGGTTTCAAAACGTTTCGTGTCGCCGGACATGGCCCCGAGCGGAAAACCCGCCACGCAGGCGACCTTGACGTCCGTGCCTTCCAGAAAGTGGCAGGCCTGCCCGACCCAGGTGCCGTTGACACAGACGCTGTAAAAGCGGTTTTCGCGCGCCTCGGCGCAAAGCTGCTCGATGTCCCTGGCGGTGGCATCCGCTTTGAGCAAGGTGTGATCAATGTAAACCGCCAGTTGGGCGGGAGAGAGCGCAGGCTTGTCCATAACCGTGGCGAGTGTGCCAGACGCCGGCTAAACTTGCAGCAATTTGATTTGCTCGTTTTCCTTGGCGACGGCTTCGCCGAGGGTTTGCGTCTGGCGCCGGCGGCGCTCGATGATGTGCTTGTCGAGCACGGGATCGTAAGGCACGGGATAATTGCCGTCGTAGCACGCCATGCAAAATGATTCCGCAGGCTTGCCGGTGGCCTTGACCATGCCTGCTTGCGAAAGGTAATGCAGCGAATCGGCGTTCAGATACTTGCGGATTTCGTCCACGCTGTGGTTCGCGGCCATGAGTTTGCTGCGATCGGGGAAATCGATGCCATAGACACACGGATGTTGATGCGGCGGGCAGCTGACGACGACGTGAACCTCCCGGGCGCCCGCTTCCTTGAGCGTCTTGACCCGCATTTTGCAGGTTGTGCCGCGCACAATCGAATCGTCCACGATGACGACGCGCTTGTCCTTCACCAGCGATGCGATGAGGTTCAATTTTACTCGCACATCGAAATCGCGGATGAGCTGGGTTGGTTGCAAAAAGCTGCGCCCGACGTAATGGTTGCGGATGAAGGCCATTTCAAACGGGATGCGGGACTCCTCGGAATACCCCATCGCCGCGCAAACGCCGCTGTCGGGCACGGGAATGATGAGGTCCGCCTTCACGGGATGTTCGCGGGCCAGCTGACGGCCCATTTCCTTGCGAACTTCATAAACGCTGTGTCCGTCAATCACGCTGTCCGGCCGCGCGAAATAAACATATTCGAAAATGCAGAGCGCCCGCCGCGTGTGTTCGGGAAACGCCGGGATGCTGATCAGGCCATTTTCATTGATGACGACAATTTCGCCCGGTTCGACATCGCGGACAAATTCGGCGTGAATCTGGTCGAATGCCACGGTTTCGCTCGACAACACCCATGCTCCGTCAACGCGGCCGATCGACAGCGGACGAAAGCCATAGGGATCGCGGGCGCCGATCAATTCCTTTTCCGTCATGATGACCAGCGAATAAGCGCCTTCAATTCGCCGCAGCGTCTGCACGATGGAATTCTCGACGCCGCCGAGGGACGGTTGCGCCAGCATCATGATGATGATCTCGCTGTCCACGGTGGTCTGGAAAACGAGGCCTCGGCTTTCGAGTTCGTCGCGGAGCTTGGCAGCATTCGTCAGGTTGCCGTTGTGGGCGACGGCGATCTGCCCGCGCATGCAGTCCACGGTGAGCGGCTGCGCATTCCGGAGATTCGAGGTGCCGGTGGTGGAATAACGCGTGTGGCCGATGACCATGTTGCCGACCAGGTCGTGCAGGATCTTGGGATTGAAAACCTGGGACACCAGCCCCATGCCGTGATGCTTGAAGAATTTTCCGTCATGGCAGGTGACCAACCCGGCGCTTTCCTGGCCGCGATGCTGGAGCGCGTACAGACCGTAGTAGGCCAGTTCAGCGGCATTCGGATGTCCGAAAATACCGAACACACCGCAATAATGTTTGGGGTAGTTTTGCATCTCTTCTTGCTCGCGCTCGCCGTCGCATTCTCGCAGACGTTGACTGCAGGTGCAAGCCGGAACAAAAATTGGTGGTGCCTTAGTTTGAATTCCCAGCCATCTTGTGAAGTTGAATGGCGGCCAGAATTAGCACAATTCAAAGAAAAGTTCCAAAGGCAACGGCAAACCGGAGCAGCCCATTCATCTTCCTTCCAAATTGATTGTTCATTTCATCCCCCTTTTGAATCTATCAAAATCGTTTCGCTCAAATATGGTTTTAGTTTTTCAGCCAGCTCTTCCGGCAGGCGCTTGGGCTTTTCATTCACACCGGTGCAGACGTGATGGGTTTCGGCTTCCACCAGGAGTTTGCTGTCCTGGTTGGTGATGCGGTGGGCAAAATTCAGGCGCACACGATCAATGACCGTCGGCCAGACTGCAATCGTCAGCAGGTCGTCGTAGCGGGCGGGGGATTTGTACCGCAGCCGGGCTTCAATGACTGGGAAAATGACGTCGCGTTCCTGCCATTGCAGGACCGTGGAACCGAGGGAACGGATGAATTCGCCGCGCGCGGCCTCGAGCCAGTCGAGGTAGCGGGAGTGATAAACGTGGTCGCCGACGGTGCATTCGGCGTAGATGACGCGGTGCGGGTGGCGGTACGGAATTGACACGGAAGCAGCGTAATCGCGCGCGCCGGAAGTTCAACGCCGAAAATCGGTTGCGCGAACCGTTTTTGCGGGTATGTTGCCAGCATGGATTGGCAACGGGCAGTATCGCTGACGATTGTGGCTTTGGTTGCCGCATTGTTTTTGCGGGGGCGGTTCCGCCGCCGCAAATTCAGTTTTGAGCGCGACACGCATTGCGGTTGTTCGGCTCAAGGAAAATCAGAGACCAAAAGCTCCATTGTATTTCACGCGCGCAAAGGTGAGCGGCCCGAAGTGCTAATGAAGATGAAATAAGTTTCACGAACTTGCTAATGCGCGTTTTATAGGATATTATCTTTTATCATGGCTGTAACCAAAGTTAGCTCCACAATGCATTTTATCCCCCGCGGCTCGGCGGTGGGCGGTCGCGGGGGCGCGGCCAGCGGACGTTGGATTCCCAACACGGACGTTTACACCACCGATACCGGCCTGGTCATCAAGGTGGAACTCGCCGGGATGAAAAGCGAAAACCTCGAAATCACCGTTGAAGGCCATTGTCTGCGCATCAGCGGCAGCCGGCCGGATGTGTGCCGTGCGCAAAAATGCAGTTTCCTGGTCATGGAAATCAGCTACGGGCCGTTCGAAAGCGTGCTCGAACTGCCCCCGGATTACGACCTCAGCCAGGCCAAGGCGGTTTACGTGAACGGTTTTCTGCGGATTGATGTGCCGGTGGCGCGGCCCACGCAGACCAAAAGCACCAAGGTTCCCATTGCCGAAGGAAATTAACCGCGCATGAATCTTTTCCCGTGCGGCGGCATCTTATAGCATAGGTGGAAACGACGATGACTTCGCCGGAAACGGAATTTATCAGCATTCTGGGCGGCGCCGAAAAATCGGACGCCCCGCCCCGCATCTCCGCACGTTCGCTGCCGGAGCAGCTGCCCATCCTCGGCCTCTCGGACATTGTGATTTTCCCGGGCGCGGTCGTGCCGCTATTGGTTGAAACCGGGCCGAGCCTGAAATTGATTGACGACATTGTGGCGGGCGACCGTCTGCTCGGCGCGGTGTTGCAGCGCAAGCCGGAGGTGGTGGAACCGGTGCCCGAGGATTTGCACGAAGTCGGCTGCGTTTCGCGCCTGGCCAAAATGGTGAAATTTCCCGATGGCACGGCGCGCGTGCTCGTCGAAGGCCTGTGGCGCATCCGCGTCAAACAATACGCGCCGCCCGTGCCATATTTGCGCGCAAGTTACGAATTACTGCGGGACGAAACCGAGGATTCCGTCGAACTGCAGGCCATGTTGCGCAACGCCCACCGGCAATTCGAGGAAATCGCCCGGATGTCCACCGCGCTTTCCGACCAGGTCAAGGTCGCCGCGCTGAACACCGAGCATCCCGGCCATTTTGCCGACCTGATCGCCGCGAACCTGAATCTCAGCCTCGATGACCGCCAAAAACTGCTTGAAACCGTCTCTGTCCGCGAGCGGCTCCAAAAACTGCTGCCCATGCTCAATCGCGAGCAGGAAGTCCTGACGCTCAGCTCAAAAATCCAGAGCGACGTCGCGTCTTCCATCGCCAAGACGCAGCGCGATTTTTTCCTGCGCGAACAGATGCGCGCCATTCAGAAGGAATTGGGCGAAGGCGAGTCCGGCACCACCGAAACCAAGACGCTGCGCGAAAAAATCGACCAGACGCTCCTGCCCGACGAGGTCCGCAAGGCCGCCGAACAGGAGCTTGAGCGCCTGCAGCAAACGCCGGCCGCCGCCGCCGAATACGCCGTCGGCCGGAATTACCTCGACTGGATTTTGAACCTGCCGTGGGAAAAATCCACCGAGGACAAGCTGGATTTGAAGACGGCCGAGCGGATTTTGAACGAGCAGCATTTTGGCCTCGCCAAAGTCAAGGACCGGCTGCTCGAATTCATCGCCGTCATCAAGCGCCGCAAGCAGATCAAGGGGCCTATCCTGTGTCTCGTCGGCCCGCCCGGGGTCGGCAAAACCTCCCTGGGCAAAAGCGTGGCGGACGCGCTGGGTCGCAAGTTTGCGCGCATCGCGCTCGGCGGCATGCGCGATGAAGCCGAGATTCGCGGCCACCGGCGCACCTACGTCGGCGCGATGCCCGGACGGATCATCCAGACGCTGCGCCGTGTCGAAAGCAACAACCCGGTCATTCTGCTCGACGAACTGGACAAGGTGGGCGCGGATTTTCGCGGTGACCCGGCGGCGGCGCTGCTGGAAGTGCTCGACCCGGCCCAAAACCACACCTTCACCGATCATTATCTCGACCTGCCCTTCGACCTGTCGCGTGTGCTCTTCATCACCACGGCGAACTGGCTGGAGCCGATTCATCCCGCGTTGCGCGACCGGCTCGAAGTCATCGAACTTCCCAGCTACACCGAGTCCGAGAAATTGCAAATCGCCAAACGCTATCTGGTCCCGCGCCAGATCGAGGAGCATGGACTCACACGGCAGGACGTGAAATTTGCCGATTCCGCGCTGCGCAGGTTAATCCGGGAATACACCCGTGAAGCCGGGGTGCGGCAACTGGAGCGCGAAATCGCCGCGCTTTCACGCAAGGCCACACGCAAAATCATCGCCCAAAATGGCAAGGCCACGACGGTCAAACTCGACGCCGACAACTTGAAGAATTTTCTGGGCCACGCGCCGTATATTGCCGAAACCGCCGAGAAAATCACCGGCTACGGCATCGCCACCGGGCTGGCGTGGACGCCATTCGGCGGCGATGTGTTGTTCATCGAAGCGACGCGGATGCGTGGCCGGGGCAATTTGATGCTGACCGGTTCGCTGGGCGAAGTGATGAAGGAAAGCGCGCAAACGGCGATGAGTTATTTGCGGAGCCAGTCCAATCTGCTCAACCTGGACTTGAGCAATTACAACCAGTTTGACATTCACATCCACGTGCCCGCTGGCGCGACCCCGAAGGACGGTCCGAGTGCGGGCGTGGCGATTGTGGCGGCCCTGGCGTCGTTGCTGACCAAAAAACGCGTGCGTTTCCGGCTGGCGATGACCGGTGAAATCAGCTTGCGCGGCCGGGTGCTGCGCGTTGGCGGGATCAAGGAAAAAGTGCTGGCAGCGTCGCGTTTTGGCATCCGGGAAGTCATCTTGCCGGAACAAAACAAATCCGACTGGCTGGATGTGCCGGCCGAAGTCCGTGCCCGGCTCAAAGTCCACTTCGTCCAACAGATTTCTGATGTTCTCCGGCTGGTGCTGGAGACGAAATGAACGGCCGCGATCCTTTTCAAACCGGCCTTGATTTTGGGCGGTCTGGCAGCGGTTCCCTGCTTTTGATTGCCGCGATTTTATTTATTGGCATCGGCGCCAGCGCGGCGGCGACAAACACATTGTCCGATGCGGAAAGCCAGGGGCGCGCATTGGCTCAGCAGTTGTGCGAATCGCGGCCGGCGGAAAATTTCACCAATGCCGGCGTTTTGAAAATCAAGGATGGCAAAGGCAAACGTTCGGAAATTCCGGTACGATTTCAGACCAGCGTCACATCGACAAACTGGCAAAGTTTCTATGTAACCTGCCTGACCAACCAGGCAGAGATGCTCCGGATCGTCCATGTCGCGGACCAGTTGAATGAATATTTTTACCGGACCAATTCCAGCGGCCGGGTTCCGGCGCTTGACGGCGTTTCCGTCCTCGGCCATTTGTTCCGAAGCCAATCCCTGTCCGGCGCAGAACTGATGACGGCGTTTGCCGGTTCGGATTTTTGGCTGGCCGACCTCGGCCTGGAATTTTTTCACTGGCCCGGTCAGAAGCTTTTGAAAAAGGAAGTCAAACGCAGCCGGGGTTGCGCGGTTTTGGAAAGCACAAATCCCGATCCGTCAACGGACGGTTATTCCCGCGTCGTGTCCTGGATTGACAGTGAGAGCGGAGGCATTGTGCAAGCCGAGGCTTACGATTTCAAAAACCAGCTGCTCAAGGAATTTGCGCCCAAGTCGTTCAAAAAGGTGAACGGCCAGTGGGAACTTCAGGAGATGGAAATCTACAACAACCGGACCGGTTCGCGCACCCGGCTGGATTTTGACCTGAAACCATAGGGACGGAACCGCCGGCTCCGGCGGTGCTTGCGACGCGCTTGACAACGGCGGGACAACCGCTCAGGCTGCGGGCAGTAGGTATGAATGCGATGCTTCGTTTAAATTTTCTGACGGTCTGCGCCTGTCTGGTTCTGGGCGCGCGTACTCTTGCCGCTGAAACCAACACTCCAACCGGCGCGGACACGGTGGGACCAAGCACCGTGAGCGCCTATCTGCAAGTTCAGGAAGAGCTTCACAACACACAACTGGCCATCGAGCACAATCGCCAGCAGGCCGAGGCCGTCGCCAAGCGCAACGCCGACGACATGGCCGCCCGCATCGAGGCATTGCAGCAAATTGTTGCGAACCAGCGCGCGAGTGAAATCGAGGCCACCCAAAAAACACAGCAATTCACGCTGATTCTGGCGGGTGTCTTTGGAACCATCGGGCTGTTGATCGTGTTGATGATGGCTTTCCTACAGTGGCGCACCATTTCAAGATTTGTTGAATTGTCTTCGTTACGCGCACCGGAATTAACCTTCGGGACGGCCCGCAACCCGGCTTCATTGTTGGCTGGCGCCAGTGTGGAACAGTCGAACCAGCAATTATTCAGCATGGTGGACCATCTGGAAAAACGCATCATCGCATTGCGGCAAGCCACGCGCGCTCCGCTGAATGAACCCGATTCCACTTTTCAAGAATCGAATGGAACGCCGCCCTCGAACGGACGCGTGGACAGCCTGCTGGCCGAAGGCCAGTCGTTGCTGGCGGTCAACGAGTCCCAGAAGGCGCTGGAATGTTTTGATGCGGCGCTGGAGCTGGAGCCAAGGAATGCCGAGGCCCTCGTCAAAAAGGGGGGCGCCCTGGAAAAACTGGACCGGCTGGACGAGGCCATCGATTGCTACAATCGCGCGATTGAAGCGAACGGTGAAATGACCATCGCCTATCTGCACAAGGGAGGGCTGTTCAATCGCATGGCGCGGTATGACGAGGCATTGCGCTGTTACGAACAGGCGCTTCGCACGCAGGAAAAAAAAGCGCCGGAGGAAATAAACGCCGGCGTAATCAGTTGAATCCCAGCCGCGGGGTGCGCTCCGCCTCGATTTGCTGGCGGATCATTTCGATTTTAAGTTTCAACAGTTCGCGGTTTTCCTCATTGCGCGCCGTGAGTTCCGTTTCGAGCTCATGGATTCGGTTTTCATAGGCTCGCAGGCGTTCGTGCAATGGTGTCTGCAGGTCGTCCAGGCGATGGACGAGCGTCGCGATTTCGAGGGCGGCCGCCCGCTGGGCCTGGATCAATTCACCGCGCTGGGCAACCAGTTCCTGCACGAGCGCCTCCTTGATCGCACGGGCCAGATGCGGCGCGAATTCCGGCTGGACCGTCACCTGGTTTTGGGACAGCAGTCCCACGGTTCGCGCCGGTAATAACGCTGAGTGCCGCCGATGCCGCCTTTGCCAAAACACCAGCACGGACATCGCGAAAATGATCACCAGGGCAACCATCAACCATTGATTGTGGGTCCGCACGTTCAAGCTCAGGCCCTGGACCTGCTCCTGGAGTTTCAACAACCGTTCGTGTTCGGCCTGCGCCTGTTCGTGGACCCGTTGTGCCTGTTCCCGTTCAAGTTGTGTCCGGGCGTGTTCCTCCAGCACCTGTTGCTGGGCGCGTTGTGCCAGATCATGTTCGGTGGCAACCTGCTGACCCAGCCGAGCGGATGCGGTTTTGTCCTGTAGTTGGTCCAGCGCAGCCTTGGCTTTCGCATCAATCACCTGGCCGCGGTGAACAATGATTTCCCCGGCATTGTAGTGGTTGACCACCACCAGCTGGCTGGTTTCGCGGTCGCGGGCCTGTTGCGTAAGCCCGGGGTCGGGAACACAGTTGGGGGCCAGGAAATTTCCCAGCGCGCGCGCCAGGGCCTGCTCATTGTCCGGAAATTCGCGGCGCAACAGCATCCGCAGGCGCGCCAGGGTGGTGAGACTCGAGCCGGTAATGAGTTTGCCGTCCTGTTCGGCAGTTTCGAGCGTCACCGGCTCATCCGGGCTGTCCACGGGCGCGAGACGCACAGTGTCTCCCAGCGTGAAGCCGGCGGGCAGGGTGTCGGGACCAATGGGCCGGTGCATCATTTTCAGCAATGAACCGAGCAATTGCTCCTGAACCTCCTGTCCGGTGTCGCCGCGGGCCCAGGCGCCAGCCAAGGCCGGGCTGACGGGAAAAAATTTGCTCCGGGCATTGAAGGCGGCGACCAGTTCGTTGAACTCGGACGAATCAATCTGTTGATCGTCGAGTGGCGGTGAAAAGTTTCCCTTCAGGGTGACCAGGAAGTCCGCCCGGGTGGCGGCGAATGCGATCTGGAAATCAGTCACCAAAACATTGGTGGCCAGGTTTGGGTAACTGCGGAATATGGCCGGGGTTTTCAGGGCGTCGGCCGTCCGGCGCGCGGCGGTGGCGTCGGGATTCATCACGTCCAGCGCCACCGGGGCGGCGAGGTCTTCCTCAGCGGTGTCGCCGAGCCGATAGGCCGCCAGTTCCTTGGCATGCAGCGGAAAAAACGGCAGTAACGCAACCGCGCCGGCCACGCTGATGCGGAACATGAGTTTCACCATAGAAATGATTTTTGTTCGCCGATCATCCGGTCACCCGACCATAATGTGGCCCGCCACGCCACGAGTTCACCAAACGCCTTATAGTCCGCGCCCCCCAGTGTCAGGGTATTCCAGCGGCTGAAATAGCCGGGGTTGACGGACTGTTCCCGCAAAACTTGATGCGGTAATCCGGCCGCGCCCACTCCGCGGAGTTCAAGGCGCAACTTTATTTTGGCGTCGCCGGCATTCGCAGCTTTCCACGAAACATCGAAACGGAGAGCGGAAACTTCGTTGGTGTGCTGGCGCAATTGGAACTGGTAGGCGTCGCGATCAAACAGGCTCGGCGAAAGCGCATCGCGTCCCTTGAGGTCAAGGAACAGCGGAAGAACTTTGATGACGCGGCCGGTGACGGGGGCTTCGGACGCGAACGCGGCCGCCAGCGAACAGAACAAAAGCAAACCCGCAAAGAACCGGCGCATGGGAAAACGATAGCGCGCCGGGTGCCGAATTCAACCACGAATTAGACGGTCATTTCCAATAGAAGCTCACGACCTGGATGTTCCTGGCGGAACTGCGGTAAAGAATGGCGACATATTCGCGCGTATAGCCCCCGATTTGCGCGGTGACATGGACTTCAAACGTGAGGCTGCGCGTGGTGCAGAGCTGTGCGGCCTGCGGGTTGTTGACGCCGGCGCCTTGGAGGGCGGCATTGGGATCCCGGTACGGAATGTCGTCTCCCGTGCCATCCACGCCATCGGGGCCGGCGCGGTGCTGGATGATAGTGTCGGCAATGGCAGCATCCACACCCGGGATCATCTGCAAAACATTGGCATCGGCAGTATTGATGTTGATTTTTCCGGACGAAATCGGCGTGAAAACGTCCACCAGCCCGAACGGATAATTGGGCTCCTCTCCGGGCGCGGTGCCCAGACCGAGCTTGTGTTGAAAGACCGAGGGCGTATGGTTCGTCGAGTTGCTGCCCCAATACAATTCCGGTGTGACGCCGCGGACCAGCAACAGTTCGGATAAGTTGTCGATGGGAGCATTTTTTACGTGATACGGTATGGCAAGCGCCTGGTAGTACTCATCCTCCGCCCCGGCAACGCGAGCCGGGCCCGGGGGGGCAATCCAGTCCAAAATCGAATCGGAAACCACAGAAATATTGTTGGCGTCCACGCCCATGACGGTGAGAGCTTGGATAATCAACTTGTTCTGGTCGGTGGCGGTGTTGATGTTGACCTTGCGTTCCAGGTCAACGATTTTGACCGAAACCGTCCCGTCTCCGACCGGATAATTGTTCAGCGACAATCCGCTCAACGCGCTGTTGGTTTCGCCGGGACCGCCGGGACCGCCAGCCCAGATTTGATTCAATGAATCATAGGGCTCGCTGGGAATCGTCGCTTGTTGGAGCAGTACGTAGCTGGCCAGTTCCACGCCGGATCGCCCCAGCCAGAGCATCTGCTGTTCGGAATCCGCGTTTGCCGCCAGTTTGGTCTCGACCTTCATCGAATAGGCAAACGCCGCTGCCAGCATGGACAAAACCACGATCGCACACATCACGATGATCAGGGCGATGCCGTCGGTTTTATGGCGGACAAGAATATTCATGGCAGACCGGCCCGGCCCAGGCCGGTTTGCGCCGCCGCCGGCAGCGTGCTGGAAGGCACGGCGATGAGACGTGTGAGCGACAAGGTTGGACCTGCGTTTGGCGAATTGGCGTTTCCGCCGAGGACGAGGCTGACGCGCAACATCGCCGGAATGGAATTGGTGTCATTCCATTGATCCACCCATTTCACCGTGTTGGTGTCCCAGCACTCCACGACAAAATCCTGCACGTTGTGCGCCAGCACAAGCGGATTGCTTTGTTCGTCCGGATCGACGTCCATGAGAATCGGATTTTGCCGCACCACCAGATCTTTTTCCGAATCCGGCCCGGGTTCGACGGTGAAGGTCAGCCGCCGCAGGTTGAAATCGCCGAACCGGCCGTTGCGGGGATAGATTTCCGGCAGCCGCGCCGCGAAGCTCAGCATCGGTTGGTCGCCGTTTTGGACGATAAAACTGTAATATTTCATGGAGGCCTGGAACGACTGGACGCAGGTGAGCGAATCTTCAATCATGCGAATGGTGATCCGTTCGCGCTGGATTTGAGCGGCGGCTTCCTGCCCGACGCGGGTGGATTTCAGGATCAGCACCCACGTCGAATAGATTGCGGATATGATCATGCCGAGAATCATGATGGCCACCATGATCTCGATCAGCGTAAACGCTCGGCAATGTTGATGCTGGTCCGGCTTCATCGTCGTGTGGTGGCGCCATCCAGGCTGCCCGCGGGCGACTGAGGCCGGAAATACAGGGCGCTCAGTTTTGAGATCACCGGCCGGCCGGGCGCATCGCTTTGGACGGCGAAGTCCACTTGAAACAATTTGTTCGATCCCACCTCCTGGACGGCATAAGTCCAGGTATAGCCCTGGTAGGTTTTTCCGAGAAAATCGCTCAGGTCGCCCGATTGCGAGCCTTCCACCAGCTGGTTGGTCAGCGACAGAACCCCCGCCACCACGCCGGCATCCACCATTGGACGCTGCAGCCGTCGCGCATTCTCAAGCGCGCCGGATACCAGGCCCAAAATTGAGAAGACTGCCATAAAAAAAATGCCAATGGCGATCATCACTTCCAGCAGGGTGAAGGCTGGTGGTTTGCATCCGGGACTCCGGCCGGTTTGACATTCAGTTTTCATCTGGTCACGGGCGAGATGGAGGACAGGGAGGTGGAAAATTCCAGTGTGATTTTTTCCCAGTCGTCACCGTAGTGCAGGATCAGCGTCAATTCATCGCAGGTGCCGTTCGGAAAAAAACGCACACGAGCCGTGTCGGAAGCGCCGTAATCGAGCAGGTTGATGTCGAGCATCGCGATGTCCACGCCGTCCGGCAGGATCGCCGGCTCCTTTGACTTTGGCGGCGTGGGTGGGGGCGTCTTGGTCTCGGGATTGTCCCCCGGGATGCCGGCCAGCGGCGCCGGCGATTGATCCGAGGGCGCGTCGGCCACTTCAATCCGCTTTTCCGCCGGATGGAACACCACCTCGGTGGTTCGTCCCCAAAAGATCGCCCGCGCCCGCGCGTCGCTGCACGCATCCCGGACGTCGCTCACCGCTTTGCGCATGCCGTCCTGCCGCAAGACCTGCAGGATGGAGGGCACGCCCATTGCCGCGATCAGGCCGATGATGGCCACGACAATCATGATTTCGATCAAGGTGAACGCGCGCCGGGCGAATGGTCTTCTGGCGAATGCCGTTTTCATGGCCAGGTCTAATGAATGGCCGAAATGAGTCGAAACAGCGGCAGGAATATGCTCAGCAACAGAAAAGCCACCACGCCGCCCATGACCAGGATCAACATGGGTTCCAGGAGCTGGGTCATCAGCCGCAGCGCAATGGTCAGTTCCCCTTCATAAGTGTCCGCGAGATTGTTCAAAGCCGCGGGCACATCCCCGGTTTCTTCACCGATGCGCACCAGGTCCACCATCAATTGGGGAAACAGTTTGCTCTGCCCCAGCGGCTGCGCCAGGGTCTTGCCATCCGTGACCGCCTCGCGTGTCTTGGCGATGGCTTCCTTGATGATGGTGTTGGCGATGACCTGCTCGGTGATTTTCAACGCCATGAGCACCGGCACTCCGTTTTGGAGCAGCGTTCCCAGCGTCCGGGCGAACTGGCCGAACAAATTCAGTTTGACCACCTTGCCGACGACCGGCGCCTTCATTTTCCATTCATCGATCTTCTGCCGTCCCACTTTCGTGGCCCGGAAGCGATAGAACATTATCACCGCCAGCAGGACCGTCGGCAGTGAAACCACCCAGAACCAAAAATTCAGCAACAGGTTGCTGATGCTTATCAACATGCGCGTTGGCAGCGGCAGCTCGATGTTGAAGCCGTTAAAAATGGTCGTAAACTGCGGCATCATGACGAACATGAAGAACGCAATCAGCAGCATGCCCATGCCAATCACGATGGCCGGATAAATCATCGCCGAGGTGAACTTCGCCTGCACCTCGGCAAACTGCTGGAAGTGGTTCGCCATGCGGCGCAACACCTCCACCAGCGAACCGCTCTGCTCGCCCGAGCGCACCATGTTGATGTACAGGTCCGAAAACACCCGCGGCTGGCGCGCCATGGCATCCGACAGGCTCCGGCCTTCGGTCACCTCGCTCTTCAATTCCCGGCTCACTCCGGCGTCGATGCCCTTCGACTCCAGATGGGTCATGCTGTTCAACGCCACCGTCAGCGGCATCCCGGATTGGATCAGGTTGGCCAGTTGCTGGGTGAACGTCGCCAGTTCCTGCAGCTTGGGTTTGCGTTTTTGGGAAAGCTGCGCGCGCAGGGTGGGCGGCAGGAAGGCCATCAAGTCGAAATTCTTCGCGGAACTTTTGCCATTGACCACCGCGCCGGCCTTGGCCGTGTCCACCGCGATGGGGAACAGTCCCAGACGCTCGATTTGCGCGACTGCTGTGGAGCGGTCGGCCACGTCCAAAACGCCCTCCACCAATTCGCCACTGCGGCGGCGTGCCCTGTAGGAAAACTGCGGCATAGTCCTGTTATCTAAACCCGCTGGAGGCCGAAAGTTTCAAGTGCTTTTTGCCAGCGCCTCATTGACGCTGCCGGGCCGGTAGCCCTGCAAATCCAGTGTGACATGTGCATAACCGAGTTTTTTCAGGGCCTCAGCCACTTTTGCCACCACACCCTCCGCGAGGAACCGCGGCAGTTCGGCCGGCCCCACCTCGATCCGCGCCAGTTTTTGGGCGGACAGTTCGTGGTGGCGGACCCGCACGTCGTGAAAGCCCAGGTCGCGCAGGACGTATTCCGCTGCCTCAATCATCGCCAGCTTTTCGGGTGTCACCGTTTCGCCGTAGGGAATCCGCGAACTGAGGCAGGCCATCTGCGGCTTGTCCGCCGTAGGCAGGCCGAGCTGCGCCGAAAACTCCCGGATTTCCGCCTTGGTCAGGCCGGCTTCTTTCAGTGGCGCTCGCACCTGGAATTCCGCCGCCGCCTGCGCGCCCGGACGAAAATCTCCGTTGTCGCTGGCATTTTCGCCGTAGGCGATCACTGCGAATTTTTCCGCGCGAGCAATCGGGGTCAGGTGCTCGAACAGTTCATGTTTGCAGAAATAACAGCGATTGGCCGGGTTTGAGAGGTAATCGGGGTTTTCGAACTCCTCCGTCCGCACGACCCGCACGGGAAATCGAAACCGGGCGGCGATGTCCAGCGCCTCCTGCAATTCGCGCCGCGGCAGGCTCGGCGAGTCGGCAATCACCGCCAGCGCGCGATCGCCGAGGACCTCGTGCGCCACGCGCGCGAGAAAAACCGAATCCACGCCGCCGGAATACGCCACCAGGCACGAGCCATAGGCGCGCAACACGTCGCGAAGTTGTTCAAGCTTGTGGGCTGACACGCTTTCAAACTCGCATTTTTCGACGTGCTTGTCGAGCCGTACCGGATGCGATCGTGCTTGACGCGGAGGGCGTTTTGGTTTGGATTGTAACCCATATGAAGAGCAAAATTTTCGCAGCGCTTGCCGGAGTTGCCCTGGTCGCCACCGGTTGTGTCAAGACGGTGAGCGAGTCCTACACGCCGGCGGTTACGTTTGGCCAGGACAGTGTCGAGGGGCGTTATCCCCGCACCTTGGATCAGGTTTATGCCGCCGCGGTGCAGGTCGTCCAGCACAATGGGGTGATCGTCACGGAATACATCCCGCACGATACCACCAATGTCGTCCGTTCGTTCAAGGGCGAGGTGGATGACAGCAAGGTCTGGGTGCGCGTTGAAGCGATTGAGCCCAACCTCACCTCCGTGGTCGTGGAATCCCGCAACAAGTGGGCCACCAAGGACATTGATCTGGCGCACGAGCTGGAAAAGGAAATCGCGCTACAGTTGGCGCGGTAAGTTGAATTTACGTTTCATTCCACGTCAAATTGTTGTCGATAAGGCCAGCAACAGCCAACAAATCACCAGGCCAGCGACCGCCCATCGGCGATGCCGGAACAGTAGCCCGTTCGAGACAATAAACAGGCCGGTGATAATGGGGACAAATTGTCCATGTTCCCAAGGTCTTAGGCCCTGACGAAAATATTCGATCCAGTTTCCGATGATCCAAGCGGTCGTGATCAATTCCATCATGATAAACCACCCCACCAACGGCGACATCGGCTTGAAGAAATGCTTGAGCATGCGATTCAGTGAATAAAGCGTATCCCGCAGGCACTGGCAATTTGCAGGGCATGTCCGTTTTCAGCTTTTGACGCCGGGCAGATTGGCGGCCAGCCATTCCGCCCCGGTTTCGCCGCCTGTAGCCGGTTCGTTCATGAGTGTCTTCACCGGTGATTAGACAACGCCCAGCCGCCAATGTCACGCTGGCAGGACATTCGTCGGGGCCGATTGTCCGCTAGAACTTGTGCGGTGAGCCGTATTTCAGGCCGATATTCTGTTCATACTCGCCCAGCTTCACGCCCGGCATTTTCGCCTGTCCCTTAAATTCCAGTTTCAAACGGCCCAGCCGGGAGCGCGCGATTTCCGCTACGGGCAGATTGGGAAACCGCTCCACAACTTTTCCCAACGTGGCGCGAACAAGTTCATATTGCGCGCCGTGATGAATCTGCAGGTCCGCCAGCAAATTCAGCCAGTGGGCTACCCGCTTGGGCGGCTGGTGCGGCCCCTCAATCAATTGCTCCAGTTCGTTCGTTGCCAGATCGAGCCGCTGGTAATGGTCGGCATAAATCACCGCCAATTTTTCGCGGGCTTCTGTGTCGAGCGGATGCTGCTCCAGATGCTTGACGTAGGCGGCGGCCAGCAATGCGGGATCGGTTTCCGCCGGGCGCAAATGCGCCGAGGATTCCAGCAGACCGATGTTTTTCACGCCCTCCGGCACGAACGTGGGCTGGCGGTCATGCGCCGCCAGCAGAATTTTCTCGGTGCCGCCCAGCCGTGCGAGGCGCTGCGCCGCCTGCGCCGCCAGTTCCGTGTCGGGAAATTGCACCACGATCTTTTCCAGGGCGGCGCGGGCCGAATCCACGTCTTCTGCCAGCTTGAGATGCCAATCGGCGAGCTGGGTCAGGGCGGCGGCGACTTGTTTCGGCGGGGCGTCCGGTTGATCTGCAAAATGGTTCAGCGTGATTTCCGCCCCCGGCAGGTCCTTGAGGTCCTCCGCCTGGATGCTGGCGAGCAGCATCACGCCTTCCATGTCGTTGGGAAAACGGTCAAGCTGCTGCCGGACATCCACCGTCGCCTCCAGAAAATTACGCCTCATACGTTTGGACCAGGCGGCCGAATAGGCCGGTTTTGCTTCCGGCTCCGCGTCGCCGCCGTCATAAAGCGAAGCAAATGGTTTCGCGATGATTTCCGTTATCGCATGGCCCCAGACGATGGCCAGAATATTTCCCAACGCCACGGCAAAAAAGATCCCGCCGATCGCAACATAGCCGCCGTACCTGACCAATGGCATGACCACCCATATATAGCAGGCAAGCACGGCGGCGGTAACCGTCCATTTGAACAAATAGCGCGCCCGTTCCTCGGTGCGTTTGTAGGAGCGGTGGAACAACCAGCCGGCAAAGCCTGCTAAAATGGCGAGCCAAAAGAAATGACCGGCAATTTCAAACGCTGACCTCATGATTGATAAGTCAAAACTCGTTCCCTTTTCGGCCGAGTTCAAGCAAATACTTCGCGGACCGGTTCACCCGTAGCGATACGGCGCGGCCATCACAAAGGTGTTCGGCAGGTGGCGGATCTCGTGCACTTGTCCTTCCACCAGCAGCACTTCGACGATGTCGAACCGGATTTTTACCGCCGGGTTTTTCAGCAGCCGCAAATAATCCAGCGCGGTTTGTGAAAGCAACCGCCGTTTGCGCGCGTTGACCGCCGCCGCCGGCCGGGTCCATTCCTCCGACGAACGGGTCTTGACCTCGGTGAAAACCAGACAATCGGCATCGCGGAACACCAGATCGATTTCACCGCGGGCGGAGCGAAAATTAGCCGCGAGAAATTTCAGTCCCTGCCGTTGTAAATGACTTTTCGCCACCCGTTCGCCCAGTTCACCCCGTCGCAGGTGTTCAGGCTTTTCATTGCCGGCAACTCGCGCCTTGAGCCTTTTTAGAAAATTCATTTTTCCGGCCACGGATTTACACCGATGAAACACAAATGGCACTGACAGATTAAAACAATGCTGGTTCAGATCCTTCGGAATCTGTGTTTCATTTGTGTCCATCTGTGGCTAAAACAGCTTCGGTTCTTGCGGCTTCAAAGGCGCAAAACTTTTGCGGTGGATCGCGCAGGCGCCGAATTGTTCGATCGCCGCCAGATGTCTTGCCGTGCCATAACCTTTGTGCTCCGCAAAACCATAGTTGGAAAATTGCCGGTCAAACTCCCGCATCAGCCGGTCGCGCGTGACCTTGGCCAGAACGCTCGCGGCGGCAATGGAATAACTGAGCGCATCGCCTTTCACGATTGCCGTCTGCGGCACACGCAAATTCCTCACCGGCAGGCCATCCACCAGCGCGTGTGGCGGCAGGGGATTTAATTTTTCCAGCGCGTCGTTCATCGCGCGATGCGTTGCCCGCAGGATGTTAATTTGGTCAATCACGGCCGCGTCCACTGCGGCGATGCCGAATTCGATTTCCCCACAACGGGTGATGAATTTAAAAAATCGTTCCCGCTGCGCTTCGGTGAGCTGCTTGGAATCGTTCAAGCCGGTGAGTTCGGCGGGCCAGCCTGATTTCGCCCAGCGCGCCGGCAGAATGGCGGCGGCGGCCACTACCGGCCCTGCCAGGGGCCCGCGCCCGGCCTCATCCACACCCGCGATGCGCGGGATCCCTTGTGTCCACAAGGCGCGCTCGAATGCAAAACGGTCGGTATGATTTGCCCGGGCCATGATATCTGACCAGGCCAATAGCAAGCTCTTTTGCCGGTGCTGTCAAAACAAAAGAAATGCAAAAATTCTGTATTTCCTTCACCGCGCCAGGCGGCTAAAACAAGGTCATGAAAATTGAATCCCTGCACATCGGCATGAAAGTCCGCCATCCGCAATATGGCAGCGGAACGGTCAAAACCATTTCCGAGGTCACCGCGGACGTCCAGTTTGACAATGGCGACAAACATACCGTGGCGCCGGAGGCCGCCGGACTTGAGCCTGCCGAGCCGCAAACGACTTTGAGCGGTTTGAATGTTCCGCTCAAACAATTTGTCGAGCAAACGCTCGACGCCGCGCTGGGCCGGTTGGGGCTGGACCGGCCGGATTCCGTGATCGAAAAGCTCGGCGTCCGCTGGCACGGCGGCCGGCTGGTCATGCATCCCGCTGATCCGGCGTTGCAGGCCAAGGAAGTGCCGCTCGAGACGTTTTTTCACAAAATCGTGATGGTGCGGAACAACCTGCGCGTGCTGGAGCAAAAGATCAACGCGCACGAGAAACTGACTGACGGCGAGAAGGTCGAGATGCAGCAATACATCACGCGCTGCTATGGTTCCCTGACCACGTTCAACGTGCTGTTCAAGGAAAAGGAAGACCAGTTTTAATTCCGGACATCATTACCGTAGCTCTTCAAAAATTGTGAGAAATGGTGCGCGCTGCAGGGATTGAACCTGCGACCCCTTCCGTGTGAAGGAAATGCTCTACCACTGAGCTAAGCGCGCGACACGGACGCACAGGCTAATCGACGGCGGAAACAATTCAAGCCTTCTTGCGGGCCTTGATTTCACGCGGTTGCACCTCACTGATCCGGTTGACGAGTTGCCAGACAGTTTAAATGTGGGACACAAACCAGATGCAAAAATCGGCGAAACATCCTGATTTTGAGGCATTTTGAGTTGGTATGCGCGATGCTTGCAATCGGGCGTGCGTAGAGCTGAAAATTCCAGTTGTTTATGCCTCTCGTCGGTGCCGGCGAATGCGCGATTTTTTCTGGTTCTGCTCCTGTTGGTGGTCGCAATTTCGCTGTTCGGACAGGACAATAAGGTGAGGACTTTGGCGATGGTCCGTTATAATCAATCGATAGTGGCCTCGCCCGCGGTGCCCCGCACGGATACGACCGTTACATCTTTTCGCAATGTTGCCGCTCCCCATCTCCAATATCGGACTCCGGCATCAAAACCCGAGAATAAGTATGATGCGGGTTTGTCATTCGATTCCCGTCTCGAAAAGCAGAACGACCCCAATCAACACGATTTGTTTCAGCTGGTTCACAAGAAAATAAACGCGACGGGGCGGACCGGCCGATGGGTGGATGTCGAGGCCGGTTACGGGCACATTGGCTGTGATGAACTCACTTTCGTGAGAAACACGGGGGATCTGGAACGACCGGGCTGTGCCTATCTCAAGGCTAATTTCAGCTTTTGATTCCACCCTTCGGGTTGCCGGGCATCTGCAATTTCAATCTCCCCCCGTTTGCGCTTTCTTCACAGTTCCTTTTGCAGCACCGAATCGCGTTGCGCCCATTCGGAATTCGTCCCGGGAAAATCCAGATTGTAGTGCAGGCCGCGGCTCTCGGGACGCATCAGCGCGCACCGGACAATCAGCTCCGCCACCGTGGCGATGTTGCGCAATTCCAGCAGGTCGCTGGTGACGATGAAGTTCCAGTAATACTCGCGGATTTCCTGCTGTAGGTGCGCCAGCCGGCTTTGCGCGCGTTGCAGCCGCTTGCCGGTCCGCACGATGCCCACGTAGTCCCACATGAGCCGGCGGATTTCGTCCCAATTGTGCGAGACCACCACCAGTTCGTCCGCGTTCGTGGCGCTGCCGGACTGCCACAACGGAATCTTCAAATCCATTTTCTCACGGGGGATTGAAATGATTTTTTCCGCCGCGCGATGGGCGCACACCAGCGCCTCCAGCAGCGAATTGCTCGCCAGCCGGTTCGCGCCGTGCAATCCGGTGCAGGCCACTTCGCCGATGGCGTAAAGCCCGGCAATTTCCGTCTCGCCATCCACGCTGGTCACCACGCCGCCGCATTGATAGTGCGCCGCGGGCACAACGGGAATCGGTTCCTTGGTGATGTCGATCCCATAACGCAGGCAGGTCTCGTAAATGTTTGGAAAACGCTCGATGATGAATCGCGCCGGTTTGTGGGTGATGTCCAGCCACACATGTTCCGCGCCGCTCTTCTTCATTTCGCTGTCAATCGCGCGGGCCACCACGTCGCGCGGCGCGAGCGATTTGAGCGGATGATAAGCGTCCATGAATTCGACGCCGGCGAGCGACCTGAGGACGCCGCCTTCGCCCCGCACGGCCTCGCTGATGAGGAATGACTTGGCCTTGGGATGGTAAAGGCACGTGGGATGAAACTGGACAAATTCCATGTCCGCCACCGGCGCTCCCGCGCGATAAGCCATTGCCACGCCGTCGCCGGTTGCGATGTCAGGATTCGTCGTGTAGAGGTAAACCTTGCCGCAGCCGCCGGTGGCCAAAACCGTCGCCGACGCAACGAAGGTTTTTACGGTGCCCGATTTTTTATCGAACACGTACGCTCCCAGACAGCGGTTCGTGCCGACATAGCCGAGCTTCTGGCTCGTGATGAGGTCAATCGCGAGGTGATTTTCAAAAATTTCGATGTTTGGCTGCCGCGCCACCGCCTCCAGCAGTGCGCTCTCGATTTCCCGGCCCGTGACGTCCTTGGCATGTAAAATCCGCCGTTTCGAGTGGCCGCCTTCCCGGCCAAGATCAAGTTGCTTGCCGCCATCCTCGCCTGGCGCATCGCGCTCGGAAAACTTCATGCCCAGTTCGATCAATTCCGCGATGCGCGCCGGGCCTTCCTCGACAATAGTGCGAACGACGTTCTCCTTGCACAATCCCGCGCCCGCCGTGAGAGTGTCGCGCACATGGGACTCGAACGAATCCTCCTTGCTCGTCACCGACGCAATGCCGCCCTGCGCGTAGTTGGTGTTCGATTCCGCGCGGTTTTTTTTGGTGACGATGGCCACGCGCCCGCGCGGCGCGACCTTCAACGCGAAGAACAACCCCGCGATGCCGCTGCCGAGAACCAGAAAATCGAACTGCTTCATTTCGAGGGAATATTTTCGGAATTCAACCATTCGATTTCCCAGCCGGAATGATGAAGATAATAGTGAACTCCATCTAGATTTTCGAACCAATTATCCCAACATTTTTCAATAGCCATTGCTGGGCCTGTGAAAATGACAAACCCTCCAGTTTCAGCTGAGTCATCATGAACACAAATGAACAATCCAGCGTCTTTACCAGAGATAATTTTGCCCCATTTCCCCACTAAAATATTTTGTGTGTTCATAGTGTGGCATTGTCAATCAACCGCGTCTTGCCGACGAACACCGCCAATGCCAGATGTCTGCCGCGCGTGACTTTAGCGATGGGCGACAGCGTGTCCGGCTCAAAAAATTCCACGTAATCCACTCTCGCGTCGGGTTGGGTTGTGATCAGCTTTTTCAGGCTGGCTTTCAGTTTTGCCGCCGGAATGGTCTTTGATTTTCTCACTGCGGCTCGTGCCAATTGAATCGCCTGCCAGAGCACGGTGGCCTGTCGTCGCAAGTCGCCGGCGAGATATTTGTTGCGCGAACTCATTGCCAGCCCGTCGCGCTCGCGCAGGGTCGGGGCAACAATGATTTTCACGGGAAAATTGAGGTCCAACGTCATGCGTCTGATGATGGCGGCCTGCTGCCAGTCCTTCGCGCCAAAAATGGCCACGTCCGGCAGGACAAGGTTGAACAATTTGGCGACGACTGTCGTCACACCGCGGAAATGTGTCGGGCGTGACGCTCCTTCCATGGTTCGTGACAGGATTTCCTCAACGACGTAGGTGCTGTAACGGCCGTCGGTTTTACCGCGATACATCTCCGTGTCGTCGGGGGTGAACACGACGTCCACGCCCGCTTCGCGGCAAAGTTTGAAATCGCGCTTCAAATCGCGCGGGTACTTCGAAAAATCCTCCTGCGGGCCGAATTGTGTGGGGTTGACGTAAATGCTCACCACCACCTGCCCCGCCCTGCCAGCGCGTTTCCGGGCCTCGCGGACGAGGCTCAGGTGGCCGGCGTGCAGGTAGCCCATCGTCGGGACAAAGCCGATGCGTATGCCTGTGCGTTGCCATTGCCTGGCCAGATGCTGCATTGCGGCGGGGGAGCGGACAATTTGCACGGCAGAAGATTAACCGCGCGGAGTAAAACAAACAAGCCGCACAGATGAGTCTGCGCGGCTGTGATTTGACGAAGTTAAGCTTACCGGCGTTGGTGCGCGTCACAGGCCCGGTCGATGGGCGCTTCCGGCACGAGATCGTTCGGCTGAACGATGTTGTTCGCCAGGATCCACGCCTCAACCTCCTCGCCGCTGATGTCGGCGAGCATCTGGCCATTGATCTCCACGCACGGGCTCATCATCTGGCCGCTTTTCTCGACCATTTCCTGGCGCTGGGCCGGGTCGTTGATGATGTCGCGGTCCTCGTACGGCAGATCGTATTTCTTGAGCACGGCGCGCACGCCGTTGCTCCAGCCGCAGGTCGGTTTCAAATAGGCGATGACTTTAGGTTTTTCCATAGCTTTGCAAAAAATGGTTTACCAATAACAATATAGTGCCACACCTCCGCGCATTGGCAAGAACTCTTGCGTTAGGGTTCCAAGCCGGGTTTTGCCAAACGTGCCAGCGGACCGGCCAGGCTCCAAATTAGCGTTCAGTTTCCATTTTCCGCGCGGCAAGAATTTTTTGCGATGGTTTGTAATTCGCGATGAACTCGCGGTAAAACCCCGCAAACGTGCCGGCCGCAAGGTGGGCGCGGGCATCGGCCATGACTTTCAAATACAGGCAGGAGTTGTGGACGCTCACCATGCGCAGGCCGAGGATTTCGTTCACGTTCAGCAGATGGCGCAGGTAGGCCCGGGTGAAATGGCGGCAGGCAAAACAATCGCAGCCCTCTTCAATCGGATTGAAGTCCGCTTTATAGGCGCTGCCCTTGAGGCCGAACGCGCCGCGCCGCGTGACAGCCGTGCCGGTGCGCGCGATGCGCGTTGGTAGCACGCAATCGAACATGTCCACGCCGCGCGCAATCAGCTCAACCATCTGTGCGGGCGTACCCAGCCCCATGGCGTAACGAGCCTTCTCCGTTGGCAGGAACGGTTCGGTCAGCTCGATTGCCTTGAGCATTTCCGGCTCCGGCTCGCCCACGCTCACTCCGCCAATGGCGTAGCTGTCAAAATCCATTTCGACGATCGCCTTCGCGCATTCCTCGCGCAGCACGGGATTGCTGCCGCCCTGCACGATGCCGAAGACGAGCTGTCCCGGAGCGCGCGGTTGTTCGCGGCATTCCCGCGCCCAGCGGATGGTGCGTTCCACGGCCAGCCGCTGTTCCTTGGCCGGCGCGTCATGGGCCGGGCATTCATCGAACACCATCGCGATGTCCGATCCCAGCACGCGCTGGATTTCCATCGCCTCCTTCGGGCCGAGGAACAGCAGCGAGCCGTCGAGATGCGAGCGGAATTCGACGCCGTGCGGTTTGATTTTCCGGATTTTGGCGAGGCTGAACACCTGGAACCCGCCACTGTCGGTGAGAATCGGCGCGTCCCAGTTCATGAACCGGTGCAGCCCGCCGGCGGCGCGGATGATGTCGAGTCCGGGCCGGATGTTGAGGTGGTAGGTGTTTCCGAGGATGATCTGCGTGCCCATCTCGCGGAGCTCGCGCGGGTCGAGCGCCTTCACACTGGCCTGGGTGCCGACCGGCATGAACACCGGGGTGTCCACGATGCCGTGCGCGGCGGTCAATTTTCCCAGACGCGCCTTGGTGTGCAGATCGGTTTTAAGCAGTTCAAACATCGCGCGAAGGTTCAATCAAAACAACGCGGTTGAACATGATATTTTGACCGTGGCTGATTTTATTTTCCGGCCAGTTCGGCGAAGACGATGTCCACCAGCAGGTCGTCGGCGATTTTTTCCAGCTCGGTTTTCAACGCGGCATCGTTGCAACCGTCGGGCAGTTGCAGCCGGGCGGCGGCCTTGAACAGGGTTTCGCCGGACATGGGCGCGCTGACGCATTCGCTGGAAAATTCCTCGACGTTCACGCCGGCGCGGGACAGCGCGCTGGTGATGTCGCGGACAATGCCGGGCCGGTCGGAACCGACGATTTCCAGCCTGGTCTGCCGGCCGGGTTTCGGGCTGCCAGTGGTCGCGCCGGACTGGACCGCCACGTTCAACCCGGAAATTTTTTGCAGCGCAGCCAGCAATGGCGCTTTCTTCTCCGCCGGAATTTCAATCCGCAGGATGCCGGCGAACTCGCCGCCGAGGCGGCACATGCGGCTTTCCAGCCAGTTGCCGCCATGGTCCGCCACCGTGCGCGCCACGGATTCAACGAGGCCGGTGCGGTCCGAACCGATAATCGTCATCACCAGGGGAACTTGCATGAGGTGTAGTTAAACTTTCGCGGTCTTGCTGGCAAGCGATTCTCCGAGCCTTTCAAAAACTTTAATTATCGTAGCGGTGGTCGGCAGACCGCCGCAAATTCTCGTAAAAATGAAAATGCGGCTCTCTGCCGAGGAGCCGCTACGTTGTTTTGCATGAACTGAAGAGGCAGGAAACGTGCCGTCATCAGCGGCCGGGCTTCAAGGCTGGCTGGTGATTTTCTGCCAGTTGATGCCCAGGGTGGCGGCGTAAACGGAGAAGGCTTTTTCGTTTTGTATCAGCACGGCGCGCACCACGCTCGAATCATCCGCGCGGCCCAATTCCAGGATGCTGTCGGGAATGATGCCCATTTTCTTGTGGGTGTAGAGCAGCGCGAACACCGACTGCGCGATGGTGGCGTACGGCAGCTCCTTGTAAACGCCTTCCACGGTGTCCTCGACCGCGTCGGCAAGAAATTCCAGCTGGTCCACCAGGTGCGGGAATTTCGGCGCATTGATCTGGGTGAATTCGAGTTTCCACTGCGGCAGCTGGCGCAGGACCTTTTCCGCGATGGTGGGCGTGATGCTTGCGGACGCGCTGTTTACGAATTTCACAATTTCAGGCATGACTCCGGCAATTTAGGGAAAGTCCGGCGCGAGTCAAAGTGAAATCGTCATCACAAACTGGCTTCTATTGCCGCCGGATTCCTGCTACGAATACGCCCGTGCAAGACCTGATCGCCAAAGCCGAGATGCTGCTGGAAGCGCTGCCCTACATCCAGAAGTTCAGCGGCGCGACTTTCGTCGTCAAATACGGAGGCAGCTTCATGGATTCACCCGATGCGAATGTCCGCGACAGTGTCGCGCGCGACGTCGTTTTTCTCGAAGCGGTCGAAATCAACCCGGTCGTCGTCCACGGCGGCGGCAAGGCCATCACCCGGGCGATGGAAAAGGCCGGGTTGAAGGCGAATTTCATCCAGGGCCAGCGGGTCACGGACGCGGCGACGGTGAAAATTGTCGATGACGTCCTGTCGCGGGAAATCAATCCCGGAATTGTCGCGGGCATCAAGTCGTTTGGCGGACAGGCGAAGGGATTTGCCGGCACCGAGATTTTTACCTGTCGCAAATTGTTGATTGAAGGTCCCGAGGATGAAAAAATTGACCCGGGTTTTGTCGGCGAAGTCATCGGAGTGAACACCCGACCGCTGCTGGACTGCATCGCCAAGGGCATTACGCCGGTCATCAGCCCGACGGCGCGCGGCGAGGACGGGAAAATTTATAACTGCAATGCCGACGTGGCGGCCGCGCAGGTGGCCATCGCGCTGAAGGCGAAGCGGTTGGTGTTTATGAGCGATGTGCCGGGGCTGCTGCGCGACCCGAAACAACCCGACTCGATCATCCCCCACCTGCAAACCGGCGAGGTGGACGGGCTGAAAAAATCCGGCGTGATTGACAAAGGCATGATTCCCAAGGCGGATAGCGCCGTGGCGGCCATTCAATCCGGCGTTGAAAAGGTTTCCTTTGTGGACGGCCGGGTACCGCATGCGGTGCTGCTGGAAATCTTCACCGACGAAGGCGTCGGCACGGAAATCGTTTTGTAATTTGCGAATTACGCACGCTTGCCGGATTTGGGCCGTTCCGGTATTCCATCGGTCGCCAATAATAAAATGAAAGAGTTTGTTCCATCGCCGCCGCCGCTCGTTCACAGCCAGTACGAGACGGTGCGCGAGCTGTTCAGCAAAAATGTCGTGCCGAGCTATGGCCGTTTTGAACTTGTGTTCAGTCACGGCGCGGGCAGCTGTCTGTTTGATGTTGCCGGCAAGCGGTACCTTGATCTTGGCGCCGGCATCGCCGTGTGCTGTCTTGGCCATGCGCACCCCGCCATCACCGAGGCTCTCATCGAGCAATCGCGCAAGCTGATCCACGTCTCAAACCTGTATTTCACCGAACCGCAGGGCCGGCTCGCCGCCGAGCTCGTCAAGCGTGTTGGCGCGGGCAAATGCTTTTTTGCCAACAGCGGCGCGGAGGCCAACGAAGGGCTGTTCAAGCTTGCCCGCAAATTCGGCCATGACGAAGGCCGGTTCGAAATCCTGACGGCAGCAAATTCGTTTCACGGCCGGACTCTTGCTGGGATTGCCGCCACCGGCCAGGACAAGGTTAAAAAAGGCTTTGAGCCGATGATGCCGGGTTTCCGGCACATCCCGTTCAATGACTTGGCCGCGGCGCGAGACGCGATTTCACCCGCCACGTCCGCCATCCTGATTGAGGGCGTGCAGGGCGAAGGCGGGGTCACGCCGGCCACGCCGGAATACCTGCTGGGTTTGCGCGCGCTGTGCGACGAGAAAAAACTCCTGTTGCTCATCGATGGCGTCCAGTGCGGACATTATCGCACCGGGCGATTCCAGAGTTTCCAGCGGATATTGGAAAATGTTCCCGGCGGCGAAAAATTCCTGCCGGACGGCCTATCCATGGCCAAATCGCTTGGCGGCGGATTTCCCATCGGCGCCTTCTGGTTGCGGTCGCCGTTTGCCGATCTGCTGGGGCCGGGCACGCATGCCTCCACGTTCGGCGGCACGCCGCTGGCCTGTGCCGTGGCGCTCCGGATCCTCGAAGTGATCGAACGTGAACATCTGGACGAACACGCCCGGAAACTCGGCGAATGGCTCAAGCAGGAACTGGAACGGCTGGCAGCCAACCATCCGCACGTGGTCAAGCGGGCGCGCGGCCTGGGTTTCATGCTCGGTCTGGAACTGGTTGAAAAGGAGAAGATCCCGGGGTTCGCCGCGAGCGACAAGACGGCAGCAATCCAGTTTGTGAATCGCCTGCACGAAGCCGGTGTGCTCACGGTCCCGGCGGGCACGCAGATTGTGCGCTTGCTGCCGCCGTTGAACCTGAAACCGCAGGAAGCCGGCGAAGGCATCAGTAAAATCGAGGAAGTCATCAAATCGATCGCCTGATTCGTTTGCATGTCTCCGGCCGCGCTCAAACATCTTTCCGCTGTCGATCCAGTGATGGCGCGGATCATCCGCGAAATCGGCCGGTGCGAACTGGTGCCGGAATTGCGGCGCCCGCCGTTTCAATCGCTGGTGCAGGCCGTGGCCCACCAGCAGCTCAACGGCACGGCGGCCAACACCATCCTCACCCGTTTCAAGAAATTGTTTCCCGGCCGCCGGTTCCCCCGGCCGGAGGATCTGGCGGGCGTGACGGACACGCAAATTCGCGCCTGCGGTTTTTCCTTCGCGAAAATCGCCGCCATCCGCGACATCGCGGCGAAAACCCTGGCCGGCGTTGTGCCGACATCGCGACAAATTGTGCAGCTGTCCGACATTGAAATCATTGAACGGCTTACGGAAGTCCGGGGCGTGGGGCGTTGGACGGTGGAAATGCTGTTAATTTTTCAATTGGGGCGTCCCGATATTCTGCCCGCCGACGATTTTGGGGTGCGCAACGGTTTCCGTCATGCCTACAAAAAACGTGCATTGCCGACGCCGAAGGAGCTCCTGGCCCATGGCGAATGCTGGCGTCCGCACGCCACCACCGCCGCCTGGTATCTCTGGCGGGTGGGGCGGACGGGGCGCGTAAAAAGAAGTGACGTCGCGGCCGGTTTTGGTTACAAACTTTCCTTTGGGCGATTTCCCAAAAACTGAACATGAAACATTTATTGTCATTGGAAAAACTGCCGCGGGCGGATTTCGAAAAAATCCTGCGCGATGCCGCCGTGTTCAAACGCGAGCGGGGCCACCACAAAACCCAGCCGCTCGCCGGCCAGACCTGGGCGATGATGTTTTCCAAGTCGTCCACGCGCACGCGAGTTTCCTTCGAGGTGGGTATCCACGAACTGGGCGGCCGGCCGATGTTTCTAAACGCGAATGACATCCAGCTCGGCCGCGGCGAACCGATCAAGGACACGGCGCGGGTGCTGGGCCGGATGATTCACGGCGCGGTCATCCGCACCTTCGCGCAAAGTGACATCGAAGAGTTTGCCGAGTTTTCCGGCGTCCCGACCATCAACGCGCTCACGGACGATGAACATCCCTGCCAGATCATCGCGGACATTTTCACGTTCGAGGAAAAGCGGGGGCCGATTGCGGGCAAGACCGTCGCGTTCATCGGCGATGGCGCCTGCAACGTGGCGAATTCGTGGATTTGGACGGCGGCCAAACTCGGGTTTGAACTGCGCATCGCCGCGCCGAAACAATTCCAGCCATCGGCCGCCCTGTTGAAGCGCGCCGGTGGCAACATTTCCGTTTCCACCGATCTCAAAGCGACGGCGAAGGGCGCGGACCTGCTCTACACCGATGTCTGGATTTCGATGGGCAAGGAAGCCGAATCGAAGGAGCGCATCAAGATCCTGACGGGCTACCAGATCAATCAATCGCTGGTGAAGCTCGCCAAGCCGGGCGCCCTGGTGATGCACTGCCTGCCGGCCTATCGCGGCAAGGAGATTGACGATGCGACGCTGGAAGCCAACGCGGACACGATCTTCGAGGAGGC
>Ga0265338_10000669_pt1 | contig 59280 bp, 107 predicted proteins | sample 42126metaG_FD_193579 | JGI IMG/M metagenome (GOLD analysis project Ga0265338, IMG submission 193579) | Rhizosphere microbial communities from Carex aquatilis grown in University of Washington, Seatle, WA, United States - 4-21-26 metaG | ecosystem: Host-associated > Plants > Roots > Rhizosphere... | reverse complement strand
AGCTGTCCAGGTCTACTCATGGTTGTACGTGCCAGATGAGTTCCATTGTGGGTTCCCTTGTTTCAATAACCGGATGAGATTGAAGGATGGGGCCAGCAACGAGTGGACGATCTCAAACGTCCCGGTGATGCAGAACAGGATTAATCTGAAGGATGGTGACTCAACGTCACCGACGCCATCCAATGTTCCTGTGTTCAATAACCGCATTAGACTTCCTGGGGTGAGGGTGTTCCTGTGACGATTCCGTTGCCTCCGATCCGGGCGAAGATGCAGCTGCTGATGTATGAGACGTTGGCGGACGAGCAGTCTCGTGGCGACTGGACGTATGAGGCTGTCAGGCCGATGCCGGTGCCGCCTCCGCCGTGGCATCCCGGCCAGCATGTCAGGGGAGACTGTAGTAAAGGCGTTCAGTACATTTGCCGGTGGTCGCCGGGTGCCCCGGATCCGATGATGAACGACTGGGGGCCGTATGGGAACTCGCAGACGCTGTGGATCAAGCTGCACCATGTGGACGCCCCGGAGGAGCTGGAGGTTGGCGACATCATCACCTTCGGCGTTGACGGGGAGGATCACGCGACGATGGTGTTGCAGGATGGTGCTGATCCGCTGCTGTGGAGCTTCGGCCGTCAGGGTGCACCGAACAAGTACAACCTGTCTCAGGATCCGAGGCCACGTCAGTTTCTGACGTTGCACATCGTGGAGCCTCCGCCGACCCCGCAGGACAAACTCCGTGCAATGACGGGGTTTTACTCGTGGACGGCGTGGCGTTTAGGGGAGGGCCCTTGGAGGAAGTACGGGGAGAGGAATCCTGTCGTTCGTCCTAACGTACCTCGGCGTATCCCGTTGGACTGGTGGAAGCGTTACGCACAGTTCCTGGCCAATCGCAAGAAGCCTCTCTGACGATAGTCAATCCGTGGCCGAGGGGAACGGAGAATACGTGACTCGTCGCGAGCTTTACTTGATAACCAAGCCGATAGAAGACAACGTGGGTGAGATTAAGGCTGATGTGAAGACGTTGTTGGCTGCGCAGGCTGGCTCAAGGGCGCTCTCTACCTACCAGCGGTGGCTGTTCGGGACTGTCTTCATCGGTATTTTGGCGATCCTTGCGACCCTTTTGGTGATCGCGCAGGGAAAATGAAGGGCGCTCCACCGTTCCTCCTCACTACGAGGATGGCTTTCACGAACCTCTGTTTGATCTTTTGTTTGGCAGCTGTCACGTTGTGGAACACGATTGATCTGCGCAACACCGACGGCCAAGCGTGCGGCAGACACAATCAGATCATCGACGTGATCGTTCAGAACCTGACGACTGCCTACCTTGGCCCGCATCATTTCAACGACCCAGCCGATAAAGCCCTGCGGAAAGAGGTTTACCTCACTCAAACCAACCAGCTGCGAAATACGCGCTGCGGGAGGGAGCATCAATGAACTGGCTGGCACTTCTCGACACAATCCAAACACCACTACTGACGGTCATTAACTCGATCGCTGCTCTGTTGATTGCGTTCAACGTGGTCTTTACGCAGACGCAGCTTGCCGCCACTGACGGTGTTGTGAACGCCGTTCTGTTCCTGGCGATCACGATTGTTGGTGCTGTACAGGCGAACAAGACGAAGGCTGCGGCTGCGGCCACCCCCCCGGCTAAATGACTGGTCTGCTTGGTAAGAAACCAGCTACCCCTGACAGCCGGGACATCACCTTCAAGGGGCTGAAGGCGGAACAGGCCGCGCTGCCGACCCCGCCTGCGACGTTCGGTCACGGCACGATCTTCGGTGACGGCGAACAGGCCTGGGATTGGCAGATGAACGGAAACGGCCCTGACAACACCGTTGCCCCTGGCTTCCAGGGTGCGGGGGATTGTGTGTTTGCGTGCGGGGCGCACACGACCCGTGAGACGAACAAACTTGCTGGCCGCTCGGTGACGATTACGGGTAAGGAGTCGATCGCTGATTACAGCGCCGTCACCGGCTACGTTTTGAACGACCCGAATACGGATAACGGTACGGACATGCGGGTCGCTATGAACTACCGTCAGAAGGTCGGCCTATTGGATGCGGCCGGGCATAGGCACAAAATTGGCGCCTATGTCTCTTTGACGGCGGGTGACTGGAACGAATACATGGAGGCTGTCTACATCTTCTCAGCCGTTGAGATCGGTTTCCAGTTTCAGCAAGCTCAGTATGACCAGTTCGCTTCGGGTACATGGGACTACGATCCCAACTCCTCGGTGATCGGTGGGCACGCGATCCCTGGCTTCGGCCGGAACGCCGGACGCGGCGGAGTAGTGTCGTGGGCAAAACACCTGTGGATCACCGAGGCGTTCTACACCAACCTGGTAGACGAGGCGTGGGGGATCGTATACCCGGAGGAGCTGAAGAACGGCAAGAATGAACGCGGCTTCGACCTGGCAGGTTTGAACGCCGCCCTGCAATCTCTGCAATAGGAGGTACGGGTAATGAGCATGTCGTGGGTTACAGTCACCGACGAGAACGGCGTTGATTTCGACGCTCTCACGAACGGCGTGAAGAACGAGCATGACCGGATCTGCGCCTGGGTGTTCACCGATAAGGCGTCGGGCTTCGGTGACGACGTTGGACGGGTGAACTACAAGGAGAACCTGCAGAAGCTCGACGACGGAAAGTACGGCGCATGACCGTCGGGTTCGGCAGTTTGTTCATGGTCGCTGCGCTGGTGTTGTTCATCATCGCTGCGATTCTGGCGTTCGGGGTGTTCTCAACCCATGTGACGCTGCTGACGCTGATCGGGTTGGTTGCTTCCGGGCTGGCCTGCCAGGTACTTGCGGGAGTGTCGTGGCCGGTGGTACGCTCTCCGGGTTGACAGGTGGGTGCGGGCGCACAAAAAAGGCCCCGGCGTAAGCCGGGGCCTTTTCTCTGGGGAGAGAGCCGTCAGACCCCAGACTTCTAAGTTAATGACCGCAGGTTCCAGTGTGACGCCCCTATGCACGGTTGATCCTAAACCTCACCATTTTCGCCTATCCACGAGTTAACACTCGATCGACGGAGCGAGGCTCCGTAAGGCTACTTAGGTCACGTAGTCCATCGGTTGTCATAGGGATCTGAGAACCTGCGGCCGCTACCCGGCTGCTTCCTCGGGAACCTTGCGGTCTTGCCGCGTGAGAAAGAGAACGTGCCAATTTCTCAGCTCCGTCATTGGTAGCTCGACAGCCAGAGGCGTTCCTCCCCCGCAGGGGCGCTTAACCATCAACACCGTGTAGCCAAGGCCCCCGCTCCAACTGCTCGGTACACGGGTGCCCCTCTTTCGTAAGGCTGGGGTATTCGCCTGTGCCAGCTGAGCGATCGTGGTAGCTCATACTGGCCCGGTCGGGGATTCGTCCACGATCAACGGCCGACCTTTCGGTGACAGCGGCCCCCTCGTGGCGCTTACCCCAGCCTCACGCCTTAAGTTCGTATTCGATTGCTTTGTGCTTCTGATGCCTGAAGCGCTTCCTGCTGGACTCGTTCCACCAGCTGCGCCAGCTTGCGTGATGCTCAGTATACGGCGTCCGTTTCCGCATCGAACCTTTGCCACGCGCACAATGGCAGGCTTTCGCGTCCGTTGGCGGGCAACGCCAGTCGTACCTGTGCAACTCCATTTCGTGCTTCCAACGCTTGAGCATGATCGCTTCTTCGCGCTGGCTGTGCCACCTCTGCATATGAGACCCCTCTTGGGAGTGTTACGTCTTACTTGGTCTCATCACTTCATCCTCCCGTCGCAGAGTTTGCACTTGCCTGGCCTGCTCGACCGGTGCTTGCACCGTTCGCACTCTCGTTGCTTGTAGCGCATCGCGTAGAACTGGTTGCGCTCTGACTTTTCACGCTTGGCGTCTGTTTTAGACAATCAGCATTGGGGTGGCTTTCACACCCCGGCTAGTTCTCAGGATGGCCGATGAGCAGGATCGCTCGTTCGTACCACTGCACTATGTCGTCGAGCGTTGTCTGCGGGTCGTCGTTGTACTGAACAACCCAGGCGTCGGCTTGCCACTTCTCTCGCTGGGGGTTGCGCTCTTTTTGTTCTTTCACCCATTCGGGTGGGATCGCCCTGGAGAGTGCGCTGATCACCTGCTGGTAGGTGCGTATTTCTTCGCCTGGGATCACTGGTATGGCATACATGGGGCCAAGATCGAGCTTCAGGTCGGCCATCTTCTGCAGATCCTTCACCCCTGCGGGGGTGGTCCCTGACGTGGTGACCGTGCCGAGCGTGTCGATGTGAACCGTGATCGGTGCTTGCTCACCGGCTTTGATCTTCTCGATCAGGTCCTTGGCGTTCATCTGATCGACCATCTTCTGGGTCGCGTTGGGACCCAGGATCATCTGCCAGGTGTTTACCGAAGCCACCCGAGAGCCTTCTGAGCAAGCCCTGCGGTGCAGTAGTGGCCCCGTCCGTCGGTAGTACGGGACTGGATCCAGCGGCCCCCTCGGGCGAGCGAGATCATATCGTTGATGATTGCCTGGACGGGGGTCGGTTCGACCCTGACAGTGGTCGTTTCAGCCGGGGCTTCGACTGTTTCCTGAATCTGGGTTAACGTCATTTTCTGACGTACTCCTTTCTGGTGGTGTGGGTTAACTGGGAGCCTACCGCACTACGGTGTGAGAAGCGAGCTTGGTAGGCCCCCAGTTCTAGCTCCCGTAGGGATGGGGCGGGCGACGGAGCAGAATGCCGCCCGCCCCGTGACGCAGCCAACCGGCAGGGGGCTGTCTGCGCCCTCCTTCCCCCACGGGAGGAGCTTCTAAAGCCAGTCGGTAGGTGAGTGGGCGATCGGGGGTTCGCTGTAGCTGCCCATGTTGCTGATCCCCATGCCGCAAACGAACCGCCACATTTGGTATCCGGAGAAGATGCAGCCGAGGACGGCTTCCAGCGCCGGAATCCCCAGCAGGTGTCGTTTTTCTTTATCTGTGATCCCTGCTTCGGTGAGGCATTCGTCGCAGACGCAGCCCATGTTGTTGGGGCGGACGATGGTGCCCCAGGTGCCTGAGTTCATCCAGCCGCATACCCGGTCACCGAAGCGCGTGTCTCGCGTCGATGGTGTGTCTTGCCGGAACCAGCCAACGTGCAGGAACGGTGCGGTGTCTTTCTGGTACAGGTAGTAGGTGGTTTGTCCGTCGGGTGCCTGGACTGTCAGGTGGCCTTCGGTCTTGTATTCCTCGACCAGTTTCGGGATGGGGTTGAGGTCGTAGGGGGACGGGACAGTCGCAACTGCCCCGCCCCTCCTGACCTTCCTAGCCCCCGACGAGTCCCGTAGTGACCTGAGCGGAGACAACACCGGTCTCCCTCTCGATCTTCTCGATCTCGTCGAACGAGCTGACCCGCTCGCCCTTCCCCGGCGACTTGAACGCGATGCCCAGCATGCCGGGTGTCGCCATTGCCGAGTCGAACGCCGCACGAGCCGCCGCACGATCCTGCACGTCGCCGTTCCAGGAGAACTCCTCCTTCACGTCGCCGCGCTTGATCGTCAGGACGCCTGTCGCTTCGCCCATACCGAACTCCTTTCTGACCGTCAGTTTCTGACGGTGCCACCGGAGCGCCGTCCCTCACTCCCGTAGGAATGATCCGGTGGCACCGCCCTGACTAGGCCGGTGCCCTTGGCCTAGCTCTTCGCCGGATCGAGCAGCCGATCCTGGACGTTCTCGCGCACCGCGATCGTTGCGGCCTTGGTGACCTCACGGCCGAGCACGTCTGCCAGCTCGTGCCGTTCCTGCGTGTCCCTGGCCCCGGTCATCTTGTCGTACTGGGGCCGCAGGCCAACTGCGGCGTGCACGAGGTCTTCCGTGGTCACCTTTTCGTCGCCCGGAGAACCCTTCATCCTGGCGATCAGGTAGCGCACGGCCCGAGTTGAGAGCTCGGTGACGAACGCGGGCTTGTACCCCTCGGCTGCCTCAAACACTGCGTCCCAGTCGATTCCGTCGGCAAGGGATTCCTCGATGCACGACTGGACGAGCTTGGCAACTCCTTCCACGTCGAGGTCGTTAATCTCGATCATGGCGTCGAGGCGTCCCGGTCGCACCATGCCCTTGTGGATGCGCTCCGGGTGGTTGGTGGTGAGGATGCAGAGGATGCGCGTGCCCTTCGCGCTTACCCCGTCGAAGTCGTCCAGCAGTCGTGAGATCGCCTCGTGGCCTCCGGCTTCGGGGGCCGCGACCTGATCGATGTCTTCGTAGAACACGACCGAGGGCTGATACAGACGGGCGGTCTGCATGACTTCACCCAGATCGTCCCGGCCAGGGCGGGCCTTGATGAACGTCCAGCCATTCGCCACCGCCTCCTGACCTGTGAGCGTTGCTGCGAGCGTCTTGCCGGTGCCGTATGGCCCGTGGACGAGGACGGCCCGCTTGAGCGGGATGCCGAGGCGCTCAAACTCGGCGGTGTGCCGGAGCTGCGCCCAGACGTTCGCTTCCAGCTGGGTCATCACCTCTTGCGAGTAGACGACCTTGCGGGGATCGACGGCGGACAGATCGACGAACTCGGGGAACTGCTGCCCGTCGAAGGCACGGCCCCGGTACATCGAGCGTTCCTTCAGCTCCAGCTCGATCAGCGTGAAGATCCCCTCGACGGCTGCCTTGTACTTCTTCGGCCCGTTCGCATAGAGCATGAAGACGTTGCCGAAGTCGTTGCGTCCCGTCTCGGTCTGGAAGAGCAGGCCGGGGAACATCGGGAGTGCAAAGGTGCCCCAGGGGATCTGCTCCTGCTTGTCCACGTCCACGTTGATCGTGATCATGGCCGGAGGCTCAACCTGCGGGCCGAACATCGTCTGGTACACGGTCTCCTGGTGGCCGACGATGCCGAACACGCGCTTCAGCGCCTGCCACATGCACCAGGCGCCGTCCCAGGGCCGGTAGTTGAAGGTGCGGGAGAAGACGGTCTCTTTCTCCATCTCCTGCCGCTTCTTCTCCAGGAAGCCGATCGCGCCTTTCAGGTCCATGTTCTCCGGCAGAATCAGCCGGTTGCCCTGGTAGGTCACGTCGTCGTCGTCGTACAGCTTCCCGCCTAACTCTTCCAGGCGGCGACGGATTTCCTTCTGCGCTCGCGCCGCTTCCTTCTTGTCGTGCTGGTAATTCACCTCAATTGTTGCCATCTGCCCTCTCTCCGTGGGGAACGTCAGTTTCTGACGTTGGGTTCTGTTTTGGTTGCGGACGTGCTTCTAGGGCTGCGTCGTCTGAACCTCCTGAGAGTGGTGGGGGCCAGCGTCAGTTTCTGACGGGCCGTGGCTTTCGCGGGGCGGGAACCGATCGCTCTCGTCAGCGAGGGATCAAGGATTTCCCACTACAAGAACTATATCAATACAGTTGGGTCACTTGCAAGTTCTTACAGGCCGGAGCCTGCGGGTCTGCACCCCCAACAATTAGCGCAGCCCGCAGACTCCTGCCGTTCCCCACTCCGACCAGGAGTGGTGGTCTCTCAGCCAAACCAGGTAGGCGTAGTACAACTGTTCCCTGGGGGACACGTTGAAAGGGTAGTTCGCCTGGTCGCCTGGATGGTCGAACGCGAGTTCGTGCGGGCCACCGATCTTCTCCCAGGTGGACTGCAGGAACTGCATGCCGCCGAAGTAGCGGTTTCCTGTGTTGTCGTTCCACGCGCCTTCATGCGAGTGGATGCAAACTGCCTGCTTCAGCCACCACGCAGGCGCATGCCATGTCTTCGGCATGGCGGCGGTCGCGGTGGCAGTAACTACGCATATGAGAACGAGCAATAGGGTTGCAAGAAGCCTCAGCTCCCCCCCTTGTCCTAGTAGGTCGCCCCCCCGGTTAACTCACGGGGGGGCCTTCCTGTTTCGGTTTGGAGAAAGCTATCGGCTCAGATGGTCGGCTCTTGTGCGCCGCCCTTGCTGAGCACCGCCTTGCCCCGGAGCATCCAGGAGAGACGGTTCCGCTCACGCAGACCCTCGTTGTACAGCTCCACGATCGAGCGGTACACGTTGATCCAGAGCGACCCGCCCATCGTCAGCCCCGTCTGCCGAGCGCGGCCATGCAGGTTCGTGATGCCGATGCCTTTCAGCTTCGTCACGAGCCGACCACGATCAGATTCTGACGAGTGTTTGGCGATGAACCAGAAGATGCCTTTGAGAACAGACGACTGCGCGTTCTTGCCGCCGACATGCTCCCAAGTGTCACGAACAACTTCCAGTGTTTCTCCGAGCAGAGCCCCTGTCTCGTCCGCCCGGTAGAGAGCCTCGATGGTGGCGATGCAGTTGATCCCCGTCTCCTGGGGGGTCTGGTTGATTTCTGCCCCGTAGCGTGCGAGCAGCTTCACGATCGCCATCGACTCCGGGTCGCCTGCACGAAGCTGGGCCTTGAACCGCTCAAGCGGCCGGTCACCCAACTTCACGTTCGTCTTGAGGCGGAACATCGCCTCGACCTTGCCAGGGTCGGGGAACTTCTTGCTGTCCCGCAGGTTGATCACGCGGGCGTCCAGCTCCAGAATCCCCTGCTTGACGGCCGCGTTGGTGCGGTGCTGACCGTTGACGATGAACAACCCGCCATCCACTTCCTCGTCCTTGCGCGGCCCCCGGTCGGAGACGAGCAGGAGTTCGGAGGCGACGAGATCCCAGTTGTTGGCGATCTCATCGACGAGAGCTTGAGAGAACTCCCGCTGGTAGGTCATGTCCGGCCGGAGCAGGGCCAGCTTCACCTTCCTGATCTCGGATGCTGCGTGCAGCTCTTCAACCAACGTCGGCTGAGCCATTCTTGCCCCCCTTCCACTTCTTCAGTTCCGCAGCGCCCTTGGCTGTGCGCTGCCACACCTGCTTCCCGCCTGCCGAAACCCCCCTCTCCTTGCAGACGACAAGGCCCATCAGGTGAAGCACCCGGAGCCTCGCGGAGAGCATGGTGCTGGTGATCGCCTTGCGCTGCTCGGCTGTGAACTTCTTGAGCAGGTTCGGCACAAGCTCGCCGTTCGGGTAGAGACCCATGAACAGCGATCCCTCATCGGGCAGGAAGCCGATGATGATGTAGTCGAGCGGATCGACCAGGGCATAGTTGCCGGAGGCGATCTGCTCCTTGATCGAGCGTGGTGTTGGCACTCAACCCCTCTTCTTTCGTGACCGTCAGAAACTGACGGTCGGCTGAATTGCCCTGTCGTGGTGTGCTTTCGCCCACCTTCACTACTTTAACACTTCAGTAGTGTCTGTGTCTACTTACGGAAGTGGCTTGGTGCCTTTGAGGTTCAGGCTTGCCAGCTGCGTTGCCATCGTGCGCACGGCTGTGCGGATCACGTCGGACTTCTTGCAGCCCAGGTATTCGGCGCACCACTCGATCAGCTCATGGTCCCGCTGGTAGAGCGAGTACGAGCCTGTCTTGGTGGATCCCCGGTATCCCGTAAGTGATGTGCTTCCTTCCACGTCCACATCCTTTCGTTAGGATTAACTTGTGGACGCTATTGAAACACACGCGATGATGATTCGCCACCGGGCAGCGTTGAACCTGCTTGTGACGGCACCAACGGTCGAAGATCGCCTTCGGCTTCTGGATCAGGTTGTCTGCCCTGGCAACGATCTGTTGCAGGCGTCTCTATCCGAAGCTCGACGGCTTGCCGTCGATCGTCCCGCCAGCGTTCTTGTACGTGATGTTCCCACGCCCGACCGTGAAGTTCGGGATGGGAATGGTGCACGTCCCGCTACTCGTCCATTGCCCCGGCTGGATCGTGAACGTGCCGCTGCTCCCACCGGAGTTCGGTGGGCTAAACGTTGACACGTACCAGGGTGGGTAACTAGCGGTTACATCAGCGTCGGGTTCTAGCCGAAAGACTTGACCAGAATCTCGATGCGCTCCATGTTCCCGATCTCTTCGTCGGGAATGGCCCTGGCAGCGTAGGCCTTGGCCTCCTCCAGGTCGTTCGCGAGCACGGTGGTCGGGCTGACCAGGACGGCGGCGGGGTCTGTCACCACGTCGTCGCGGTCGAGGAGGGCCTGCTTGATCACTGCGTACTCGTACAGCTTCATTGCCGTAAACCTTGCCATCAGAATCCTCTCTGTATCTCTTTCGTGAGAACTGCTGCTTTCACCGCGATTTCGCGGAAGGTTAATCGATTTTTCCTACGTCTGTTGCACCCCCTTCGGTCTGTGCAGAGAACCTCTTGAGCGGTCCCGATCGGGTATCCGCAATTTAGACACCAGGCAACCTGTGACACCTCACCCCCTCTGATAGTAGAAGTCTAAACCTATCAAGTCGGAGTGACCTGCACAAGTTAATCTGTTAGTAAGTCCGCCGCAGTAGACGCATCTACGTTGATATTTCAGATAGTTCTTCTGCTGGCTCAACGACGACTTCGATTCTGGGGTTGGCGGACTTGATTTTGATGTAGTTGCCTTGGACGACTTGGCTGTCATCGTCGAAGACGCCGCCCTTCATCAGCCCGTCCAGCACCGATTTCAGGCAGTTGTCGCCGTCGAGTTTCTTCTTGGCGGTGAAGAACGCGACGGAAACCTGGACAGCCTGCGTCCCGTATTTCTCGCGCTGCGTCATCGCCATCATCGCGATCGAGTCCTCGTAGACCCTGGTGTCCGCTGGCGTGTAGATGGTGCCGGTTGTTTTGTTCAGTCGCGGCCTGCCCTTCGGCACAGGCTCCCCGAGCAGAACGAACTTCATGCGTCTGCGAGTACATGATCCGCGTGCTGCACGAAAAGCGCGAGCGCGGTTGACAGGATCGCGTACTTCACCTTCTTGCCGTCGCCGTAACTGATGCCCACCCTGTCAAGCTCGTCGCGTGCGGCCTCCAAAAGCTCGTCGAGAACGTCCGCTCCGTCCTCCCAACGCTCTGCTGGCACCGAGACAGCCCACGTTTTGCGCTCTTTCGGCTTCTCCGGGTCGTTTTCGATCTTCGGCTTCGGCAGCGGGCGCTCACAGGTGGGGCAGACAGCCCGCTCGTCGTGCACATGGCCGTTGCTTTCTGTCAAGACCGGGACGTTCGGGAAGAGAATGTCGTCGCCAACGTCAGAAACTGACGCCATCGGCGGCTGGTACTTCATCATCTGCGGGAACTCGGACTTGCTGTCGATCCACTGGAAGCCGTTGAACTGCTCAAACCAGATGGTGACTTCGTTGTTTGTGACCAGCTCGTGATGGGCGAAGCAGAGCGGCATCTTGTTGCCGGTGACGCGGCCGTCCGGGAGGCGAACCCAGTCGAAGGCTCCGCCCATCATCCCGCGTGAGAACAGGTGGTGTGCGTGGTCGGCTGGTCGTGTGCAGCCGGGTGCGGCGCAGTACGGGCCGATCTTCGGCAGCTCCTGCGGCCATTCCTCAGCGGTTAATCCCTGGACGTTTACGCGATCTTCGATCGGAAACTTTGTCAAGCTGACCCCTTCCAAGCTACGCAGTTTTTCCCGTAGCTCGGTCCGAATGAGCAGTAGGAACATGCCCAGTCGTGGTACAGCCCGTTTACCGGCCACGGTGTATCGGGGCCGTATCTTAACCAGAGGTCGTTCAGGGTGTAGGCGGCTTGCTGGATCATCAGCGCGGTCGCGTCATGGTCTGCGCTGTCAAGCCGCAAACCCGGCTCGTAGTAAGGGGTGATGACCTGCGGGGTGACCTGTTTGGTCACGACATGCCACTCGACTGGCTTCGCGTAGGCCATCGAGTAGATGCGTCCCTGCGTCAGCCATTTCGCTTTCGGCTTCTTCAGCCGCGCCCCAGTCGTCTTCCGCTCTATAAGAGTTTCCTTAGTTTCCACGTCGGTGTAGCCGACGACGGGGATGGGAACGTCAGGGACTCGTACTTCAAATCTTTCCTCAACGTTGATCGGCTGGACAGACGGGGAGGCCAGGTCGTGGTAGGCCTCCACCATCTGCCAGCCGTGTTCCCGTGTTTGCACGGGGTCTTTGTCTCCGAAGTCTGGCTCCTCGTCGGACTCCAGATACTCCTTGTCCCAGGTGCGGTGGTACGCCCCGGCCATGTCTTCGATCGTCAGGTTTTTGGCCGTGACGATCTTTTGGGTGAAGTTCTCCTGGTGGGTTTTGTGATCGACGGAGCCGATGAACTTGTCGATCCCCCAGGTTTCCGGGATGCGTTTGATCCTACGCAGCCTGAACTGTTCTGGACAGGTGATCAGCAGCGAGATCGCTGACGCGGACAGATGTTGGAACGGTGCGTCCCAGCCGGAGAGTCTCACTCAGAACGGAATGTCGTCGTCGGTGTCGAACAGCGGCTTGTCGGCTTCTGGCCCTGGGTCGGCAAAGAACTTGTTGCCGGTCTGGGTGGTGCCTCCGTCAGAAACTGACATCGGGACGATCTGTGGCTTCTGCCCGGTCATGAAGTAGTTCAGCAGCGTGTCGCAGTTGGCCCAGAACTCGGTTGCGGACGGTGAGATGAGAGCGGAGACCTTGGCTGCCGCTTGCCGCATGATCCTGATTTGTTTGTCACCGTCAGTTTCTGACTGGGTGATGGCAGGGTTCTGCACATGGCCTTGGAAGGCCGTGGTGGTCTGTGCGCGCTCCTGCGGGAGCCTGAAGTCGGTGGACTGCGGCTGTTGTGGCTGTCCGTTGCCTGGGAAGATGTCGTCCAGGTAGTAGTTGGTGTAGCCGTTGTTGTTCTGTTCTTCGTGCCCTTGGATCTGTGCGGGCTTGCCGATCAGGTTGGCTGCTTCTTCGGCCAGGTCGCGCCTGCCGGTTGACCATTTGACGTTGTTGTGGTCAACGATTTCGTAGAGCGTGAACGGCTTGTTGTCTCGTTTGCGAACGAGGTCGCGCTTGTTGACGGCCTTGATCATTGTTTCTTGAAGCAAGATGCCTCCCTTGGTGGTGGGAGGTTAATTCTACATCAAGCGTCAAGCCATTCTTCGTAGAGCAGCACAACTTCGGGGAAGACGAGTCGGAGTAGGTGCAGGTTTTGGTGGTCGGCTTTCTGGCAGAGGCGGAGCAGCTGGGCGGTGAACCAGTCGCCGTGGCCTTCCATGATCGCGTCGATGTTCTCTCGATCCCAGTCACTGACCACGGTACTCACGTCTCCATGATTCTTTCTGCCATTCCTGCAGGCGCTCCCAGGGGATCAGGTCGCGGGGGCCGATCGTTTTGAAGTAAAGGTCTTTGACTTGTTCTTCGTCGTCACGGATCGGTTCGGGTGGTAACTTCCAGCGTGGCTGCCAGCTCATTTCGGCTCACGCGAGTACCACCATTCGATTGATCCGACGCCGATCATGTAGAGGGCGAGGGCGGCGACGAATCCGGCCACCCAGTCGCGCTTGTAGGCGTTGAGGACGATCGCGACAATGCTGATCAGTATTGCGGTGGTTCTGTAGCTCATTCGTCCTCCTGTCGTTCAGGAAGGGAAGCAGCGAGAGCAGCACGGAGGTATTCCTTGAGGAAGTGCGGCGTGTTCTGGTTGCGCTCGACGTACTGCGCCGCCTTCGTGAGTGCTTCCACACGGGCCTCAGCAGCAAGTCGGGCACCTCTTTCAATCTCGGCCGCAACCTCCGTTCGCTGGAACTCCTGCCGTGCAGCGTCGCGTTGGTTTCTCAGTGAGACGACCTCAGCCAAGACGGAGTCCACCGTGACAAGCAGCGGTTCAGCGGGCCACTTCGTGAACGGGGCCAGCATCTCGCGTGCGCCGTCGAGGTTCGACTTCAGCCCGTCGCGTTGGTTTCTCAGTGAGACAACCTCAGCCTCAGCAGCGGCGAGAGCCTCGTCCGCAAGCCAGCCACGTCCGTCGCATCGTCCGCATGGCTGGGAGTGGCGAGACATTGAGGTGCTGACCCTTCCGCCTCCGCGACAGTTCGGGCACGGACGGCGTATTGAAAGCGCCTGGTCGCGTTGGTTTCTCAGTGAGTCCCGCTCGGCCAGCAGGGAGTCTCGGTCAGCGAGGAGGTCAGCGAACTCTTTCGCTTCGTCGATGTTCATGGGTTCCTCCTTTGTGGCGAGGGGCAGGGCGGTCGGTAGACGAACCAGGCCCGCCGCCCTGCCCCTTTTTGTGGCCCTTCCCCAGGTGTGCGTCGTCTGCCGACCGTTGCCGTGGTCGAAACCTGGGGCTGGGGCCACATTTAGGAGGCCGTCAGTTTCTGACGCTCCTTGATCGCTTGCTTCCAGCTGTTGTTGAGGGCGTCCCATTCCTCTTTGCTGGACGTGAGTGGTCTTTCTTCGTGCAGGTCGAGGTCGAGGCTGTCGTAGATGTTGAAGCCGAGGGTGTGTTCGTCGATCGGTTCCAGGTCGTGCTTGCCGAGCGCGTACCCGTAGGGGTCCATCTCTTCCTGGTAAATCTGTCCGAGCACGCATTGGCTGCTGTTGCCGATGTCGAACGTTTTCAGTTTGATCAGGTTGGCCCAGTCGGGGACGTGCTGGTCGAGCCATTCGACGCCTCGTTGGACTCGCGGGTCGCGTTCTTCTTCGGCGGGGTTTCGGGTTCGGCAACGATCGTTTCTGCCATCACCCGGTCGATTTGGTAGCGGTCGCGGGCGAGCTGTTCGCGTTGCTCCATGAGGCTGGTCATGCTTTTCCCCTTTCGTGTGTCCCTGATTGTAGAGGCGCGCAGGGCAGGAAGGAGACGTAAAACCTGCCCTGCTGCGCCATACCCTGGGGAGGAATCGAACCTCCGTGACGCGGTTTAGGAAACCGTTGCTGTTCCACTCAGCTACCAGGGTTTGTTGCGGTGAGTCCGCTGGATCGGGTGGGCGGCGTCGCCAGTGATGATTTCGCCGCCTTTCCGGGGCTCCTAGCGCCACGTCTCACCGCTGCTAGGAAACTTGTTGCGACGGGTCCAGACAGACGGATCGGGTGGTCCCAAGCCCTCCTCCCTTTCCGCAGGTCCCAGCCCCCTGTCCCGTCGCTGCTGGGAGATCAGGCTAGTTGAACTTGGTTTCTGCGTTGAACAGCACTTCGCAGTCGCACTGTGTGCCGCGCTCCTGGAAGAACTCGATGGTGCTGTAGGTGAAGTCTTCCCCGAAGCCCATGTCTCCGATCAGGATGGTTTCGGCCAGGTCGTAGCTGTCGCCGCATTCCCAGCTGATCGAGTCGTCGGCTGCCTTGGTGACGTTCAGCCCGTCTTTGCCTTCCAGACGGCCGAGGAACTCCTCCCACTGCGGATGCCCTGGACCCATGTGTGTCCAGACCACCTTGTCGCCCCCGGTGACGCTTCGCTGCTTCTGTCCGCCGATCGGAACGACGTTGCTCGTCGCGTCGGCATCAGTGACCTTCATCTGCTCCTCCTGCTAGTGGTAGAACACAACGCCCGTCGTGGGCTTCGTGAGTTTGCGTTCTTCACGCGGATGCATCATCCCTGCAGGTCTGCCCTCCTGCTCGTAGTGTTGTTCGTCCTCGACAGCCTTCACGAACAACGTCAGTTTCTGATCGTCTGACGGTTTGCTGATCGTGCAGGCCGACTCGCCCTCCGGCAAGTCCAGCTTCATCAGCAAAGCCTCCAGGTTGCGCCGAGTCAGCTCAACGAACACCGACCTGTCGTACATCGTCAGCTTCATCAGGCGTCCAAAGGAATGTCGATCGGGTCGTCAGGCCGTGGCCCGCCGTGTTGCACGTACAGATGTTCCGCCAACGTGCGCGGCCCTGCGAACTCAGCACCACACCGGTCGCAGGTAGCCATCGCCGTCGAGGGCAAGTTAAGCGCAGCGAACATGTTGATCGCCTCATTCAGCCGCGCACGCGAAACAGTCAAATCATGATGGATGCTCTTTAACAGAGCCTCAACATCATCAGGCTGCGTAGGCATTCGTGGATGACTCCCTGCTCCGGCTTAAGGGGTTTGTTTGTTTTCAAGTCAACTGCACTTCGACGGATACATGCGAGACGGCAGCAGAGGATGGAGCCGTTCCTCCCCCTGGTAGGGAAGGAAGCAGCATGCGATCCGTATAGCTGTCGGAAGCAAGCTCGTCATCAGCTCAATCGGTGCCCAGGCGCTCTTTACCACCTTGCTGACGCTCCCGGCCTTGCGGCCAGCGGCGGGGGTTCTCATGGAATCTGGGAAGGGGAAACAGTCACCCTCTAACGGCCAGTCCCAGGTCCTTGTCTACCGCAGGGAGCTGTCTTAATCAGCTGTGCTCGTGTAGACTACGCCCCGTCCTTAACTTCGCGGTCGGGACACTAGCATGACCCGTCGGACCGCATCGCGCGATCCGGCGGGTCATGCTTCTTTTCAGGCGTGGACTGGGGACTCGGACTTCACCTTCCCCGTCCAGACTGGCGGGAACGTCAGTTTCTGACGTGCCTCGATCTCTCTCTTCCACTGGGGCACCAGACGCCTGACGTACACGAACGCATCCTGCTGCCGACGCGGAAGGTCTCTCGCCCCCTTCAGCATCATGCCCCGTATGTAGCCGCCGAACACCTGCCCGAGAACGCACCCGCCGAAACTGTTCGTCAGCGGCCTGGTGATCTTGTGCTCCCAACCCGGAGCCTCGCGGTCGAGCCATTGCGCAGCCCCAGCCACGTCAGCATCAGCGAACATCCGTCTCCTTCCCCTTGCCTCGTGTTGGCTTCAGGTCTTTCTCAGTCAGCGGGTTGCCCCATCTGCTGAACTTGACCTCTCCGTCGTCTTCCAGCTTCGGCGTGTTCGCGAAGCCCCTGGCCTTAGTCACGCTCTGCCGCTGCAACTCCGACATGCCCCTCGACCCCAGGTTGCGGGCGCGGTTCTGCCCACCGATCTTGCCGCCCCTGCGCCCAGTCTCCTGCCTGAACGCCAGGATTTCCTCCGGCGTCATGGTCTTGAACAGCCCCACCCTCTTCTCGCGCTTCGGTGGCTCAATCACAACCGCCGCCTCCGCCTCGGCCTTACGCCGAGCCTTGTTCGCCTCCCTGGTGGCGACGCCGCGCTTGGCCTGCTCGCTGAGCTGCTCGGCCGTGTACTTCTCCAGCTTCTTGATCGACCCGGCTTTCCCCAGGGCGGCATAGTCCAGCTTGGCCGTCTTTCGCTTTTCAGCCATAGCGTCAGAATCTGACGGTCAGGACTTCTTGCGCGGAGCGCGTTTCTTCGGGGGATCGACCACCTTCGGTGCGTCGTAGTCGGCCTCGGTCTGCCCAGCGTCCTTGAAGAAGTCTTGCGTCGATGCCATCGGAGACTGTGTGCGTGCCACCGTCGCCTTCGCAACGCTTCTGAACGTCGCACCGACGCTCTGGCCGCTGATGCCCGAACCTGCGTAGTGCATCGAGTTCGTGTGCTGCCCGCCCATGCTGACGAACTGCTCGCGAGCCTTCACTGTTGAGGCGAGGAAGACGATCGTCCAGTTGTCGAGAGCCTGCTTCTCCTTGATCAGCTTCTCGACCCCCTCGTGCGTCCATTCCTTGGAGTCGTTCTCGTTCCCGTCGGTCATGATCACGATCGTGTACCTGTCGGCACGCCGCATCGCGGAGTCGGAGATCGCCTTCCCGATCGCGTCGCGCAGCGGTGTGTTGCCTGACGGCTGATAGTTGCTCGCCGTCAGCTCCGGCACGTCCTTCACCTTCACGCCGGAACACAGCGGGCGGAAATACTCGTCGCCCCTGGACGAGAACAGCATCAGAGACACCAGTGCCTCCGGCGTCTCTTTCTTCAGCGTGGCGAAATATGTGTTGACGCCACCGATCGTGTCGTCTTTGACCCCCTGCATCGATCCGGACTCGTCCAGCACGAACGCGACCAGGGTTGTCTGACCTGCATCTCCTGGAACTTTCATTGATCTCCCTTCGGTTTGCGTTGCAACGAAGCGCACTCCTTCTGCGAGCACCACTTCGGGATGTTGCTCGGTGAGCTGCCGACGGTTGGCCCGCCGCAGTTCACACACGTTCCGATGTAGTGGGTGCGCTTGAACTCTTTCGCCCTCGCGATCGTCAGCTCACGGTTGCGCAGATACCACAGACGACCTGCCTTCTTTTGATACTCCGCCCGCTTCTCCGGGTCTTTGCGAGGCATTAACCACCCCTTCAACTAGATTAGTTGTAGGATATTCGGGCACACCTATGGCGGAGGTTCAATGACCGACTCTGAATGGTGGACACACGAACACCACCACGACACGCCTGAGTGGGCAAGGGAAGCGCTCAACAAGATTTTCCGCTGCCTTGCCGATATCAAGGAACTGATTGAGAGTTTCGTCTTGCTGCCGCAACGGGCAGCGGTTTTGTTCCTAGACAGCGAAGGAGAAGAAGTGGCAGATATCTCAGTAAGCAACGACGTAAGCCTCGTCAACGCGGCGGTCGCTTTCGCTGACGCCAAGGGCGACGCAACGTCCCCGACCGGCTCCGTCTCGTGGGCGTCCTCGGACGACACGATCGCCACGGTCGATGGCTCCGCCGACCCGACTGGCCTCACCGCTGTAGTTAATCTTACGGGCGCAACGGGTTCAGTTGCAATCACAGCCACCGACGGTGGCTCTGGTGTTTCCGGTTCCGGCAACGTGACCGTCACGGCTGGCCCTCCGGCCACAGCCGAAGTCAGCTTCTCTCAGTAACATCCTCAGTGGGGGACGGTTCCTGGCGGGCCGTCCCCCACACTTAATCTTCCCAGCGGAAGAAAAGACCCAGCACCCATCTGGTCGCTTTGGCAATCAGCATGAGCGGCAACAGGATCAACAGCACCGGGAGTAGGGCACCCTCACCTAGGTGCGGCAGCTTAATCTTCCGCATCTTCGACCTTCTTGCCCCAGCCACGGCCGGGAACCACGTCTTCATCGTCAGAAACTGACGCTGCCTCCTGGAACTCCGGGTCAACCATGCTTCGGTTGCGTCCCATCCGTGAACGGATCTTGTGTGACATTTCGCCGCCGATCACCTGATCCAGCCAGCAGACCAGATGGTATGAGCAGCACGTCACCTTGACCCCGTTGATCTTCATCGACCAGTGGCCCCAGATGGCATCCGAGCATGCTGTGACGACCCCTCTGTCATTGAGGCCGATCACCTTCGTGCATTCCAAACACTTCGTTCCCACTGGCACTTCTGTTTCGTAGTCTGGATCGCAGACAGGCGCTCCCCACGACTGACCGAACCAGCGAACGTGCATCACCCCTCCTCTTCTTCTGATTGTCCCCGTACCCACCCTCGCAGGGCCTCTGGCCGAGTTTGTAGGCGGTAGATGATGAGTTGTGATTCGTCATCTGTGATGGCTCGGCGGTACATCTTCGGTCGCCCTTGAGTTGTGAAAGAGGGTCGAACCGTTCAGACCAACCGATCGGGTTCGGCGTAAGCCGAGAACCACCGCGCACACTCTCGTACAGAACAACAGCCCTGCTACCGACAATCAGTTAGTCAGGAATGTCTGTTTCCCAGTTCGTCTGCTGGATCAGAGAGTCCAGCTCAGCGATCTGGGTGTTCAAAGAATCCTCCAGCCGCCGCATCTCCGCCACATCAACCGTGGACGTGTGGGCCAACTCCGAACGCATGTACCGGTAGCGGTCAGAGCTGGGCGTGGCCGAGTCAGCGGTCGTGCCGTACAGGTTGCGCATCCTGATCAGCGACTCCCTGTCCTGCAGCAACGCCAGCAGCGTCCTCTCCCCGACCATCGTGGCCGCGTTCGTCAGCGCGATCTTCTCCACCAGGTCACGGAAGTCAGCCGACGCGATGCTGTACTCCGAGATCAGCAACGCCGGATCCTCCGTCGCCTGCTGACCCTCCTGCACAAGACAGTTCGCCTTGATCCTGCCCTTCAGATCGTTCAGCCTCTGGGCCAGCTTCGCCCGCTGGCTCAATGCAGCTCCCAACTTCATGCTTCCTCCTTGGTTAATTTCGCAGCCTTGTCTGACCACGAGAACGATTCAAACCAACCAGCCTTGTGCATCTCGTCATGACCCTCGGTCAGACGACAGATCAGCTTCTCCTTGCCGCGCTTGTACTCAGAGCGGCACATTCGGTGCGGAGATTCAAGGTCGATCTTCTCAATGTTTGAGAAGCACCAGCGGAACCAGACCGTGGACTCCACGTCCATCACGTTGAAGAACAAACTGTCGATCGTCAGACGGTGCGGGTGCGGGTTCGGAACCCACATCGCGTCGTAGTCGTACTTAATCTTCTCGTAGTCGAGCAGGTCACGGTACGACCTGATGTTCCCCAGCTCGTCCGGCGACTTGCGCGGGTAGAGAAGGTGGGCAGCAGCGAGGTCTTCCGGGTTTCTGATCACCAGGATGCGAGCCTCCATCGGCTCAAGCAGCCACGCCGACCGGTAGTCACCGAACCCCTCACCCTTGCACCACTCCCACCATTCGGAGCAGCCGCCACCGTAGGTGGAAGTCCAGATGCCACCCGTCGGCTTCCAAAAGGTTGAGGAAGCATTTACTGCATCCTTCAGTCTGGTTGGGGCGGGGACGGCATCTTCCTCGCTCAACCAGAGCTGCGTCGGTAACTTCATTACTCCCCTTTCAGCAGGCACTCCTCGCAAATCACATGGCCGTGAACTTCACCTGTTGCCAGGTCGATGTACTCGGGTTCCATCGCGCCCATCTTGCTCGCGTCCTCGCCGCACACGGCACACTCGCCAATGTGAATCTTCATGAACAGCTCGTCCATCGGTGGCATGTCAGGGAACAGCTGACGGAACTCCTTAATCGCCTCCGGGTGGATTTTCACGTTAAAAGACCCGTCCGGGTTCGGCTTCAGGTTGAAGTCAGCTTCGCCGTACATCTCCGTCAGTTTCTGACGCCGCTCCTCCAACTTGTTCTTGAAATATGTCAGTAGTTCTTCGGGCGTTTCGGGCAGCGTGTGCATCGTCACCTCGTCGCCGCTCTCACGGGCGTTGAGGATCGCCAGATCGCCGCAGGTGCCGCACATCGGGACGGTGGTCGGGTCGTCGGCCAAGAGCTTCTGCCCGGACGGTGCGACGTAGATCGCCGCTTCGCAGACCGAACAGGTGATCGTGATGGCGCCCTCAACGACGATCGAATCGTCGCTCTCGACAAGCCCGCAGATCAGGATGGCTGATTCGCCGGTTTCGGGAGCAGCATTTTCCACTTCACCTTGTTCTTCAGGCTCTTCCATCTTTTCTTCCACTTGTTCTTGCCTCCGGTCAGAAGATCGTCTGCGTAGAGGGCGATCCAGATGAGGATAAACGGGTCAGGTTCACCGAAGTTAACTGCAAATGAGATGGGGAACCAGATGACGTAGAGCACAGCCAGCTGCCAAAGTCTGAACCTGCTTGGTGTGGCAAAGACGTGCTTCAAAACCCAGAGCGCCCGGTAGAAATCTCTTTGGGTCACTGTTCCCGCGTCGGTTTTTTTGTGGAGTTTTTCAGACTGTTTCTTAATTAGGAGCATGACCATTGGGTAGGTGATGATCTTCCCAAGCCCCTCCTTGCCCTCCCGACAAGTCCAGATCATGACCACGACGGCAAGGATGCTCCACGCCCAACTGTTCACTGCCATCTCCTTGACCACCAGATCAACAGTCGGTGCCACCAACCACGTCTAGAAATCATCTCGTCTCCTGTAAGTCTGAAGCGGCCGTGCCCCCACCGTCGAGGGCACGGCCGTCAGTTTCTGACACTACGACTGGGCGATGATATTGAACTGCGGCTCCGGCACCTGGAACGTCCAGGCAACCGCAGCCTTCGCGGTGAACACGTTCGGATTCACACGCAGGAAGTAGTGGTCGAAGATTTTCTCCCCGTTCTCGTCGAGGATCAGCTCTCCGGTCTTCTCGTCAACCCGTGGCGAGGAGTTAACCACCTCGACGTACAACGTCCTGTTGTCCCGTTCGTTGTCCGTCGGCAGCTGCCAGAGGATGCCGAACTCATCCTGCTGCCTCTTTGTTCCTCCGCCGTCACGGAGGAGGTTCTCGATCCCGTACTTGGTCATCAGGTCGCGCCTGACGGTCACGTTCGGGACGGAGAGGATCAGCTGTGGCGTCAGCCGGTCGTACTTGTCCACGCAGTAGTAGTTAATCAGCCAGTGCAGCGCGGACTGTCCGGTGCCGATCGGCGGGTTAAGAGCAGGCAGCCTTCCTACGCTCTCGTAGTACATGCTGTTATTTCCCCTGCCGATGTGGTTTTCCAGCGTCCAGGTCGAGCAGAGACCTGTCCCCTTCGACGGCTTGAAGTCGTCGATCGTCGGCCACTTCTTGTTCTTCGCCACCCATTTGCAGAACTCGGTGTAGATCCGCTTCTGCGTGTACGGGCGACGCATCTGCCTGCGGTGCACACGCAAGGAGTTCTTGAACTCGGCCTCCGTCAGGTTGAGCAGCTGCATGATCTGCTCGTCCGAGTACCTGCGCACCGGCGTGCCCTTCGTCTCGTGCAGGGTTTCGTAGGTGTCCTCGTACTGTTGTGTTCGACGGTTCCAATACCGGTGTATGCGCTTGTGCGTTCGCTTCACCCAGACGGCTTTGCTGGTCGTGTCTGCCTGGAGCGTCGCGATGATGCGTCCGACCTGAGCCTCCGACAGCGGTTCGACAACCACCGCAGGCTCAGGAGCCGCAGGAGCAGCAGCCTCTTCGGTCTGCTCCTGCGGCACCATTGCCAGAACCATTAGTCGTAGACGCGCCGCTGCTTCGCGGCGAGGCTCGGCTCGTACTCCCGCTGGTTGCTGATCTCATGCACACCAGCGCCAACCAGGAGCGTCTCATGCTCCTCGTGGACGAACTCCGCGACGGTGCCCTGCGGCACGACCAGATACCGCTTGCCGTCGCGCTGAATGACCCGGACGCCCTTCGTCAGCACCCGGTGGTGGTGTCCGGTCGCCTCGCCCAAGGCGATGATCAGACCCTTGCCACGGACACGCGGCACGTTCGTGCCTTCCTTGCGCAGCCTCTTCGCGAGGCCCTCGTCCTCGATCTTGCGCAGGAGAATGTCACCCTGCCGAATCAACTCTGCCATCTTCCGTCCCTTCTGCTGCACCGTCAGTTTCTGACGGCTGGTTGAAGATTGATGTTTCAGCCGTGGGCATCGGCTCCCTCAGCACCCAACGCTCAAACGTGCGGTTGCAGAGACAGAGCGGGTCTCGCTTCTCACGGATGAGACGTATTGCCTCGGCCCTGCTCAGGCCGAGTTCGACCAGCGTCATCGCGGTGACGACGCTAGACCTGTTTAGACCAGCCGAACAGTGGATGAGTGTGCGCCCATGCCGACGCCACATCTCGACGACGGCTGCCGCCGCCACCATCACATCCCGCTCCTTCGGCTGGAACCAATCCTCGTCCATCATCGGCACATGAATGAACATCCCCTTGTAGTTGCCCACAGTTTCGGGGATGGCTTCCTCGCAGCAGACCACGAGGTTGTTGCCGAGATACGAGCTTGGTCTTCCCCCCTGATAAATGCCAGGGGCGATCTTGCTAACAACATCTAGCTTGGAAAGTCCTTTGATCGATCGTCACCTCCCCCGTACTGCTTGTGGGCATCCCAGCCAAGCATGAAGTACATGACACCGATCGATTCGACGGTGAGCTGAACCAGCTTCGCCTCGGTCTCTTCGTCGTTCACGCTCGCCACCCTGTCCATCACTGTTGACAGCATGTTGAAAGAGCTTGCGCGGATCCGGGAGATTACTTCCGGGTCAACGTTGTTGCCTCTCGCCCAACCGCTGACTCGATCGCCTTGTTGGGCACCCATCAGCACATGGGTGCTCTCAGCGATCAGACGTTGCACGTCCTCCCACTCAAGCATCTTTGGCTGCACCTCCCATCTGGACGGCGGCTTCCCAGGCGAAACAGAACGTCTGGAAAGCCACCGTCCCGAGCAGGGAAGCCAGGTCATCGTCGTCCATCTCGGCCGCCATGACCAGCTGGCCCTCGTCCGTCACCCCGGTCGGCTCAGCCCGCTCCTTCAGAGCGGAGAAGAACTCCTCCTTGATGTTCCAGGTGACGGTGCTGATCAGGGTGTAGAGAGCGTCCGGGTTGATCCCCCTGGACTCAGCCCACGGAGTGATCTCCACACCCTGCCCGCTGCCCCCCATCAGCTCTGTGACGAGCCGATGGAAGTCCTCTATCTCGATCGGCACTACGGATACCGAACGATTTTGCGAAAGTCGGCGTCCTCCGCGTCACGCTGATCGCGGTTCCGTCCGAAATACTCCTTGTCGGAGAGCGGGGGATGCTCGACTTCGCCGCTCACTACTTCGGGTGGCAGCTCATCGGCTGCCTCATCTTTTGGGACCGCAACAACCCCCTTCGTGCTCTCGCCCTCCATCAGCTGCAGGATGTGCTGCCCGTGCTGATGCTCGACGACGCGCAGGCCGTGCTCGGCGTTCTCCAGCTCGACCTTCACCTTCGTCGCTTCCAGCTTTCCCTTCAGCCCGATCACGCTGAGGGCGCGGTAGCCGACGATGACGCCCCCGGCAACCGCACCTGCGAACAACGTCAGCAGGATGAACCCACCGATCGTCCAGAACATACTCACACCTCCGTGTTGAGCGATGGCGCTTGTGTAGGGAACGATCCCCAACAAGACGGTCTCCTTTCGTCAGAAACTGACGTGCAGAAACCCTCGGTCATGTTGATGGTGACGGGGGTTCACCTTTGCAATGGGTAACCCGCCACCCTCCGGCCCGAGGGTTTCTTACTTGTCGCGACGATTCGCCAGCTCTGCCAGCTTGTCGAAGAAGTGGTTCTCCAACAGCGTCTTCAGGTGGCTCTTGCCCTCATGCTCTGAGGTGATCAGGATCAGGATGATCGGGATGATCAGCAGCGCAAGGAAGCCGCCGCCGCCCTCGATGAGGTACATCGCAAAGTGATACACGTTCTCCTTTCCTACTTCTCCGGCCACACCAGCTTCGTGACCTTGTAGTTGGGCTTGATGTGCGCGTTCAGGTACTGGCCGACGCTCAACGCCCGACTCATGGCCGTTGTGCGCTGTCGGCTGACGCCTTCGTAGAGATACCAGTTCGCCCCCTTGAACTGGACGAACAGGCCGCGTGAAGTCCAGGCGAAGAACTCCACGTTGCCGCTGTCTGCGACCTGGTAGCCGTTCAACGTCAGGTCGTCTGAGAACTTGTAGCTGCCCTTGTTCCTGCCTCTCTTTGCTTTCTGCAACATCACTGGCTCCTATCTCCCAGGCTTTTCCACCAGCCCGGTGTGCTTGTTATGCCATTCCGTGATCGTGTGGCTGTCGTCCACCGACACAACCTCTGACTGTTTACCGCACCTGCACTGACCCTTGGCCTTGCCACGCCAAGTCAGGATCTGTAGTTCATGTTCCCAACGCTTATGTAACGGCAAGGAATCTCCAATCCGCGTCAGAAACTGACGCCCGGTTAACCGAACGGTTCTTTCTCCCCGGTCATGTTCAGCAGGAAGCCGCCGATGATCGCCTTCGCCCACTCCAACTTGATGTGGGCTGGTGCGTTAATCATCATGCGCTGCATCAGTTGACCGAGCTGGCCGCTGTCGATCATGCGTGAGCATGGGCCACAGACACACCAGTGTCCCATCGAAGCCCAGTCTCCGTCACCGAACGGCGACGGGATACCAGGCAGAACGAAGTCTTCGCAGCCGTAGTCCCACTCCGGGCCTGAGTCACCGCAGAAATCACAGATCGGAGAGGTAACAACGTCAACCTCTCCGTCTTCGATCTTCACGATGTGAATTGCTGGAAGACGAGGTTCGGCGTCCATAACCACCCCAAATCCGTCAGCGGTTTTTGTGGATTTTTCAGAACTGTTTTAGGTAAATAGATCGTTTTCGTCAGCCCCGATATTCCTCCGCGCCTCGACGCGCACAGCAACGACATCACCGTTGCGGTCGAGGAGCACGAACACACCCGGATACGGCTCCCGCTTGGAAATCGGGCTGCCCCCCGGAATGCGACTGACGACGACGCAGGGGACGCTGTTCAGTTCCGTTTTGTCCGCCAGCATCGTAAGATACGGGGAGCCGGTGCTCCGTTGCCGCTCCGCCTCCTGGATCTCCTCGGGCGTCTTCGACAGCGTGAACATGCCTTTCAGTGAGCCAGCCATGACCTCACCGTGGCCTCGTTCGCAGGCCGGGTCGGACGGTAGACCCTTGCGTTAGGGCCGTAGTCCGGGTCGTAGTTAATCAGCCCCAACGTCACCAGAGCGTAGGCGAGATCATCCTCGACATACACCTGGGAGTGCGGGCCACGCGACGGGATGATCTGTGTCTTCCCGACAGCGTGCTTCGGCGCAAGCATCGCCATTTCGTCTCCTTACTTTCGATGTTCACCTGGATAGCCGGTCGGGAACTGCATGAGGAACTGCCAACGTCTGAACACCAGGGTCAGGTAGCGCTCAACGACCCCTTCGATATCAGGATTGGCGTTCCCGGCGATGTTCACCGTCTCATACCCGTTGTCACGAAGCCAAGAAGCGGCACTCTGGTAGAAAACGTCGCACTGCCACTCCCCTCGCACCCTCACGATGGGAATGTCCAGGTACGGCTTGTTGTTTTCCTTCAGCTCCTTCAGCGTCAGCTGCTCGCCGCGTGAGTTGAAGGTCGTCGCCAGCCGGATCGTTGCGTCCGACGAGATGACGTTCATCTTGGTGCGGTACGGGTAGTTGTAGGACCAGGTTGCGTAGAGCCCATACAGCTCCATCTCTTCCTGCGTTCGGAAGCCACCCTTGATCCGCCCCAGCTTGGGCGTGCAGCCGCCCGTTTCGATCCCGCAGGCCTTTGCCGCCCGCAGACCGGCGATATCGGCACCGACTTGGGCACCAGAAATCACCTTCATTTAGTCTCCTTTCACACCGTCAGAAACTGACGTTGCATTCGGTGGGGGGAGCCATCTGGCTGCGCACAACCCACTACTTACATTATAACAGCTGGGAGCACCACTTTCAACTTTTGGGCGTCCGATATCCCATGCTTAAATGCACGCTGTTGCGCCTTTACCAACAAATCTTTTCGGTGGGTGCCAGCGCATACAGCGTCAGGAATCGCCAACCCACACATTGGCATCCAGGCCCGGTGCGCGACGCCGAGTCTTTCTGTCGCAAGCACCTGGACGAGGCGTTCGACAACATGGGAATGTTCCTGCGCCCGGAATGGTACGACGACAGCCTGCAAGACCTTGTGATTATCCTGCAACGACTGGAACGCCGCTTCGATCCGGGGAGGATGCAAACCTTTGAGCAGTTCGCACGATTCGTCATTCCCAAACGAGCCGTTGATGTTGGGCCAAGGCGAGTCCTCGGACGAAATGGAGGAAAAGTCCAGGATTACGTCTTCGACGAGCTGGACGAGAGCGCTAAGGGATTTGGATTTGGAGTCACTCTCACCCCGGTCGAAGGCGGTGAGAGTGGTGATTGGGGACGAGATGCCCGATGGTTACTCCCTGAGCACGCTCGCGAAAGAGCTAGGGCGAACGGCATCCTGGGTCTCCGATCGCCTCAACGAGCTGCGTAGCGAAATCCTGCTCAACAGCGGCTACTTCCTGCCGCTGACAGATGGGGAGTTCGACGCGCTCGTCGCCAGCGTCCGTGAGTTCGGTGTCCAAGTGCCTGTCTTGATCGGTGAGCATCAGTTAATCGACGGCAGGCACCGCTGGCTGGCCTCTGAACAGATTGGTCTGTCCGAGATCCCAGCCAAGTTCATTCTTGGCTTAACTGCCGAGCAGGAACATGAGATCGCCGTCGCGGTTAATACGGCACGCAGGCATCTGAACCGCAAGCAGAAAGAGGCGATCATCCGTTCGGAGCTGAAGCGTGACTGGGCGCGTAGCTCACGGCTGATCGGTGCGATCACCGGCACCTCGTCCGTGACAGTCGAGGCTGTCCGTGCGAAGATGCGCTTTGAGGCAGAGTACGAACCAACGCATGAGGAAGTTCAGACTGTCCGCACAGAGATCGAGACGTGGACTCCCCCAGCAAAGGAGGAGGACGTTCGTGTTTCGGCGTCCGGTCAGGTCAGAACAGCCTACGTCGAGCGCGCTCCTGTCGCTCCAAGCCCTGTCGCAACAGTTACTTGCCAAAGCTGCGGAGTTGTCCACAACTTGTTCCGTAACGAATGGAGGATCGAACTTGCCTGATGAGATCAACGAGCCGCCGCTGGACTGGGGATCAATCCGCGAATCACAGGTTAATTTCGCGGAGATGGTCTTCACTTATTTCCAAGCGCTCTGCAACGCAGGCTTCACTACAGATCAGGCTCTTGGCCTGACACTCGCTTATCAGGCCGGGATTCTGGCGAAATGAACTTCTGCCTGCTCGCTGCCTTCATCGCCCCGTAGAGCATGAAAACCGCCCGTCGCACAACGTCGCCCCGGCCCATTCCGAGCATGTCGCAGAGTTCATCCAAAACCTTGATATCGCCCTCATGCATGCGAAGGCCGACCTGCTTGTTGGTGCGCGGCTTGTACTCTTTCCTAAACTGAGCCAACCTATCATCATCGGGCATGACTGATCCTTCCAACGAAATCGCTGAGAATCCTGAGCCTTGGGAGAAGCCGTTCCTAGAGGCATACATCAGCAGCGCCGCCTACGGCACTGTCGCGAAGGCAGCCGAGCAGGTGGGCGTCAACACCACGGTCGTCAACAACCGTGTGAAGGTGTCGCCCAACTTCAAGCTACAGCTTGACGCCGCCCGCGAGCTGATCAAGGGCATGACACGCTACGAGATCATCAGGCGGGCGCTAGAGCCGAACGAGAAGCCGGTGTTCCACCGGGGAGAGATCGTCGGCTACATCAAGGAATGGGACAACAAGCATCTGCAGTGGGTCGCGGAACGCATGATGCCCGAGGAGTTCCACCTGCCCACCCGCATCGAGTTCGCTGGCGACCATGACGGCGCGATCAATTTCAAGTTGGATCTGGGTGGTCGGGTTCCTGAGATAGAGGCCGCTCCTGATGAGGAGGAGTAGCGTCAGTTTCTGACGGTTCGTAGCCGTCGCTGTCGAACCAACTCGCATCCTTCCAGGCCCCAGGTGACACCTGGTAGCTGCCGATGTGCTTCTCGTAGTGGTGCCCGAGGCTCAGCTTGCACTGTCCGTAAACAGGGTGGGTGTTACGGCATTGGGCCATCAGGCTCAACTTTTCCCCAGTACAGCGTGAGCCGCTTCCACAGCGGCTTCTTGTTGCTGTGCAACCAGGCGAAAGCGATCTTCCAGCGGTCTCGTCAAAAGTGGCAAGCGCCCTTCGCACAACCTGGGACATGTTGAGGTGTAGGTCGGAGGCCAGCGTCCTCAGGCGTTCGGCCTCTGTGGGATCGAGCCGAATTGAGATAACAACCCCGTGCGGCTTCCCCTCAACTGCCTCGGCGTGCTCCCAATCCATCTGTTCCTTTAGTTCGTCGGTCATCCGGTCACCTCCTCGGGTTCTTGTGCCTGATGTCTTTCCAGGGCGTGCGGCCACTCATTTTTCTCCTTCAATGTCAAAAACCAGCGGTTGATTAACTGGTTTGTATTGCACATCAACGTAGGAGGAATTGTGCACAGGCATATCCCCAAGCAGGGTGTGCTCCCCGTAGTCCTCATGGATATGCCCGCAAACCACATGCAGCGGGTGGATTCGCCGCAGCTGACTGGCAAGGGCGGTTGAGCCGACGTGCTCTCCGCCGATCACCTTGTCGCCCGCGCTGTAGGGAGGATCGTGCGTGATGAACACGTCGATCTCTCCGTCCCCTGGGACGCGGGAGAGTCTGTGCGCGATCTCTTCTTCCGTGGAATGGAACGCCCACATCGGCAGATGCGGTACATAAGGAGTTCCGTAGAACACGTACCAGCCGACCTTGCAAACGTCGTCGAACAGATACGTCCACTCCAGATCCCTGGCGTAACGTGGGCCTGCGTCCGGGAAGGCGTAAGAGCCGAGCGCCCAGCGCCCAGCCATCGCAGGGTCGAACAGGAAGTCGTGGTTGCCCGCAATCCCGATCACGTCGGTGAACTTCTCCTGCTGGTAAATCAGCCAGGGGTTGAGCTTGCGCTCAGCGAAGTTTGATTGCCCGAGAAAGGTGTGGTCGTCTACCGGCATCACGTCACCGGCGATCACTAGCACGTCACCTTCGGGCAGTTCGTCGGGCAGGAAGCCGTGTAAGTCCGCGACGCTAACTATCCGCATCGGTTTGGTTCCGAGCTGATTCTGCTTCCTGGCGCAGCCGCTTCGCGTAGTAGTGGATCGCCTCGCGCATCACTTGCGACTTGTTGTTCGTCCCTCGTAGCACCATCGCTGACTTGAGAACGATTCTGTCGCCCTCGGTCATGCTGAACGCTTCTGGTTTGGTGCGCTGAGTCACTTCGGCCCCCATCTGATGAAGTGGTGGATTCTGATGTACCAGTTCCTGCCTTCTCGTTTCCAGCGGAACCAGTCACCCAGGGCAAGGTCATAGAACTGTTTCTTGTTGCTGTCTGTGGTCATGTTGGAATAGCGGTAGCCGCTTCGACACCCTTTCGTTTCACCCACACGTCTACGAGCAGCGCCGATGTGCGGTAGTCGAGTCCGGCGTCTGGGCCTGCGTCGCTGCGGCAGAAGTGCGCATGGTCGATCAGGTGGCCGATGCCTCCGATCACCATGCGCAACGCGCACTCACGGTGTGCGTCGTAGGTGATGATGTCGGCTCGTTCTTCGTAGGAGTGGATTGGCTCTCCGCAGTGGAAGCATTTCATGCGATTTTCCCTTTCTTTGAGCCAAGAACGTGGTAAGATCAGAGGCGCGTTTAACGGCCCCTGATCCTTGAAAACTGAGGAAGTGTTACCGTCAGTTTCTGACGGTTAATCAGTGATCGGGAGTGGGTTGGTGGGCTTGCTCGCCTTCTCGTGCGCTTTGTGCGCTGCCTCCAAGTCGCGAGGTTCAGCGATCTCCGCGTACACGTCGAGCAAGTCCACCTTCCCGGCAACAAACCTGTCGTGCAGAACGATCTCGTCCCGCTTACAAAGTCTGCGCATCTCCCAAATGTGGAGGGTGCGAAGGAATCCTTCCCACTCTGCTTCTTTGATGGGGTCGATGGTTTTCAGAGGAAGTAAATCGGATTCCTCCGTGATCTCTGGGGCGACCACCATCGCTTCAGTCATGGCTTGGTTCTCCTATCGGTAGAAATGGCGGCGAGCAGCGCAGCCTGCTGCGGATTGGCCGGTTCCTTTGGCTGCCCGCCTGCGGAAAGGCCGAACTTCTCCGTGCACCAGTCGAGGGCAAGAAGGAAAACCTCATCCTCTTGCGGATCCAACTGTTCCTTAGTCACACCGTCTCCTTTGGCGTGGGTTTAGTAGCGAACCAGTGGTCGCTTCGTCTTTGTTGCTTCCTCGATGAACTTCTCCCGCTTGAAGCCACGGGTGCTGGTCTGCAGCACGTCGGCAAGTCGGCGGGCGATCCCGAGCCTGATCTGGTCTTCGACCTGTGTTTCGTCGATGACTCTGGCGATCTTCTCGGCTTCGATTGCTGTTGCCATTTCAACCTCCTCTCAGCGTGAGGTGTTGGTTTAGGCAACCACCATGACCCGTTCCCACGCTTCACGAGAAATCAGCTCGACGTAAACCTCGATCTCGATTTCGTCGCGTAGGAGCAGCTCGTTGGCTGCCTGATCGGTGTTGTCGTAAGTACCCTCGGCAATTAGTTCAGCGCAGACAACTCGCGCTTGATCTAGGGTCACTTCTCTTACCTCCCAGCTCGTTTTTCTTGGTAACGCTCGACGCATTCCGCGCAGAGATCGCGTCCACAGACGCATGTGCCTCTTGTGCTGATGATGATGTGATGTGCGCAAGGATCGTTGAGATCGATCTTTGCGCCGCAGTACGCCTTGTCTTTCTGAGTAAATGAGATCCCGATGTGCGATGGTTCTTGGAAGAACTTTGCGGGCAGGTCGGGTTTCTCGATTACCGTTACCTGCATCAGTTTCTGATGCCCCCTTTCCTAACTGATTACACAATCAGTTAATAACCCATTATAACCCGGTTAATGGGTCACTTACTAGCTCCGGTTAGCTGAAGGCAGCGTCCCGTGAGGGACGCCACCTTTAACTACAGGAGCGGGTAGATCGAGTCGGTCGTCTTGACCTCCACGTCTGTCGTGCTCGTGGCTGCGGTCAGGACACGGACGAGCTTGCCGAGCTTCGTCTCGGCCGTGTTCGGCTTCGCCACGCTGGAGACCCAGCCGGACTTGCTTTCGTCCTTCGCGATCTCCTCGACCTTCTCCAGCGTCTTCGCGGTGCTGTAGCCGCCGAGCGCTGATGCGACGAGGTTGGTGATCACGTCCTCGCTGAGCGCGAGGATCGCCTCGGTCAGCGCCTCGCGGTCTGCGACGAGCTTCGCCGCCGCCGCCTCGCGGTCTGCGACTTCGGCGTCGAGCTTCTCCTGCAGAATGCCGATCAGTGTTTCCCGTGGGATGAGAAGCGGCTGGTTCAGGTCGCCGCTGTCAACGTCACTCATGTCTGCTCCTTGCTCGTTGTTTTCGCGCCAGTAGATGACGGTGGGGTCGTCTACGGAGACGATCGTCATTTCTGGTGCGTTTGGATGTGCTTCTCGGATCAGGCCGATCACTTCCTGCACGTTCGCGAAGCGGTCGGCTCCTTTCGGACGGTCTGCCGTGTACTCGGTGATCTTGCCGTGGATGTACCAGCCGGTTCTCTTGATCCCCGAGCTGTCTTCCCACGGCTTCCCGCCGTAGTAGATGAGCATGCGCCCCACCCGCTGCTCTGGGGCTTCTTGCCAGACGGTTTCCCAGCCTCCGTCTGCCTTCTTGTAACGGACGCTGAGTTGCCCTTCTGCGTCCGGGTTACTACGCCGAACTTCTTTCGCGGCGTGGATCGCGTTGTTCTGGTCGTACCAGTTGCAGCACAGGTTGGGATGGCGGGTGAACCCCATGTATGTCTGTGTGGCGTTGGCGTCCCCCCACCAGCAGGTGCTGACGAAGATCCGGTACGTGCCGAACTTCGGTTGTTCGTGAGCCAAGTTATTAACCTCCTTTCTGCTTGACCAAGACGCCTGCGTTAACTGCCCGCAGGCGTTTCGTCCCCCGTGGACTCTTCAGTTGGTCTAGATCCGTCGCTGTCCCTGGATGGTTCTGATCCCGAACCAGGTGATGTTTCTGGCGTTCACCCATTCCCAGTCGGTGATTTGGATGACGCCTTTGCCGCCGTAGAAGCGAAGCATTTCGCAAACGTCTTTTGCTTCTTTCATCGTGTCGAAGCTGAAAGACGAAGATTTCTGGTCTATGTAGTTGATGGTGAGCCGGTAGTGAACTTCTGGCTCTGGCTCTGGCTCTGGCTCGGGGTCTGGCTCTGGTGTTTTGCCTGTTGTTGGTTCTGGCTCCGGGTCTGGCGCGGCTTTGAACAGGTCAGTCAGTCCCACGAGCCTCACGTTCCTTCTTGATGATCTCTCTGAGCGCCCGGTTGTCTCTGATCAGGCTGTAAACGCAGACGCAGAGCACAACTCCGCAGAAGAACGTGATCACCCAGAGAATGAGGATGAGCCAGAAGTTGCTCATGACATCCTCTGCCCTTCAAAGGACTCGTAGTCAAACGTGTCCTTAAGGAACCATTTCAGGAACAAAAAAAAGAGCGCTACAGCAACTAGGCCCCAGGAGATTGCCGTCCACCTGTGCCCATACGTCCGAGCTTGCGCAGAACTCCGAGCAGGATCGCCGCTGCGAGCACGACGCAAACGATCTGTGTAATGCCGCCGAACAGGTTCAGGCCGAGCAGGAGCAGGAGCAGCCCGAGGGATATCCACCATGCTTGTTTGTGCATCTCGTGCATGAACTGCCTCCTTGTTTGTTTGGGTGTCCCAACGCCACCAGTCTGTGAGTCCCATTTTGTCTCCCGTTTTTGGCACTTGAAAAGCCCCGCTTGCGCAGGGCTTGTCAAGTCGCAGTTGTGCCGTCAGTTTCTGACGGGCATTTCTGGAACTACCTGGACGAGGTTGATGCCGTCGAGGATGTTCACGTTGTCGATCTTCCCCTCGGCATGCATGGTGTTGCCTTCAATCGCGAGGGCGGTGAAGAAAGAGATCGCGTCGTTGCGGTCTTCAGCCTTCACTTCGACCAGGAACGTGAATCGTTTCTCCATCGGTCTCCTTTCCAACCCATTGGATGCCGAGGACTGCTCCGGCCATGACGCCTGCCCAAAGCAGCATCAGAACGCAGAGCGCGATGACGAGCAGAACGCCGGTCATCGCTTGTGGATGGTGCAGAACTTGCCGTAGGTGGTGCGCTTCATGTTGCAACGCACGCCCCCGTACACGAACTCGCACCGCTGGTGGCTGTTCAACGGCTTGGGCGCAGGCTTGAGCTTGGGCTGCCTGCGGAGCGCGCTGATCGCCTCCATGATGAGGCTCATTGCTGTCTCCTTTCTGAGTCCCCTGTCTAGGAACTCAGAACAGCGCCCCGTGGGGCGCCATTCTCAGCTACTACGCAGGAATCAGTTCCGGAGCCGGGGAGCTTTGAACGTCTGCGATCAGCTCATTAACGAGCTTGCGTGCGCGCTTTGCAGCGAGCAGCTCTTGACGTTCCCGCTCACGCTCAAAAGCAGCGTTTTCCTCAGCTTCCTCGTCGTACTCGTAGTACGTCGCGTAAACACACATAGGTTTTCACCTCCCTTCATAGTTCAGGAAGGCGTCAGAAACTGACGCCAACCTCAACTACTTCCAAGTGCAGGTGAGGCGAACTGCGGAGCCGGGAAGGAACTGGCTGTTGTTGATGTAATCCTCCATCACCTGATTGGCGAGGAACCAGTTGAGCGGTTCCGTCACCGTGTGCCATTCCCCATCCCCGTCTTCGCTCTTAACTTCGACGAGGTAGCTCCACATCAGGCTGTCACTCGATGCCCTGCTGCTCGGCTGATGGCGTCGCACCCGTATTCGGGGTAGCAGGGACGCCCTGCCGGTGCTCCACAGTCGAAACAGTTCTTCGCCTGTGCTTCTTCGTAGACCCGCTCCCGTTCTTCCAGGAGCTGGAATACGGCCTCGGTCCAGTCCGCGACTTCTTTCCGTTCGGCATCGGACATAAGCCCGATTGCGGGCGGGTATGGCGCATCCGACCTGGACACACCGCTGCGGAGTCTGGAGACGAGGACTCGTTTCAGCGACTTAGCGCTGATCTGTCCCATCATGTCTCCCTTCGTAGTTCAAGGCAGCGTCAGAAACTGACGCCACCTTCAACTACTACGGAACTACTTTGCTGAACACCATCTGGCCTGTGGTGACGTTCAGCACTACTACGTGGTGCGTGTCGATCTCGATGCCGTAGCCGGTGACGGTGTTCGGCACACACATGATCGCCCCGGTGAAGTTCTGGTCGCAGTAGATGCCCGCGTACAGCATGATGCTATCTGCGTGGTTCGGGGTGATCGCTTTGCTCGCACCCGGCACTTGCTTGACAGTGAAAAGTGCCTTGATGATGTAGCCGTGTCCTTTGGCGTAGACAGGAACACCGACGGTAACTGTCGTGGTGCTGATCCTGAGCGAGTAGCCGTGTTCGTCCTGCCGGTTGCAGGTCACGATGTTGTTCTGCCCCCGGCAGATCGGGCTGGTTCGCCCGCTGCCTTCCAGAACGTTTCCGAAGGGGTTGGCCTGCGCTGTCACGCAGACGCAAAGCGCAACCAGGATGGTTGCGATCAGTGCCTTTCTCATGGTGTCTCCTTCCACTAGGCACACGATCAGGCCAGCATCGTCTGACTATGGAAAGAGTTCAGCTATGAAGTAGCTGAGGGCAGCGTCAGAAACTGACGCCACCCTTAACTACGTCTCGTACCACCAGTCAAGTGCTTCTTGAACTTGACTGGCTGTGAGGAACGTCCAGTCTGTTCCCCAGTAAATCCAGGCAATACGTGCCTGCTCGGGCGTGATTACGTGCGGGATCAACGCCCTACACCTGGATGTTGTGGTTGGTCTGCATCAGGTCGATCACAGACTCCAGCCACCAACTCATGTTGCAGGCTGACTCAAACATCGTCAGATCGTCGGCAGCAAACGCAACTGCCAGCATCCGACGGATGCTTGAACGGGCACTCTCGATCTCGTCAGGCAACTGCTTCAACGCCTGCTCGGTGCTCACTTGCGAGAGATACTCCGCATTGTCAGCCTTCCACGCTGGTGTGACAGGACCGAACAACTCAGGTCTGTCACTGACTCGACGCATAGATAGCGCCGAGTTGCGCTTCTGGCTCATTGCCGTCTCCTTTCGTAGTTCAGGGCAGAGCCTGCGAAGACTCCACCCTTAACTACGATCAGTGATTCAGAAGCTCCTGCTGTCGAAGCTGTTCTGCGCAGGAGTCTTTCCCACAGTCGTCTCCTGGAGAGACTGCTGGTTCGCCGCAGACAGGGCAGAGGTGGTCGTTTTTGGTGTAGGCCTGCAACGCTTTTCTGCGCTCCGGGTCTGCCAGCAACGGTGTGTCTGCTTCCGTCCACGGCTTAATCGTCCCGTCTCGGGCGATCGTGACCTGTACGCCGTCGTCTCTGAGGATCCAGAGGTTTTCGGGATGCACGTTCGGGTCGAAGATCGCTGAGAGCAGAACGATTTCGCCACCATCGGCAAACTCCGCGAGGGCTGTCACCTGCGGGCCGCTGATGAGCATGTTCATCACCTCCCTTCGTCGTTCTGGAAGCCGTCAGAAATCTGACGGCAACCACAACTACGACGGTGTTCGTGCCCGGTACGCCCAGATGTAGATGGCGAGCAGTACCGGGGTCCAGAACGTCAACCATGCAATCTGGAAGGCGCTCATGCTGTGACGGGTTCTGATCGTGGGTTCGGCCAGCCCATCTTTTCGGCATGCTCGGGTCGGCAGATCCTCTGGCCGTTGAGCATGTCACTGGTTCCGTCGTCGTAGTCGAAATCGAACCAGCCGTCGCCCAGGTCGCGCCCGATCGTTCCGGGACGCATGGTGTAGTAGCAGTACGCTCTATCACCGGGGCGGTGGCTGATGCTCTCATCGTCTACATAGACGAGATCAGTCATCGCTGTCTCCTTTCGTAGTTCAAGGCACCGTCAGTTTCTGACGGCACCTTCAACTACACGAGGATCGTGTCGGGCAGCCGTGACGTGCGGTCGCAGGGCATTTCGTTCACGTACCTGCGTCCGACGGCAGGAACCGCGTTGAACGGTTCCTTCGACGGCTTCGTTGCGACGCGCCTGCTGTCGAGGCATTTCGCATACGACTTGAACGGGACGGCAGTTACCTGCTTGGTCTCGTCTTCCATGCTGTGTCACCTCCTTAGTAGTTCGGGCCGTCCAGTCCAGTCCTGGACGACCCGCACTAATAAGCCAGGGCGCATGGCGCTGTCTCCTTTATCTCCCCAGAGATGGGCGTCAGAATCTGACGCGGTGGGATCTGCGAGGAACAGATCAACTACGCATTTCCCACTGACTAAATTATAACAAGAGGGTGGGGGCAGTTGCAAGTATTTTCAGCGTGACCACCCCAGGAAAAGCATGCTTTTTCATACCGTTTTCTAAAGCATGCTTTCATACCGTTTTCAAACGGAACCATTCATACCGTTTCTTAATCCATACCGTTTCTAAAACGGATCAGTGTTTGCCTGTTCGCTTGCGCCACTCGCGTTTCTGCGCAGATGACGCAGCGCGACACTCATCGCAACGGCATGAGTGGGGCTTGTTGTAGCGCACAGCTGTTCCGTGTTCTGGAACAACGATCGCAGCTCTCAGCTCTGCAAGGTATTGCTCCCGTGGCTTTCTACGCCCGGTGCGATGGTTGTATTCACGGATGTGGTCTGACCATGCTTTTCGGCATTCGTCGCAGCGGCATGCGTTGTTGCTGTAACGGCTGACGGTTCCGTGGTTCGGTATGCGCCGTAACTGCTTCGGCTTCGACTTCCAGTTAACTTTGAACTTGTTGTCTGTTCCGCTGTTCTGGCGTTCGTCAGTCAAGTTAAGTCCTTTCGCCCATTGACAGAAGGGTAAAGAAAAAGCCCCCGTCAGTAACTGACTGACGAGGGCTCTTTCTTGCGTAACGCTCACGGAATCGAACCGTGTTAACCACCCACCATTACCGGGTGGACACTGGCTAGCGCCAGCGCGTTTCTAGTTCATCGCGGCGATCTCTGCCATGAGATCGTCGAGGTCGAGCGAAGTCATGGCGGCAGCGATGCGCTCCGCCATTGCGTTCGTGACCGCGATGCAAACAGGGGTGCACATGCCGTCACCGAAATCCATGACCACGATGTTCCCCTGCGCTTGGTACTGGAACATTCCCATAACCAGTTGCTCCTTCTGTCTAGGACAACTAAGTAAACATTAACACGCCAGTGAACTCACTTTCAACTCGTCAGTTAACTGAACTGGCAACGAACTGTTGAACTCTCTGCTAACTGCGACAGTCGCGCAAACGAGCCAGCTGCGAACTGTTCCTGGGTGCGTCAGTTTCTGACGGTCGGGGCTCTACCTGGTGGGTGGTCGAGGGCACAAAAAAAGCCCCCCACCCGCGAAGGGTGGGGGGCTGGTGGTGCGGTCTAGCGTAGCGCGTGGTCTGGGCGACGTTTCGGTGCTGGAACGGTGAAGCGTGATCCGTAGGGGTAGCGGTCTGCCTGCCGGATTCGATGCCTTCGCTCGGCGCCGATGGCGTTCCAAATCATCATGCGGGTGAAGGCGTTGTGTCGGTTCGGCCAGCAATACCGGATGTACTCGGCAGGACTGGCGATTCCGATTCCGTCACTCATCGGGCTCTCCTTTTTGTGAAGCGGTTCGGGTGGCACCCGAACCCTGGCAACTGCATACGGGGTTGTTGTCTGTGCTGGCAGGAATGGTCTAGCTAGGTGAAGCTACTGGGTCGGTGCGACCCAGAGAGACGCGGCGATTTTCGCGGCGTCCGCTTCGCCTTCCCACTTGCCCGCGAAAATCTTTCCGCAGGCCTTCAGTACGTCGGAAGCGGCGAGCGACGATGCCTCGCCTGCCTTCCGATCCTCCGCGCCGATGTTCTTCGCGGCGAGCAGAGCGGTGTAGAGAGCTGTTGCCAGCTCATGCACCGACCCTGCCGACGCCGCAGCTGCCACGCCACCATCGCGGACCTTCGCAGCTGCCTCGGACACGTTGAGAACGGGGGAGTCCAGCTTCGGCTGTTCCTTCGGAACAACAGCAGCCTTCTCCTTACCCCAGCGACCCACGGCGGGCTCCAGCTTCGACGCGGCGTACACGTCGAGAACAGCCTTCTTCAACGCCGGAGTCGGATCGACCACCAGACGCGGCGGGCGATCGGGACCCTCTGCCTTCTTCGCATCCCCGGACATGCTGACATCTGCCTTCGCAGGCAGACCGCTCCGGTTCGCGAGAGTCCAGTCGGAAATCGCCCGGTCGAGATGCTCCGTCAGAGCAGTACTCACGCGACTCTGAAGCTGCCCGCGAACGGGCTGGTCCAGACCGGCGTAGAACGGGTCGATAACCTTCTCCTTCAGCTCGGCGTAGGCGAGACTCTTTCCGCCGAAGTCTGGCATGCCAGACTGCAACGTGATCGAGAGACGCGCCGCGACGATCTGAGAGGCGACAGTGTGCGAAAAAGCACCTGCCCGGACGAACGCCGCAGCACCAGCCTTCAGAGCCGCAGCAACAGCCTGCGAAGCAGTGTGCAGAGCCGACGAATCGACCGTGGCACCATCCGACGTGTCATACGTCGGAACCTTCGACGGAGCGGGAGTCCGCTTCGCCGGAGTCTTCGCGGGAGTCTGTGTTTCTGTTGTTGCCATTACTGACATCACCCCTGTCTGAGTGATTGAGGGATGCCAGCACAGACAACGCCACCCGCCGCAGCCCACGTCAGTTTCTGACGTGCCCCCGGCAGGCGGTGAATCCCCGTATGCAGTTGTCAAGGTTCAAGTACCAGGTAGGCAGCTACACGGTCGATACCGTCGTGCTTCACCTACTTGCAGTAAGCGTAGCACGCCAGTCGAAGCACCCGCAAATGTTTCCAGCACAGACAACCCCCCAGCCAACCCCACCCCCCAGCACCCCCAGCGACCCACCCCCCAGAGCCACCCCAGAGCGACACAGAACGAGGCAGAGCGAAGCAAGAGTCCCCGCAGCGTCAGTTGGGCCACGTCCCCCGGAGCGACCGTCCGGAGCGACCGTGAGCGACCGTCAGAAACTGACGCTGTTTGTTGCCAGCACTGGCATCGCGACCGTTGCCAGCGCAGGCGACGCGGAGCGTTGCCAGCGCAGGCAAGAGCCCTGTTGCCAGGAGTGGCGACGCGGAGCGTTGCCTCGACTGGCGACTAGTTGTCGGCTCTGGCGACAGATCACGTTGCCAGCGACGAAAACGCGCGCGGTCTACCCGTCAGACGTTTTTTGCTGTGGCGCGGTATCGTTTCTCTTGATGTAGAATCGTGGGACTGAGTTCCGTTACCACGTAAAAGGAGGTTCGTTACTTTGGCTCTATCAAACGCAGAGCGGCAGGCGGCTTTCAAGGCGAAGCAGAAGGCTGAGCGGGAGAGGTATGCGGAGGCTGATCGGGTGGGGAGGGTGTTGGCGAACGATGAGGCTGCGAAGATTGCGGCGTATCGGGCGCAGCATGGTCGTGAGCCGGAGTCTGCGCAGGAGTTGGCTGCGCGGGTTGCGCGGGCGCAGGCGCATTGGCGGTGGCGGCTGGATAATGGGTTGCCGGTTTCGGTGTGGTCGTGATGGCGTTTCGCGATGAGGTTGCGTCTGCGCGTCGGAGGGCTGATGAGGTGCGGGCGATTTTGGAGGGGTTGCAGGCTCCTGCGGCGTTGTGTGTGGTGGCTGTGTGTTTGGAGTTGCGTGCGTTGGGGTTGGCGTTGGAGCCGCACTCGTGACTGTCATGGTGGATTGTTTTTTCTGTGGTGGTCAGGTGGTTGAGGGTCGGGCGTTTCGGCGGGTGACTGGTTGGGAGCGGTTGCGGGGTCAGGGTGGGGCGAATCAGATTGTGTTGCGGGAGGTTGTGGAGGGGAAGTTCGCGTGTGTGTTTTGTGTCGATAAGCTGCGTCGTGGTGTGCCGGTTGCTCAGCGCGGGTTGTTCTGATGCCGTCTCCTGAAAGGTTTGAGGGCAAGCAGGCGTTGTTTTTGCGCCGCCCGATCGCTCACAGGTCGAAGACTTATATTAATGTGCGTTGTACTGAGGTTGAGAAGCGTTTGTGGTTTGAGGCTGCTGGCGGCTATTCGCTGTCGGAGCTGGTGCGGAACCTTTTGAATGAGCACATCGGGTACACGCCTCCTGCGATCCGTCAGCGTCAGGTGTTGGGGAGGCCGCCGAAGCGGGCGTCGGTTTCTGCTGGCTCCCATTGCGGTTACAGTGGTTTGCCGAAGGCTGATTGTTTGTGCGATCTGTGTGTGAAAGGACGGGCATGAGCGACGTTTCTTTGCGCGACCAGGCGGTGGCCGAACTGAAATTAACCACTGTTGGCTACAAGAACTCTAAGTGGACGGTTCCTCCGGCAGGGACGCATTGGGCGAACGCTTTGGCGTTGCTCGCCCAGATCGGTAACACTCCTCCCCCGCCTTCCGGCGTTGTTGTCTACTACAACAACTCTGGTGCGTCGGCGTGGCCTGCAATCCAGGCGGTCGGCGGGAACACCCTGATCTGCGGGGCCGACGACATACCGTCAATGGACGCGCTGAAGGCGTCGGGTGGCAAGGCGTGGGCGACGTTGGGCTACTGGAACGACTCTGCCGGGGCGTTCTCCCGGACCGACCAGGATGTGCTCGCGGCGGCGAAACAGGCTGTTGCCAGCTATCCGGGCGTGATTACCGGCTGGTATGTGGCCGACGAGCCGTCCATGTCGCACAGCAACGCCCCCGCGCTGGTGGCGGCACGCGGTGCGCTCCTCCAATCTGTCCTTAACGTTCCGACGATCATCGCGATGTGGGACACCAGCATCTTCTCCAACTTCAAGGCGACCTGTACGGCGTTCGCGATCGACGGCTACCCGAACCGTGACAACTGGAACATGAACGACATAACCAGTCGGGCGACAGCGGCCGACAACATGGGCATCCACTACTACGGTGTTTTGGGTGCGTTCACCGACGGCGGCGTCTACCAGCTCCCCAACCCCTCCCAGTTAACCGAGATGGCGAACACCTGGAAGGCGACGAAGCAGCTCGGCCAGGCCGTCTACCTGTGGGGGCCTGGGGGCGGGCCAACGTCCGGCGAGCTGCAGAACCATCCTGAGCTGCTGGCCGTCCTGAAGGCGGAATACGCATGATCGGGGCCGGAATCTACATCGGCGGCGGCGTTCTCGTGCTGGTCGTGCTGGTCGTGCTGCTGTTCCTGCTCTTCGGACGCCGTGGCTAAAGACCGCACCATCGTTTTCCAGGGCGCGACGCTGTACCCGAAACAGCGGGACGCGATCTACGACCCTGCCCGCATCAGCTGCATCGAGTCCTCGACCAAAGCCGGGAAAACGGTCGGGGCGTTGGCCTGGATCATCGAGCAGGGGCTGAGGGGCGAACCCGGCCAGAACTACTGGTGGGTCGCCCCCGTCTACACCCAAACCGAGATCGCCTTCCGCCGCTGCTGGAACATGCTTGAACCACTTAAAGCAATGTGTAAGCGGAACCAGTCGGCGTTCTTCATTCTGCTGCCCAACCAAACCCGGATCATGTTCAAGTCCGGCGAGCGCCCAGACGACCTCTACGGCGAAGACGTGTACGCCTGCGTCATGGACGAAGCGTCCCGGATGAGAGAGGAGTCATGGCATGCAATCCGATCCACTCTTACCGCAACCCGAGGGCCTGTACGAATTATTGGAAACGTTCGTGGACGAAAAAACTGGTTCTACCGGCTCTCGCGTCTTGCGGAGTCGGGTGTCGATGGAATGGCCTTCCACCGAATCACCGCATGGGACGCTGTTGAAGCTGGAGTTTTGGCTCGCGAAGAAATCGACTCCGCCAAACGAGACTTCATCCGGCTAGGCCAAGAGGACGTTTTCCGCCAGCTGTACATGGCTGAGGCATTGGACGACGCCTCCAACCCGTTCGGCCTGCGAGCGATCGAAGCCTGCTGCGCCGGAATCGAGTTCTTCTCGCCCGACTCACCGATCGCAGCCGGAGTAGACCTCGCCGGACGCGGGGCGGTTAATGTCGTGAAGACCGGCGATGCGGAATCCCGTGACTGGACGGCCGTCTGCCTGTTCGACCGCAACGGCCACGCCACCTATTTGGACCGCTTCCGCAAACCCCACCGGGAAACCACCCTGGAGATCGTCCGCAGAGTCGGGCGGGTGATGGCCTACGTGGACTCGACCGGCACCGGCGACGCAATCGTCGAAGACCTGCAACGCCGAGGCGACATGCGCGTCCTCGGCTACACCTTCACCGACCGCTCCCGGCAAGACCTGCTGGAAGGGCTGGCGTTGGCGCTGCAAGAGGAAAAGATCCACTGGCCCGACTTCTCCACCAGCGACGGCAAAGGCAGCCTCCGCGACGAGCTTGAATCGTTTGAGTACAGCTACACGCCACGCGGTGTCCGTTACACCGTCCCCGACGGGATGACCGACGACCTGGCAATGGCCGCAGCCCTCGCGGTCAAACGGATGCCCTGGAAGCGCCTGACCGTCAGCCAGCCGATGAACCTGCCCCTGCACGGATCCCGCTGGGACGGCACCGGAGACACCGAAGCGTGGCGCAAATACCAGTCCGCCAAACCAGGAACGATGCAGGTTGAGGAGATCAGCGAACTCGCGCTGCCCGTCCTGACCGCAGGCCAGGGCGGATCGAAATGGACTGAAGCAGGTTGAAAGTGCCCCCCGGTTCCTGTTGAATCGGGGTATGGAGAACCAAATCACAATTAAGACGGACGGCACCGCTGCGGGCACCCAGGTGTACGCCAGCAACGGGGTCGCCCTCACCGACGTGCAGAAGCTCGACCTGAAGATCGAGGCGGGCAAACCCACTGTCTGCACCATGACCGTGCTGGAGATCAGCGGCGAGCTGCAAGCCGAAGTGACCGCGATCGAGAAGAAGATCGTGCCGCCGCTCCGCCTGGAAGAATCGATCCAGCTGCGCATCTCGCCCCCCCAGCGACACCTGGGCCGGATGCGCTCCCGCTACATCCTGACCAAGTTCACCCCACTCCCCACCTGGGGGACAAGCACCCAGCTGCTCGGCAAAGGCTGGATGGCCCCGATCGGCCCGCTCACAATCGAAAGGATGGTGAAGTGAGAGTTGAACTAGATTGGCCAGAGGCGGCAATAGCCGCCCAGGTCGGTATGAGACGGCAAATCGAGGCGTTGAGGCAGCATCGTCCCGATCGCCACGGCTTCGACGGCGAAGACGGTTGGACTATTCACATCGAGGGTGCGGCTGGAGAGATGGCCGTAGCCAAGCTCCGCAATCGCTACTGGAACGGTTCTGTCAATACCTTCAAAACTGGAGGTGATGTCGGGGCTGTTCAAGTCAGGACAAGGAGCAAAGCTCATTACGATTTGATCGTCAGAGACGATGATCGCAATGACGACGCCTTCTTCCTCGTCATAGGTCGCATCCCTGTGTTTGATGTTGTGGGCTGGATTAAAGGCAGGGACGCCAAGAGACCAGAATGGCTTCAAACCTACGGGGAAAGACCACCAGCCTACTTCGTCCCCCAATCGGCGCTGACGCTATGAGGCTGGTCTGCTGCTACGTCGAGGATCAGATCAAAGACGACACGATCCTGGCGATCGAACAGCATTGGGGTGACGCAGATTTCCATGTACTCAGTACAAGCGATCCGGTCGGATACGTGAAAACAATCCACGAGTATTGGAAAGAAGCAATCGGCATCTTCATCGTTGAACCAGACATAGTAATTCGACCAGATGTGGTAGATGCCGTTTTATATTGTGATTGTGATTATGGTTGCTTTCCCTACGAGTGGCTGACGAACGTCGGGCCAGCGTTGGGATGCACCTGGTTCCGCTCCGCGTTCATGCGGAAATACCCGAAAGCAATCGAGGAGGTATTGAACAGCCGAATCTCATGGAGGCAATTCGATGTGTTTCTGATGCGTCACCTTTTGGCACGACAATACGGCGAACAACCGCACGTCCATCTACCGCCAGTGGAGCATCTGAACGAACATAAACACCTGCTGCCAAACGCAGACCCGACTCCAATGATGGAGGTTCCAAGTGACATCGGCAATTTGTACTGAGTGCAAGCAAGAAAAGCCCATTTCTGCCTTCACCAGAGACACGAACTCCGGTGGCGGCTATCGCGGAGAGTGTCGCAACTGTCGTGCCAACCGCAGACGGATCAGATACGCCCTCAACAGGGGATTCCGGTTCGCTCACGTCGGCCGGGTTGAAAGGGTCTCATGGCTGAGCCGCTAGCGATCACCGTCATCGTCCCCACCATCGGCCGTCCGACGTTAGAGCGCTGCCTGCGCTCCTTCCTGCCCGACCTGAGCGGAAACGACGAAGTGGTCGTGATGGTGGACGGCGACCTGCCACACGTCGAGTTCCTCTGCCAGGAGCTGGCCCGCGAGTTCCCGCTCCCCGTCTGGACCTACGCCTGGGAGACCGAACAGGGCAACTGGGGCCACCCGCTGCGCAACATGGCGCTCGACCGTTTCGTGGACACCTCGCACGTCTGGACGATCGACGACGACGACGTGGCAGCACCCGGAGCGATCAAAACACTAAGGAAGTACATCCAGCACGACTTCGTGATTTTCAAGATGGAGTTCGGGCCGGGAAGCCACGCCGACGGCATCACCTGCTGGCGATACAAAACGATCATGCATGGCGACGTGGGCACCCCGATGATCTTCGCCCGCAAGTCCGACTCCCGCTTCGGCCTGCACTACTCCGGCGATCTTGACTACGCGAAGGGGCTGAAGGCAATCTACGGCGAACCGACCTGGGCACCAGAGGTAATCGCCCACATCCGACCGGAGGAAACCGATGCTGCACTTTAAATGGATCTTCACCCTGACCGACGCGGCCGGGGGCGGCACCATCACCGCCGACCACCGGGACGTGAAGAAGACGCTCGACAAACGCCCGCCGTTCTCCCAGCCCCAGCTGGTCTACGAGGTGTTGGACGGGCGGGTGTGGCGCAAGCTGTGGCCGGAAGACATCCAGCGGGTCGAGCAGGAAACGGTGTGAATGCACTGGTTGAACCACCAATACTGGTTCAACGAAGGTGCCAACTACTGGCAGTGGATCACGTCGTTCATCGCGATTGGTGGCTGGTCAACTGTGCTCTGGCATCTCTGGCATAACCGCTGCTTCTACTGCTACATCCGCCAGGGCCAGGTCCCGATCGAGGGGACTGTGCATAAGGCCTGCAAAAAGCATGCGACCGAGAATGGACATATGCATTGAGAGCGATCATCTTCAGCAAGGACAGGCCAGCCCAGCTCGACCTGCTGCTTAATTCGATACTGAAGAACTTCAATGGTTTGTTCGCCAGCGTTGTTGTGCTCTACAAGGCGACCGCCTCGGAGTTCGACCAGGGCTACGACCTGATCTTTGAGCTGCACCAGCAGACGCTGATGATCCCCCAGCAGGGTTTCTTCAACGACACCAAGCAGATCCTGGACAGCCACTGGTCGCATGTCGCGTTCCTGACCGACGACGACCTGTTCTACCGGCCGTTCCGTTACGTCCCCTACCCGCAGGAGGCCCTCGATGCCGACCCTGATCTGCTGACCGTTTCGCTCAGGTTGGGCGGCAACACCACCTACTGCTACCCGATGCGCTGCGAGCAGATGACGCCCTCCGGGACGGAAGTCAGCGGCGACATGCTCAAGTACATCTGGCGGAGCGGCCAGTGGGACTTCGGCTACCCGGCGTCCCTGGACGGGAACGTGTGGCGGCGCGACGATCTGCAGGAGCTGCTTTGGGGCAAGGAGTTCTCCAACCCGAACGAGCTGGAAGACGTGCTTGTGAAAGCAACGAAGAGCGCACGTCAGAAACTGACGGGCATCTACCAGGAGAGCTGTCTGGTCAACATTCCTGCGAACATCGTGAACACCACCCATCGCAACCGTCACGGCGAGACGTACCCGTTCGCGGCCTACGATCTGAACCGTGAGTTCCTGAACGGGAAGCGGCTGTCGTTGGGCGGGATGGATCTGAGCAACATCGACGCTGCCCATTGTGAGCGGCAGCTTGTCTTCAACTACTGAAAGGCACTCATGGAACAAGATGAGATTAAGACGTGGTGGGATGCGTTCGCGCAGGCCGGTGGGCTTGATCAGCTAGAAACCTGGCTTGGTGGACCGGACGCACCCTCCCGGCTCCGCATCCGGCAGCGGATCGCTGAGTGCGAATACAAGACCGTGACCGACTGCGGGGCCGGGTTGGGCATCGACTGGATCGGCATGCAGAACATCAGCTACCCGGTTGACTACATCGGGGTCGAGCCGTCGAAGGCCCTCAGAGATGCGTCAGACAAGATCGCCCACACCTACGGCAAAGGCAAGATGCCTTTGGTCGAGGGGACGATCGAGAAGCTGCCGTTCCAGGACTCAAGCCGCGACCTGGTGTATGCCCGCCACATTCTGGAGCATCTGCCGAAGATCCAACCTGCCCTGAACGAAATGATCCGGGTGGCCCGCTTTGAGGCGGTGGTGGTGTTCTTCATGCGCCCAGGCAAGGAGACCTACCTGACCAGGGAGATCGACGGGCTGTGGCAGAACTGGTGGTCGAAGTCTGAGATCGAACGTGTGCTTGAGCTGAACGACAAGGTTGAGGTGTGGTTCTGGGAGACGCTGCACAACGAGGTTCTGCTCCATATCTACGTGAAGGGTTCCACAGTTGTTGATCTGTCCCGTGTGGGAAACCGTCTGCTGGACACGATCACCGAGGAGCCAGCTCCCGAGCCGGAGCCTGTCGATGCGGCAGCCGAGGCGGAGACGATGGTGGACTGGCCGTCTGTTTCAAACGTGGCTCCGCATGAGGCCGAGGCTTTGCGCAGGGCGGGCAGGCTGTGATCGAGAAGCTCGTCGTTTGGGGCGGGCACAAGGATCTGTCGTCGCACCGGCACATCCATCGCCACTACCACGAGACAGCCCGGAAGATGGGGATTCAGTCGGTGTGGGTGAACGACATCGAGGCCCGAAACGATTTACTGGGACCCGGCGTTACCTGCATCGCGATCGACATCGACAGCGAATACCTCGACTACGTTGAGGGCACCCGCTATGTGCTGCACAACTTCGACGCCTCCCACGTCGTCTGTCAGCACGCCCCACCGGAGGACATCCTCCGTATGCAGGTCTGGACGGACGCGGCGACCGGCGAGAAATGGGATGAGTGCCGCTCGTTCGACAAGGACGGCCGGATCGTTTTCTTCCCCTGGGGGACGAACCTGCTGGCCGAGGAGTTCATGGAGCCGGTCTTCAACACCACCAGCAACGAGGCTGTTTTCGTCGGGGCGATCTGGTCTGAGCGTTCCTCGATGGGCGAGCTGGGCAACGAAATGGTGATCTCCGAGCTGCGCAACCGGCTGGAGGGGCTGGGCTTCAAGTTCGTTCACTACACCCACATCTCCGACGAGGACAACGTGCGGCTGATCCGGCAGGCGAGGCTGGCCCCGGCGATCGCTGGCGGCTGGCAGGTCGGGCATGGCTACCTGCCCTGCCGTTGCTTCAAGAACGCCTCCTACGGCCAGCTGATGTTCACGAACGTGCATGCGGTGAACAAACTGTTCAGCGGTGCGACGGTGGCTGGCAACGGCACGAAGGAGCTGCTGGAGAACGTGCTGAAGCTGCGGCAGAAGGACTTTTCCGAGCTGGTGCGTGAGCAGCAGAAGATCGCAGCCCGTTACACGTACCGGCAGAACCTGGAAAACATCGACCGTGCGTTTCAGGAGCTGCGATGAAAACCACATTGGTCACCGTTGTGACCGGGGAGATTTACGAGAAGTTCGCTGATGATCTGTTCGACTCAGCCGAGCAGTTCTTCCACCCCACCGACGAGGTGGAACTCCTGATGCTGTCAGGGACACCTGGTTGGCCGGAGGCAACAATGCTGCGTTGGCATCATCTGTTTCTCGGCTTCCCAGAGTCTGACTACGTGTTCATGTCTGACGCCGACATGCTGTTCGTCGCAGATGTGTGGGACGAGATCCTGCCCAACGACGGGATCACCGCAACTCAGCATCCCGGCTACGTCGGAGAGGTAAAGGAGCGACTCCCCTACGAGCGACGCCCGGAATCATTCAGCTATGTCGCGCCACATCGTGGCGGCACCTACTACTGCGGAGGTTTCGTCGGTGGAACAGCAGAGGCGATGTTCGACCTGGCCGAGATCGTCTCTGACAAGATCAACCTTGACCGGGCCTCCGGAGTGACTCCGGTCTGGCACGACGAAAGTGCTCTCAACCACACTTTGCTGCTGGTCAAGCCCGAAGTAGTTCTCACCCCGTCCTACTGTTATCCAGATAACGACTCGTACTACAAGACGTTCTGGCCCGAGCAGTACGAGCGGAAGCTGGTTGCCCTGGATAAGACACCCGCCCAGCGGGTGGGGCGATGAGCGATCTTGCCTCGTCCTACTGGCGGATGCGTTACAGCGACCCGAACGGGGTTAAGCACCACTCTCGGCAGAACTACCAGATTTCCCGGGATTTTCTCCGTCAGGCACGCGAACACCCCCTGATCAACGCTGCCCTGGCAGGCCCGGCGATCATCGAGATCGGCTGTGGCACCGGCGAGCTGTCCGCGATGATCAACGAGCTGTACAGGCCAACCACGATCTTCGCGACCGACTTCTCCCGCGAAGCAGTTAACCAGGCGACCGTTAAGCATCCGACGTTGTTCTTCCGCAAGTTCGACATCCTCCACGACACGATCGGCCATTTCTTCGACCTGGCGGTCGCGTCGAACGTGTTGGAACACTTCAAAGACTACGAAACGATGCTGGAACGGATGTTCGGTTTGGCAGACCGGGTGCTGATCCTGGTGCCGTACCGGCAGAAGGGCCTGGACGGATACGACATGGAGGGCGGGGCCGGGCACGCCGTCTCCTTCAGCCTGACCAGCTTCAAGCACTACCAGACGGTGGAGGCGTTCACGTTCGAGACTCCGGGCTGGACGCACAGCGGCGGCCGGGAGGTTCCGAAGCAGCTCGCGATCCTGTTGGCGCAGAAATGATCACCGTCTTCATCGGAACCTTCAACCGCTACGAAACCCTGGAACGGACGGTCAATTCGTACAGGTGGATGACGACTCCGCATGAGTTGGTGATCGTCGACAACGGCACCGACGACCCACGCTGCCGGAGGCTGTTGCGCGACCTGAAGTTCCAGAAGCGGGTGAAGTGCGTCTACAACCTGCCCGGCTGCAACAACATGGAGGAGGCGACCGACAACTTCAACGTTGCGATCCGCGACCAGTTCGAGACGGACGGCCAGGAATGGTTCGCCGTCTCCGAGGCGGACGTGTCGTTCGAGAACACACATCCGGATGCCTTCGACGTCTACCTGGAAGTCGCTGAACACATGCAGACCGCTGTCGGCCCGCATCTGCGTGTCGACGCGGAAATCCCGACCTACTACCCGCTCCGCTCCCGCGTCTTGGCCTGCGAAACCTGGATGCAGTACCGGCAGGACATGCAGGAGGTTGACGGCATCTTTTTCAACAAATGCCAAACCGACACGACGTTCCATCTGTTCCCGCGCACCAGGTTCTTCAACCGGCTGCACATGAACCCGATCCGGGTCGGGCCGCCCTACGACGCCATGCATCTCGACTGGTACCTGAACATCTTCGAGCCGAACTACGAAAACAGCGTCTACATTCCAGGGCTGCGGCCTGTTGGCTCCTGGGGGAAAGCCTGGATCCGTGAGTTCTGGTTTGCGTTCCAACGCTCGCCGGAAGAGGCGTACCAGCTGCTGCTGCGGGAGCCGATCATCCCCGACCTGGACAACGCGTCGTTCATGCTCTCGTGGTGCCACCAGTACGGCCACGGCTGCGAGCGTGATTTGGAAAAGTCGAAGTTCTACCTGCGCCGGGCGATCCCGCACCCCGGTGATCACTACTGGCCCTACGAGAAGAACTGGATGGCGATGATCTATGAAAACGACTTCGAATCACTCGGCTGGGGTTGACGCCTTCGTTGTCGGCTTCGGCCGACCCGATCTGCTCTGGGAACAGAAACGGCTGATCGACAAGTTCTGCCCGGAAATCAACGGCATCTGTGTGATCGACAACACGATCACCAATCCGAAAGGGATGGAGCAAACCTGTTTGCAGCTGGGTGTCGGCTACATGCGCACCCCTGGCGGCTCGACGCTCCACAACGACGCCCTCAACCACGCCGCGAGGGTGGCACGCGAAAAAGGATCCCGTTACTGGATCACCCTAGACCATGACGTGTTCCCCCGTCACAATGTGACGCTGATCGACAAGATCAGCAAGGCCGGGTTCTACGGGATCGGCCAGTCGCACCCGCCGTCGCAGAAGCAGTATCTGTGGCCCGGCTTCTGCGCGTTCGACCAGGAATGGTTGGGCGACCGGATACCGAACTTCGACGGGATCCGTGGCGAACGGAAACGCGACGACGGCGACTGCGGCTCGATGCTCTGGTCGCTGTTCACGCCGGAGGACTGGGCGAAGATGCACCGGCCCGAACATGGTTACGGGGTGATCCGGCCGGAGGACGGCTACGGGCTGCAATCGCACGGCTACGAGTTCTTCGACGGCTGGATCCACTTCACGAACGCCTCCAACTGGATGGAAGTTCCGAAGCCGTTGGATAGGGACAAAATGCTGCGCGACATGATCAAAGAGCTATGAGCATCGCGTCCGCGCTCGGAATGAGGGAGACTTACCAGGTGATCCTGGAACGCGACGCCCTGCGGCCGGAAGGCGTCACAATCGTGATCCCCTGTTTCGAACAGTCGCACTTCCTGGCTGAGGCGTTGCTGTCCTGCACGAAGCAGACGGTGCAGCCGGTCGAGATCATCGTCGTCGACGACGGCTCAACACCGATGCATGCGGCGAAAACCGAGGAACACTGTTCGAACTACCACGCCCGCTATGTGCGGGTGACGAACCGTGGTTTGCCGTCAGCCAGAAACACCGGGCTGATGCTCACCCGGAGCGACGCTTTTCTGCCCCTCGACGCCGACGACTGGATCGAGGACACCTACATCGAGAAGATGTATCCGCTGCTCAGGGACGCCGACGTTGTTGTCCCTGGCCTCCAAGAGCACGGCCCGACCCGGAATGGCACATACATGCCAGGATACGATCGGCCGCTCGATCAGGTCACCGTTGATGTGATGTGGGAGTTCAACCGCACCTACTACTGCTCCCTGTTCCGGACGGAGTTGCTGAAGTCGGTTGGAGGCTACAACGGCCGGATGACGGACGGGTTTGAGGACTACGACCTGGCGATCGACCTGATGACTCGTGGTGCGAGATACGCTGCGGTTAACGAGGTGCTTTTCCATTACCGCACCCGCCCTGACGGGATGCTGACCGACGCGATGGGGAAACAGCATCTGATCAAAGCGGAAATGCGCCGCCACCACCAGATGTAAGCTCCGGCCGGATGGCCCGGCTGATCGAGGTTAAACACCACGCGATCGAACAGTTCCGGGAACGGTTTCCGATCCGTTTGCGCCGTGAGGAATTACGGCAGCTGATCGCCCATGAAGTGCAGTCGGCGTTGGATGAGGGCCGATATTCGTCGAAGGAGCCGCGCTGGTCGAGAGGCAAACGCGCCCGTGGCAAACGGAACTTCCATGAGATCGACCGCACGTTACGCTTCTGCTGGACACAAGACGAAAAACGTCTCTACCTGATCGACAAGAGAGGCTCAACAGTTAGGGTGATAACCTCGATCCGCCCGTCGGGCGATACTTCTGATCTGTGAGCGAAATCGAAAGAGCCAACTACCGGTGGAACGGCGACTTCGGTCCTCGCGAAATCATCTCGTTTACTAAAGCCGCCAGCCCGCAGGCGAAATACTGGTTGGGTGGTGGCGCCGACATTTACGAGGAGTACGGCCGTTCCGGTCTGCGCCACTGGGGCGGCTTCGTCTTCGAGGAATGGCTTAACCAGCTTCAGCAGGGACGGCAGGCCGCCCAGGTTTACCGGGAAATGTCGGACCAGGATCCGATCATCGGCGCGATCCTGTACGCGATCCAGTCGTTGATGCGCCGGGTGTCATGGTGGTTCGAGGAGAAAGACACCCGTGGCGCCGTCTGGATGCAGTCGGTTTTGGACGACATGATGTTCTCGTGGGAGGACACGCTCGGCGAGATCCTGTCGTTCCTGCCGTACGGGTACAGCTACCACGAAATGTGCTTCAAGATCAGGAACGGCTACAGCCCTGTCCAGTCGTTGAACAGCCGTGAGACGGACGGCACGATCGGCCTGGCGAAGATCCCGCTGCGGGCCCAGGACTCGCTTTGGAAATGGGTTTTCGACGATGTTGGCGACATTGAAGGGATGATCCAGAACCCGCCGCCGGACTATCTGCTTCGGTTCATTCCGCGTGAGAAGGCGCTGCATTTCCGGACGACGGTGTTCAAGGACAACCCGGAAGGGCGCAGCATCCTGCGCAACGCCTATCGCTCCTGGTGGTTCGTGAAGAACATCCAGCAGATCGAGGCGATCGGGATTGAGCGCGACCTGGCCGGGCTGCCGGTGCTGACGCCGCCGGAAGGTGTCGACATCTGGGATGTAAACGACCCGGACATGGCGCAGATGCTGCAGCAGGCGAAGGTGACGGTTTCGAGCATTCGCCGGGATGAGCAGGAGGGTGTGGTGTTGCCGTTCGGCTGGACGTTGGAGCTGCTGAACTCGGGCGGCCACCGCCAGTTCGCGGCCGGAGACGTCATCTCTCGTTACGAGACACGGATGGCAACGTCGGTGCTGGCCGACCTGGTGATGATGGGCCAGGACAAGGTCGGCTCGTATGCGCTGTCGGTGACGAAGAAAGACATGTTCTCCGCCTCGTTGGGCGCCTATCTGGACATCATCAGTTCGGTAATCAACACCCAGATGATCCCGACGCTGTGGATGCTGAACGGGTTCAAAGACCCGATGCCGAAGCTGTGCCACGGCTCCGTCGAAACGATCGACCTGGACACGTTGGGCAACTATGTGGGCAGGGTCGCGAAGGCAGGCGCCCCGATCGACTGGTCGACGGCGCTGCCGTGGATGAACGACCAGGCTGGTATCCCTGCCGCTTCCCCCGACTGGGATTACACCGCTCTGCCGCAGCAGAACAGCGGCTTCGGTGACAATTCGACAGAGGACTCGTCGGGGAGCAGCGGCGAGAACAACAAGTCGTGATCGACCTGAACGGGGTAACTACCCGTCCAAAAGTCGATGGAAAGCTATTCCAACTTCTTAAGGGCCAGGCGAAGCCACGCGACCTGAACCTGCGGGTGCATGGCATGCATCACGCGCCGCAGAACCATCTGATCTACCGGATGGAAACCAGGGACGGCCACTACGTTGGGAAAACGAACCCGACGAAGCTGAGGGCGAAGAAGGGCGACATTCTCCACATCCAGGCGAACGACTTCGCGTCCGACGCTTCCGGCGACCTGATGTGGATTAACCCGAACGTGGTTGCCCATTACAAGGATTCCGCCCATTCGTGGCGTGAGTTGCAGGCGCTGGCCGGTGGTGAGCTGTACAAGGACACAGCGCCCGGCCCGGCCGGTGATCTGCCCCCGGCCGGTGACCAGGGTGCGTCGTCGGCGATGCCGCCTGCGTTGGACGAGATGAGTTTGGCTGCCGCCTCCCCGGTCGGGCCGCCGTTGAGTTCCGTCCACGTCAACCGCCCACTAAAGGACATTTCCGTTGGCTACATGGGTCGTACGAAAAAGCTGCGCGTCAGCAAGGCCGACAAGGTTAAGCAGCTCGTCTACGGGGTTGTGTTGGAACCGAACACGCTCGACTCCCAGGACGACTACATGCTTCCGAACCAGGTCGAGAAGGCGGCCCACAACTATCTGAAGAAGTCGATCCGGGGCAAGGCGTCGGTGTCGAAGCTGCAGCACCGCAAGCCCGGTTTCTTCAAAGACAAGCCGTCGGTGGTTCCGGTCGAGTCGTTCATCGCCCCCGTCGATTTCACCTACGACGGGAAGGAGATGATCAAGAAAGGAACCTGGGTGCTTGTCCTGCATGTTGAGGACAAGCAGGTGTGGCAGGACGTGCTGGCGGGGAAATACACCGGCCTGTCGATCGGTGGCTCCGGTATCCGCCAGTCCTACCATGTGCCGGTACCGGCCGACTTTATGGGCCATTTGGAGCCTGAGGATTGGGCTGCGTCTATCAACGCCCAATTCAACGTTCCGGGTGCAGGTGGATGATCTTGATGTTGGATTCGACACCATCGTGGGTCGGCAGCGTCCCAACTTGGTTCCTGCTCATCGTCGCGATCGGCGCCGCCTGGCGTCTAAGTAGAGGCGGCGGCGGCTCGGCGGTTCAGGAGCTGTCGGAGGCGAACAAGGTGCTGACCGAGGCGCTTGAAAAAGAGCGTCTTTTGGGTGCCGACCGTCAGCGCCGCATCGAACTGTTGGAACACAAAACCGACGTGTCGATGGTGTTGGACCCGTTCATCAAATGGGCGAACGAGCATGAGCAGGCCGACATTGACCGACATGAGATCACGGTGAAGGCGTTCAACCATGTGGTTACCGAGCTGAAAAAGGCCGACACACGTTCCGATGAGCGGGCGAAGGTTCTGGCGAAAACAACAGCCGAAAACACCGAGGCGAGCCTGGTTGTACTGCAGAAGATTTCTCAGCACCTGGATGATCTGAACGGCTCCCTGGCCGACGTTAAACGGATGGCTCTCGGCAAATAGAAGAACGTTCTTTATTCGGGTGGCGATAGAACCCCCGAATGAAGCTTCTAACCGATGTAGATGGAGACGAGGTCTCTCTCGTCGAACGCGCCGCAAACAGGCGGCGTTTTTTGCTGCTGAAGGGAGCAAGGAAATTGGACACAGAGCTTTCGGACATCCTTGAAATCCCGTGGGAGCGTGAGGGTTCTCTCCTGGACGAGATCCGCAAAGACGGCCTGAACGACGAGACAGTCGAGAAGGCTGTTGTTGCTGCGGTCAGGCTGCTCAAGGGCGTCGAGGGCGAGTTCTCTCCCGAGCTGATCGAGAAGATCGGCACCGAGCTGTACGGCCGGATCAACCCGCCTCTGAACACCACCACGGTGTCGGGGATGGGCGACCTGTACGGATCGTCTAGCGGCGATGACACAGACGGTTCCGCTAGTGGCGCCCCCAAGGACGGGTCAGGAACCGACGGTGAGCTGTTCGGGACCGGAGAGACGGCGCCGAAGGTAGCCGCCGACCATGCTCCTGGTTGCGACGGCGATTGCGGAGGGACCTGCATGGCGAAGGATGCCGGTGACGGCCCGGAGGACGACGCCAACGATCAGAAACCAAGTTTCGCTGACAGGTTCAAGCGGAAGGGCAAGCAGGCTGTTGCCAAGGAAGACCCGGTTGATGCCGGGGGAATCGACGACACAGAAGGGGGCACAGTGGAGTTCCAGGTGCCGGTACAGAAGGAAGACGGGGGCTGGGACTACACAGGAGTCCCCGAGGAGGCCCGCGCATTCTTCTCGACTCAGATCGAGAAGGCGGACAAGATGGCAAAGGATCTGGCTGAGGCGCAGGAGCGTCTGCAGAAGGCCGACGACACGATGAAGCATCGCGAGGCTCTCGCGAAGGCCGCTTCGCTGTCGCATGTTGCCCCCGCAGATGATCTTGCCCCGATCCTGAAAGAGGCTGCCGAGAAGCTGGCCCCGGAGTCGGTGGAGAAGCTGCATGAGCTTCTGTCGGCTGCGGAGACGCGGATCGCGAAGGGCGACCTTTTCACGGAGCAGGGCAGCCGGGCGACGGCCGACGGTACACCGAAGTCGGATGCTTACTCGACCGCGGTTGAGAAGGCGTCGGAGATCGTGTCGAAGTCGGACGTGAAGATGTCTCAGGAGCAGGCGCTGGCACGGGTGTTCGAGCAGGATCCGAGCCTGTACAGCAAGTATCTCGCTGAGACCGGAATCGGGAGGATCTCGTAATGGCCGGTCCTGCTTACGGAACCAATACCGGCCAGGACTTCACCCTTCAGGCCAACACCGATCAGACAGGCAACCAGTTCAAGTTCGTGCAGTTGGCCTCGACGGGCTATCTCGTCGTGGTCTCCACGGCTGGTCAGCGTGCGATCGGTGTCATGCAGGACGCACCGGTCGGCTCCTCCTCGGCGCCGGTTGCTTCTCAGGTGCGCATGCTCGGCCCGACGAAGATCCAGGCTGGCGGAACGTTCTCTGCCGGTGACCTTGTCACGTCGGATGCGTCCGGCAAGGCAGTGAAGTACACGGGTTCGACGGTGTTCACCGGAACGCCGTACACCGTCTCGGGGAGCCAGGTGCTTGGGGTAGCTCTACAGGCAGGCGCTGCTGGTTCTGACACCGCAATCCTGTTCAACCCATCCGGCCTTTGCGCCGCGGGCGACTAAGGGAAAGGAGCTGAGATCAAATGGCAGAACCTACCCTTAGTGCTGTACACGTAAACCGCCCGCTGACGAACATCAGCCAGGCGTATATGCAGGACTCGACCGACTACATCGCGGACAAGATTTTCCCGGTGGTGCCGGTGCAGAAGCAGTCGGATCGCTACTTCATCTACACGAAGGGCGACTGGTTCCGTGATGAGGCGACTGAGCGTGCCCCTGGCACCGAGTCGGCTGGTGGCGGGTACGGGCTGGACAACACACCGTCGTACTACGCGCCGGTGTATGCGTTCAGCGTCGACGTTGATCCGCAGATCAGGGCGAACTCGGACGAGCCGCTTAACGCGGACCGTGACGCGACCCTGTTCATCACGCAGCGGATCCTGCTGAAGCGGGAGATCCTGGTTCAGAACACGGTGATGGCAACATCGACGTGGACGGGTTCGACGACGGGCGGCGACATTACGCCGTCGCCTCAGTGGAACCTCGCGAACTCGACGCCGCTGGAAGACATTGAGGCCCAGATTTGGGCTGTCAAGCAGACGACGGCGAAGTTCCCGAACCGGTTCATCCTCGGCCCGCGGGTCTGGGAAGTCCTGAAGAACCACGACGAGATCGTGCAGCGCATCAAGTACACCCAGCGGGGTGTGGTCACCACGGATCTGCTGGCTTCGCTGATCGCGCCTCCGGGAGTGGACAACTTCCAGGTGCTCGTCGGTGCCGCCATCCAGAACCTGGCGAACCAGGGTGCGACTGACAACTTCCAGTTCATCACCCCGACGAAGGACTGTCTGCTGCTCTACGCGGAGCCGCAGCCGGGAATCATGGTTCCGTCGGCCGGGTACATCTTCACCTGGGTTGGTTTGCTTGGTTCCGGGTCGTTCGGGTCGCGGATCTCTCAGATCCCGATGCCGTGGCTTGGGATCGGCACCGTCCGGACTGAGGCTGAGCTGGCGTTCGCAACCAAGATCGTGGGTGCCGACCTGGGAGCGTACTTCCACAACGCGGTATCTGCGTAAGCGGGTAGCTGGGGGTAAAGTGGGGGGCCGGTAGGAGCGGCCCCCCACATACCAAGGAGGAAGTCATGGTTACGCAGGCGCAACGAGAAAGGAAGCTGGCGGAGTTGCAGATTCAGTACACGTACATCGCGACGTTCCCGATCACGGTTGAGCATCCTGTCGGTTCGGGCGAGATCGTCAGGTATGAGCCTGGCGATGTTGTCCCTGCCGGTGAGTGGGGTGCTGCCGCGGCGAACCTGATGGAGATGGGGAAGATTGAGCGGTTGCAGGTGAACGTGTCTCCGTCGGGTGAGGTTGTGAAGGGGACGGGTACCGACCGTGAGCGCACCGTTCCGGCGCTGCCGGTGTATGGGGGCGACCCGATCGTCGATACCGAGTTTCCGTTGCATGTCGGTGCGGGCTGGTATGTGCTTTCGGATGGGACAAGACTTCGCGGCAAAGACGCCGCCCATGAGGCCGAGAAAGGACTTGTTAAATGAGCGGTTTCGCTGAGGAGTATCCGAACCAGTTCCTGGGCCTCGACACGGCTCAGAACACGAACTCGGGTGCTGTGAATGTTTTCGGATCACCGGTTCAGCTTGCAACGAACCAGGGTGCGACTGGCATCGTTGTGAACTCTGGTGCCGGTGTTCCTGCCATCGGCGGTAACGTCGGTGACGCCTACTTCCGCACCGACTTTTCGGGTGCGAACACTTGGCTGTATCAATGCACAGTCGCTGGTGCTGCTGGTGCTGCGACCTGGGTGGGCAAGGTTTAAGAGTGGCTGTCACTTCCGGACAGAAGGCGATCGACACAACGGTGGGGGGCACGCTGATCGTGGCTGCCCCCAACGCCACCTACGGCCAGGAGCAGGGCGGCTATCTGCTGTCGAACCGCGACATTGCCCTGTCGAACAGCTCGGGTGCGATCGTGTATCTGGGACCGTCGGGGGTCACGACTACGACCGGCTACCCGTTGGCGGCCTCCGGGACGTTGAAGATTCAGCTGCACATCGACGAGGCCCTGTACGGGATCGTTGCTTCGACCGGCTCGACTGTTTCCTTTCTCGCTTCCGGGAGTTAATCCGTGACTGGTAAGCCGCGCTGGTGGTATCCAGACCAGCAGTTTGGCTACCGCATTGCTGACGACGGCACCGTTGAGATTTTCTCGCTCAACGGTGTTG